>Ga0209291_1002320_pt1 | contig 15547 bp, 14 predicted proteins | sample GOMGulsemesocosm_FD_184633 | JGI IMG/M metagenome (GOLD analysis project Ga0209291, IMG submission 184633) | Methane-oxidizing microbial communities from mesocosms in the Gulf of Mexico - GOM9B Gulf of Mexico (SPAdes) (version 2) | ecosystem: Environmental > Aquatic > Marine > Cold seeps...
CTATTTAGTTTATACTTTATGGAACAAAAGCTCGATAAAGTCACCTATGTCAGCACGCGAAGCTGGGCTTTTCTGCTGATTAATCTCGCCAAAATACCGATGCTTTTATCACTTGGGTTGCTCACTATAGAATCGACAATGACCAGCTTTCAGGCTATTCCTGGCTTAGTCGTTGGTGCCTTAATCGGCTATTGGTTACTAAAGAAGCTTAATTTAACGCAGTTTAAATGGATGATTAGAATTATGGCGAGCATTGCAGCGACCAAATTAATGTACGCTGCTTTTTGGATTATCTAAGATCTCTGTAGGCTCAGATCAATATCGCTAAAAGGAGCCTATAGGATATTGTGATACCCCATACGATCAAACAACTTTAGAAGAGATCGTGAGACCTCGAACTCTACCGTCTACGACCCAAAACGAAATTTCTTTATTAGGTAGTAAATAGTCTTTGCCAAAGTCTTCGAAATTATCGCTAGTTTCAATCTGAGGATACTTAAGTTTTAATTCTTTTTCTGAGACTCCGATACAGTCGAAGTTATCAAGTTTTGAAACATTTGATTCGACGGTTATGGTGCTTAATAGGTAGTTTTCATCGGTTAAAAAATAAAGTTCGATCCCATTTGAATACAGCCATATTTCTGCTTTATCATTATCAGCTAGAGGGAAAAAGCCCCTTGTTGATTTAGGCTCTCCTAAAAGATTTTTTATGCTATCCCTACTCATCCCAAAAAGGATATCATTTAGTCCAATTAAAGGCTTTATTTCCATTTATATTTTACATCGTAAATAAAGGCGCACATTAGCGCCTCCAGACCAAAGGGGGCTTTGCTGGTTCAATTTGAATGAGGGTTCTATCTGATAACCTACAGCTAAAAAAGGAACACCATTGCTCTCCTTTTATACCAGCCATCTAATGCGAAATACGACTAACAATCTTAATCTCTAAAATTATTGTACTGCAGTGGCAGGTCAATATCGCTCTCTTTCAAAAGTGCCATTATCCCTTGTAAATCATCACGTTTTTTAGCAGTCACGCGTACTTTTTCACCTTGGATCTGCGCTTGTACTTTCAGCTTTGAATCTTTAATCGCCTTAGTGATTTTTTTGCAATTTGGTTGATCTAACCCCTGGCGGAATAAAATTTCCTGACGCGCTTTAACACCGGCTAAATCAGGTTCCTGCTCATCAAAGCATTTTGGATCTAAGCCGCGAGCTACAAACTTTGAGACGAGAATATCGATCATTTGACGTAACTGAAAGTCTACATCTGCTTCCATAGAAACGGAGTCTTGGTTACCGGTAAATGAGGCTTTTACCCCTTTAAAATCAAATCGCGTACTTAATTCACGACTCGCTTGATCGACCGCATTAGTCACTTCATGTTTATCGAGTTCAGAGACAATATCAAATGATGGCATCGTTTTATCCTTGTTGAGAGACTATTGCAGGAAGTCACGCGCGATAGCTAGACAAGAACAAATAAACAAAAAACGCAATTGATGTTTTAAGAAAGAATTTTGAGTTTGTTTAACGCCTTATCGCCGAGCATGGTCACCGTGCAAAGGTCCGATATAGTTTGTGCCAATTTTACTAACTATTTGAGATGAAACAAGCGCTGTTATAGATAAAACTAGTGATCCAAACAGTAAATACGGTATATTTAGCTCCTTTTTACTAAAAGCTTTAGATGATGCATGAGATAACCCCTGCTTGGTATATTTTAGGTACTGGCGCAATTGGCACTTTGTTTAGCGCCAAACTCCTCACCAAATCAATCCCCTGCATATTGCTAGAGCGACAAAATACGGTTGTCTCGACAAAAAATGATGCATGCTTCAAAACGCTTAGCATCGAACATTTGGATCTCTCAAGTGAGCGTTTTGAGGTAAACCTAAGCCCCATGACAGACGCAGCCAAAATAGAGCATTTACTCCTGTGCACTAAGTCTTATCAAAGCCTTGCAGCATTGCAAACTATCCAGCATCGCCTCAGTGATCGCTGCGTGATTGTATTGCTACAAAATGGAATGGGACAACAACAGCTCATTCAGAAAGCCTTCCCTCAACAGTTAATTATCGGTGCAACAACCTCTCAAGGCGCTCTATTAACAAGCCCTTTAAATGTCTCGCACACAGGCTCTGGCCCAAGTGTCTTTGGTGGCTTTGAAACCAGTACAGTCATACCCGATAATATCAAACAAACGCTAACCGATATCGGTATGCAATGGGTACCTGACATCGAGCAAAGGCTGTGGAATAAAGTAAAAATCAATGCCGTGATTAATCCGCTGACCGCATTAAATAACTGTCAAAATGGAGCGCTTCTCAGCAATGCTACGATCTATCAAAAAATGCTGCTTTTATGCACTGAAATAGACGCTCTAGACTTAGCCTTTAATCGTGCAGGGCATACACCAACGCTAGAGCTCGCCAGCGAAGTAGCAGCAGCCACCGCGCTAAACCGCTCTTCTATGCTGCAAGATGTCAGTCACAAGCGAAAAACTGAGATTGATTTTATTAATCAGTATTTACAAAACAAAGCCTGCGAGTTTGGGATAGACATGCCTATCAATAAGCAGTTAATTACAGACATTAAAACACTTGAGCTTAGTTACTTAGACAAATATTCTAAAGGTATGAAATACGATTATGAGTGAAAAAAAAACCTCTAACCGACTGGATAAAATTTATACACGCAGCGGCGATTCGGGAAAAACCAATTTAGCCATGGGCAAACGTCTTTATAAGTGTGATGCGCATATAAAAACCTTAGGCGAAGTTGATGAGCTTAACTGCCATATAGGTATCATCGTTGCCACCTTGGAGACAGATAACGCACTGCTGCCTTTTTTGCAGCGCATTCAAAACACACTGTTTGATATAGGGGGAGAGCTGGCGATGAACTCCAGTGATTTCCCAAGCCTTGAGCAATTTTTCATTGATGAACTTGAACAACAAATGGATACACTCAATCAAACACTCCCTCCACTGAAAGAGTTTATTTTACCGGGCGGACATATTAGCGCGGCGCAGTGTCATTTGGCTCGTGCGGTATGCAGACGCGTTGAGCGACAGTTGGTTGAGCTCACTATAGAGCGTGATGATTTTGCACAGGCAAAAAAGTATATCAACAGACTATCTGATTTTCTCTTTGTAGCTGCACGTTTTTTAAACAAACAAAATACCAGTGTTGAGTTATCTTGGAAAGCAAGCGTTAAAGCCCCTAATAAATAAACTTTTAAACAAAAATTTAATCATTCATGCATAGGATTCTGCATGGATTTCATTTATTCTAATTAGAGTTTTTTAAACATTAGCAGTAAGGAGATACTGTGGAAGAGAGTAATATTTTAATCGCGATCGTAGTGCTTGCAGTTGGTGGTGTTATTGGTTATTTCGCCGGTCGCTCTTCAGCAACGGGCGAGTCCTCACAAAAACGCCAAGTTGATGAACTTAAAACGGAAATAAACCAGTACAAAGATTCTGTTGCCAATCATTTTCAGCAAACTGCTACGATGATTAATGAAATGAACGATAGCTATAAAAGCGTTGTACAGCATTTAGCACAAGGCTCTCAAGATTTATGTGATGCAGGGACTGCAAAAGATATTGAATCTCGTCTTATCCCGAAATTGAAAAGCGAAGAGGAAGCTATTGCACCTGTTGCAGCAAGACAACCAGCAGCTGACGCGTTTGAACCTCCTAGAGATTACGCGCCTAAAAAGCCTGACGAAGCAGGCACATTGTCGGAGAATTATGGCGTTAAAGCTGCGCCTACCGATTCAGATGAAACCGTTAGCGAGCCAATCACTCAGCCAGATGTGGCCGCGCCTAAAAATTGACGCTAGGAGCCTGACAGGCTCATAGCTTTCAAGCAGACTAAACGGGATTTGGAACATCGATAAACAAGTGTTCCAAATCAAATTTTTTGGCCAAATGTTCACCTAGCGCCTGCACCCCGTAACTCTCTGTCGCATGATGCCCTGCCGAGATGTAATCTATCCCCAACTCTCTTGCCAAGTGCACAGTTTGCTCTGAAATCTCACCTGAGACAAAGGCATCTACGCCATAACTAGCCACTTCTTCAATATAAGATTGAGCAGAGCCAGTGCACCAAGCTATTGATTTTATTTCCCTGTCGTGTCCTTTTATATGCAGCGGCGTACGTTTCAACACTTTATTAATACTTTCAGCTAATTGTTCACCCGTGCAGGGCTTAGCAACTTCACCTAACATGACAATCGACTCCCCGATGGGTGCGCCCATACCGGAGTTTATTGACCAACCCATTTTTTTTGCTAACTGCGCGTTATTACCAAGCTTGTTATGGGCATCTAAAGGCAAATGATAAGCCAGCAAACTCATGTCATTGACTAACAAAGTCTTTAATCGATTTTTCTTCATCGAGATAATACGCTGATCCTCTCCACGCCAAAAATAGCCGTGATGCACTAATATCAAATCCGCTTGCTCAGCGACGGCCTGATCTAATAATGACTGACTTGCAGTTACCCCAGTGACTATCTTTGTTACGTTTTCAAAACCCGCCACTTGCAAACCGTTGGGACAATAGTCTTTAAAACTTTTACTGTTGAGTAATTGATCACAGTATTTTTCTAATTCGATGAGGTTGACGGACATTTAAACTTCCCAATGTTTTATGAGAGCTCTGCATAACGTGCGAATGCAGATAAGATAAGACAAGGCAAAACAAGCGAAATCGCGCAATCAGTGTGCCCCTCTTTATAGGCATTACTGGTGTAAATTCGCAGCCTAGATGATTTGAGTATTACTTAATTCATCTCATTGAGCTTGTTTTTAATGCCGTATTATCAAATGAGTAATTAGCTGAGGTCTCTTTATGTTATTTGCAGACGATTATACGCCCAAAACTATTAGCCTTTATACTTTCTTTAAACGGAACCTTTAATTCTTTCTCTGTATTTGATGACGTATAAATAACCGCTATATTATATGAGACAACAAAAATTTAAATGTGCTATTCTCACTAATATCAATCACCTGTCATAATCCAGTTGTGTATTTCCCTTATATGAAGAAATTTGCATTTTTAGCTTGGCCCGCCCTCTCTGGAATTTTAATCGCTCTGTTAATTCTGCAGTTTCGCACTAACCTTTTTACTGTGCAGCCAGCACAGATCACCCGCGTAGACTTAACCCAAATACAAAGTTTACCGCAGGCCAAAGAAGCGCAAATTGACAAAAATTTTATCAGTTCTTATGCTGATGCTGTTGATAAAGCCGCCCCCGCGGTGGTCAATATTTATATTCGTTCCAATGAAAGTGTACAAGGTGAGTCGGATAAACCTTTGCCCTCCCCCTCCAGCGAATTTCATTCAAGCCTTGGCTCAGGTGTTATCTTAAATCAGCAAGGGTATTTAGTCACCAACAACCATGTCATTGAAAAAGCAGATGAAATAGTGGTTGCCTTGCAAGATGGCCGCGAAGCTTTAGCCAAAGTTATCGGCACTGATCCAGGTACTGATTTAGCGGTTTTAAAAATCAACTTACCTAACTTGCCCGCTATTATGATTGAAGCATCTGATAACTTGCGTGTTGGAGACGTCGTGCTGGCGATTGGAAACCCGTTTGATTTTGGACAAACGGTAACAAAGGGAATTATTAGCGCTAAAAGCCGTACCAGTGTTGGCCTCAACCGTTACGAGAACTTTTTGCAAACGGATGCTGCTATTAACCCAGGTAATTCAGGTGGCGCTTTGATTAACACCCGCGGCAACTTGGTCGGTATTAGTACGGCTATCTTTTCAAAATCGGGCGGATCAAACGGCATAGGTTTTGCCATCCCCTCAACACTTGCACTAAAAGTCATGCGTAATCTCATTGAAGATGGACGGGTAATTCGCGGCTGGTTAGGCGTGGAAACTCAAGAGCTCACACCACAATTGGCGGAGTCTTTCGGCCTTAACAATGTTCGTGGCCTAGTGCTTGCAGGCGTAGTGACTAACGGTCCTGCTGATAATGCTGGCTTACAAGTAGGTGATCTAATTTTGGCGTTTAATGATACATCTATTGTCAGTGGTTTAGCTTCAATGCGCAGTATTGCTGAAGTAAAACCTGGCAGCATTATTAAAGTCAGTTTTGTAAGAAATGGTGAGCCTCTAACAACCAATATTTTGGTGGGCGAACGACCTTCGACTTAGCTCAAAACGCCTGTGATCAATCTGGTGACAGGCGCTTCTCAACCCCCGTTATTTCAAACCTAATTCGCGCAGCCTTTTATATAAGGTATTACGGCTAATCCCCAAGGTTTTTGCCGTTTTAGACAAGTTAGCTTGGCAATGTTTGTAACATGCCAAAGTATCAGCTAGCTCATCGCCGGTATTCCAAGCTGATCCCATTTGATTTGGCATAATAGAACTCAGCTTTTCAGATTCAGAAACACCATTAGAAGAAAGCTCTTCATCTTTTCCAGTTAACGAGATGTGCGATGACTTTTGTGCTGTATTTACGTAAGGCTCACTAAAATCTGACACATTTGCGAAATCATCAGTATTGATCGCCCCGTCGAGGTCTTCAAAAAAATCATCTGCTAAATGCCAATCTTCTATCGGTTCATCATCCGCCATCGCTAAGGCAACTTCAATAACACTGATAAACTGGCGGATATTGCCAGGCCAAGGATGCACTAAAAACAGCGACATAATTGACTCGGGGATCTGATGTTGACTGGCATTGCTCGCTTTCGCTTTAGTAATTCTTGTCAGCAGCGCGCGCTTGTCTTCTCTTTCTCGCAATGCGGGCATTTCTATTTTTAGGCCGCTAACGCGATAGAACAAATCTTTTCTAAATAGCCCCTTTTCCACAAGCTCCTTCAGATTACAGTGGGTTGCTGAAATCAGTTTTATATCCACAGGATAAGATTTAGTGGAACCTAAAGGTGTCACTTGACGCTCTTGTATCACCCTTAATAATCTAGCCTGAACTTTCATTGGCATATCGCCAATTTCATCTAAAAATAATATGCCTTTACTCGCCTGCCTAATCAGGCCTATTGAGCCTTTACTATCTGCGCCGGTAAAGGCACCTTTTACGTAGCCAAACAACTCTGATTCTACCAGTTCTGCAGGAATAGCCGCACAATTTAGCGCCACTAATTGATTGCTAGCACGTGAGCTATACTGATGCAGCGCACTGACAAAAACTTCCTTACCGACGCCCGTTTCACCACAAATTAATAGTGGAATATCTTTCTCTATGACTTTCTTACCTTGTAAAATTGCCCGCTGCATTTTTGCATCGCCGAATTCGATATTTTCAAGGCCTAGCGGTAGTGCTTTTTTTGAGAAAAGCACAGATTCAGCGGTGTATTGTATTGGAGCAATAATTCCAGTATTCACAGGCATACTCAATTGCACATACATTTTATATTTATCAAATGCGCGTACTTCAAAGGGAATATTTTTAGCTTTAGTATGTAGCGATCTCAGCGGCAATTGCAGTACCTCTTCTATACTGGTGCCAAAGAGTTCAAACCCGAGTAGTTGCTCTGCGCGTCGATTAGTAGCGACTATTTCGCCCTGCTCATTAAAGACGATAAGCCCAGACCATTGACTGTCCAAATTATCGACATGGGTATTGAATGTTACGATTGCGCTGTTATTAAAATACTTATCGATAATCAGTTTATTTTCGATAGACTGCGACATCAGCCTGACCATACCAAGGGTATGTGCTTGTGGCATATAAGTATCAGAGGAGACGTCAAGCACCGCCAGCAACTCATTATTCGCATCATAAATAGGCGCTGCTGAGCCTATCATATAGCGATGTCTTTTTAGAAAATGCTCATCGCGCTCAACTTGTACAGCTTGTCCGACAGCCAGTGCCGTACCTATCGCATTAGTACCGGTACTGACTTCTCGCCAACTGGCACCGGTGCTAAACCAAGCGTTTTGCTGAACTGATAAGAAGCGCCTTTCACCCCAGCTATTGAGCACTTGCCCCTGGCTGTCCGCCAATAAAATCAAACAGGGGCTATTATTTAAAATATTATCGTAATAAGGCAGTACCGCATGATCTGTCGTACTAATCAACTTGCGATAAGTTTCCTGCAGAATTTTTGTATCCGCTTTAATTAAACGCTGGCGCTCAGGCTCGGTATCATGCGCTAGGCCAAATTCACGACAGCGCTGCCATGATTGCTCAATTAATTGCTTATGTTTTTGGGCATTATTCTGCATATCTTTTTCATCTTTGTTATTTTTTTAATGTGTAATTGTTCATTGGTGCGCTGACAATGTGTTCACTGTTGTTCATTTTTATGTTCATAAATGTTCAGTGTCAATCTTTTTTGTTATTTAAAAAAACAAAGCCGCCACGTTGGATATAACAAAGCAAATTTAGCACCAACAAATCAAACACTTGAAAAAAATATTAATTTATATTCAAACTTGGCACATAACTCGCTTTAACTAATCACTGCAAAGCCAATGAAAATAAATAAGAGCAGGAATGTCATATGTCTCTGGTTTTAGAAAATGTAAACAGATCTGTCGATAACACGTCGTACCTCAAAGACATCAACCTGTCTTTTGAGCCCGGCTCTTTTAATGTATTACTGGGCAGAACCCTTGCCGGTAAAACCTCTTTGATGCGTATTATCGCAGGCTTAGATAAAGTAAATTCAGGTAGAGTTATTGTCGATGGTATTGATGTCACCGAACAAAGCGTACAAAAACGTAATATCTCTATGGTGTATCAACAATTCATAAACTATCCAAATATGAATGTTTACGACAACATCGCCTCCCCCTTACTTCTCGCTGGCACACCTGCTAACGAAATAAAAAAACGCGTACAAGAAACGGCTGAAATGCTACGTATTGAGCCTTTTCTAACGCGTTATCCACTAGAGCTATCAGGAGGACAACAACAGCGTACCGCGATGGCAAGAGCGCTGGTTAAAGATGCCACTATTCTATTATTCGATGAGCCGCTGGTTAATTTAGATTACAAGTTACGTGAAGAGTTGCGCCAAGAGTTACGAGAGCTTTTTAAGCTGCGTAACAGCATCGCTTTATACGCAACTACCGAGCCTAATGAAGCATTGGCGCTCGGTGGTACAACGACACTTTTACATCAAGGTCAAGTACTACAATCTGGCGCGGCTATTGAACAATACCAACACCCAGTCAATTTAGATGCGGCCGACTTGTACTCTGAGCCACCCATTAACATCCTACCCGGCACTGTTAGCGAGCAGGAAGTCACCTTTGACGAGTATGCAAGTTTCCCTGTCGCGGGCCACTTCAAAGATGTTCCAATTGGGGCTTATCACTTTGGTATTCGCCCATCGCATATGAGTTTGGTGCCTAAAAACGATGATGATATAGAGTTATCGGTACAAGTTGAAGTGGCCGAAATTAGTGCCTCAGAAACCTTTTTACACGTCGCTAACAAGCACTTCCAACTGGTACTGCAGCTATCAGGTGTACATGATTACCGCACTAGCACGCCGGTAAAAATTTACTTGCCACCGCAAAAGCTTTTCCTGTTCGATTTTGAGGGCCGCATTGTGAAATCACCTTACCTTAGAAAAGACGTAGGAGCTCAGTAACATGGCAGAAATACATCTTAAAAACTTAGCGCATAGTTATGCCAGTGACCCTGAACATACCACTGATTATGCCATACACGAAATGACCCACGTATGGGAACAAGGCGGCGCTTATGCTTTATTAGGCCCCTCAGGTTGCGGAAAAAGCACCTTGCTGAATATTATTTCTGGTTTGGTTAAGCCCTCCCACGGTAGTGTCATGTTTGATGGTGTAGAAGTGAATAACATTTCTACCCAAGATCGTAACATCGCACAGGTCTTCCAGTTTCCTGTCATTTACGATTCGATGACTGTTTACGATAACTTAGCTTTTCCGCTGCGCAACATGAAAGTGCTGGAATCTGAAGTTGATTCAAAAGTCAGAGAAGTAGCTGACATTCTCGATTTAGGCGATATTTTACTGCGCAAAGCTAATAACTTAAGCGCCGATCAAAAACAAAAAATCTCGATGGGCCGTGGCTTAGTTCGAGATGACGTATCCGCCATTCTCTTTGATGAACCCCTGACAGTTATTGACCCTAACCTGAAATGGAAATTGCGTCGCAAGCTCAAGCAAATACACGAGCGCTACAATATCACCATGGTTTACGTGACTCATGATCAGCTAGAAGCTTCAACTTTTGCGGACAAAATTGCCCTGATGTATGAAGGAAAAATTGTGCAGTTTGGCACCCCGCGTGAGCTCTTTGAAAACCCTAACCATACTTTTGTCGGCTACTTCATCGGTAGCCCAGGTATGAATTTGCTAAAAATGCAGCTTAGTGAAAAGGGTGCAGAGCTTGGTGGCGTTACTTTTAAGCTATCACTGGCGCAACGCATGCAATTAGAAAACACCGGTACTAACAACTTAACATTGGGGATTCGCCCGGAGTTTGTACAGCTATCGGCGACTGCTAACGATGAGTCACTCGCTTGTACTATCCAGCACACTGAAGATTTAGGCACTTATAAAATCGTCACGGTGCTGCTTGGAGAAAACAGCATAAAAGTGCGTTTAGATGAAGAACAACACGTACCAGCAGGAGATGCGTATATGAACTTTCCTAGCCAATGGGTGAGATTTTATGCCGATGAGTACTTAATCAATTCAAGCGAGGAGGAAACGCTGTGAATAAGACACAAAACAACAAAGCTTGGTTTTTAGTACTGCCCGTTTTTTTACTGGTCGCCTTCTCCGCCATCATACCTTTGATGACAGTCGTTAACTATTCAGTACAAGATATTTTCGACCAGAATAACGCCTATTTTGTTGGGGTTGAATGGTACCGCGAAATATTGCAAGACCCCAGACTACAAGACTCTTTGCTGCGCCAGTTTATGTATTCAGCCTCTGTGCTGAGCATTGAGGTGCCCTTAGGTATTGCCGTTGCGTTGATGATGCCTACCAGAGGCGCGATGGCTTCTTTAACACTGATTTTACTCGCAGTACCGCTACTTATTCCCTGGAATGTGGTTGGTACCATATGGCAAATATTTGCCCGTGCTGATATCGGCTTATTAGGTTATGTCGTCAATGGTTTAGGCATTGATTACAACTATGCCAATAACCCTGTCGATGCTTGGGTCACTGTGGTGTTAATGGATGTTTGGCATTGGACTTCACTGATTGCCCTGCTGTGTTATTCAGGTTTACGCGCTATTCCCGATGCCTATTACCAAGCAGCACAAATCGATCGTGCATCTAACTGGGCCATCTTTAAATATATTCAGTTACCGAAGTTAAAAGGGGTGTTGATCATCGGAGTGCTATTGCGCTTTATGGATAGCTTTATGATTTATACCGAGCCATTTGTACTGACCGGTGGCGGCCCTGGTAACTCAACTACCTTCTTGAGCCAAACACTCACCAAAATGGCAATCGGCCAATTTGATATAGGACCTGCTGCAGCCTTCTCAATCGTCTACTTCTTGATTGTATTGCTGGTGTCTTGGCTGTTTTTCACTTCCATTTCCCAATTAGATAAAGATAAAAGCAAGGGGACGAACAATGAGTCGTAAAAAAACCTTCGGTATTAGTGCATATATTGTCTTTTTATTGCTGCCTGTTTACTGGCTAATCAACATGTCGTTTAAATCCAACGAGGAAATACTCGGCACCTTTAGCTTGTGGCCACAGCAGTTCACTTTAGCTAACTACCAAGTCATTTTCACTGACCCTACTTGGTACAACGGTTACTTTAACTCTATCTACTACGTAGTAATGAACTCGTTCATCACTTTGTTAGTAGCACTGCCCGCCGCATACGCGTTTAGCCGTTATAAGTTCGTTGGTGACAAGCATTTGTTCTTTTGGTTATTAACCAACCGTATGGCACCGCCAGCCGTATTTTTACTGCCATTCTTCCAACTTTACTCATCGGTAGGCTTGTTTGATACGCACATTGCAGTTGCTCTCGCCCACTGTTTGTTTAGTGTTCCGTTAGCGGTGTGGATCTTAGAAGGCTTTATGTCAGCGGTACCTAAAGAGATCGATGAGACTGCCTATATTGATGGCTATAGTTTTCCACGCTTTTTCATCCGTATCTTTTTACCACTGATTAGCTCAGGTATTGGCGTCACTATCTTCTTTAGTTTTATGTTTTCTTGGGTAGAGCTGCTACTGGCAAGAACACTCACATCTGTTGAGGCTAAGCCGATCGCCGCCATTATGACACGTACTATCGGTGCTTCTGGGGTAGATTGGGGGGTGCTTGCAGCTGCAGGCGTACTCACCATTATTCCGGGTATTTTGGTTATTTACTTTGTCCGCAACCACGTCGCAAAAGGCTTCGCCTTAGGCCGAGTATAAGAGGAATTACTATGAATTGGATGGCTTGGACACTACCGACAGCAATCTTTTTTTCGAGCATCGCAGGCATCTTATTAATGATGACCATTTGGGAGATCAAATCCCCCTGCATTGAGCGCAAAGGGTTTTTACCTATTTCTACCACACGTGGCGATAGGTTATTTATCGGCTTACTCAGCAGTGCGTTTCTTCACTTATATATAGTGGGCTTCACTGCTATTAGTATTTGGATAGCACTGGTGCTATCAGTTATTTGGTTAGTATCAGTGATGCGCTGGGGCTAATTAATATCCGCGACTTAGCTAGGTAACCATTAGCTAAGTCGCGGATTACGGAATTAATCGGGTTTTATCCGATTAATAAAGATCGCGGCTATCTTATTAGCCGCAAAATAAGCGCCAGCATAATACTGGCAATAACAATATGTGATTGAGGTTAAAAATGATAACTAACAAATCTCCACGCTTATTAACACTTAGCGCTGTCATTGCAATGACAACGTTTGGCATGCAAGCTCAAGCCGATATGGCTGCGGCAAAAAAGTGGGTGTCATCTGAGTTTACAGCGTCTACATTGAATGAGAGCGAACAGCTCAAAGAAATGCAATGGTTCATCGATGCTGCTAAAGATTTCGAAGGTATGGAAATTACTGTTGCTTCGGAGACAATTGCCACGCATGAATATGAGTCAAAAACCCTGGCAAAAGCATTCACTGAAATCACAGGTATCAAAGTCAATCACGACTTGATCCAGGAAGGTGATGTCATTGAGAAGCTACAAACTCAAATGCAGTCAGGCAAAAACATCTATGATGCCTATGTGAATGACTCTGATCTTATCGGTACGCACTTTCGCTACGGCAAGGTTGTTCCTATATCAGATATGATGGCGGGCGATGGAAAGAAATACACCTTGCCAACATTAGATCTTAAAGATTTCATCGGCCTTGATTTCACAACAGGCCCAGATGGAAAACTTTATCAGCTTCCCGATCAGCAGTTTGCCAACCTTTACTGGTTCCGTGCTGACTGGTTTGCACGTGAAGATTTGAAAGCACAATTCAAAGCTAAATACGGCTACGAGTTAGGCGTGCCTGTAAACTGGTCTGCCTATGAAGATATTGCTAAGTTCTTCTCTGAAGATGTTAAAAATATCGATGGCACACGTGTTTACGGACACATGGACTACGGTAAGAAAGATCCATCTCTTGGATGGCGCTTTACCGATGCTTGGTTCTCAATGGCTGGGGCTGGCGATAAAGGTCTTCCAAACGGCTTACCTGTTGATGAATGGGGAATTCGTGTCAACGGCTGTCAACCAGCAGGTGCAAGTGTTTCACGCGGTGGTGCAACTAACGGCCCTGCCTCTGTCTTTGCTACGACCAAGTACGTTGACTGGATGCGCCAATATGCGCCACCAGAAGCACAGGGCATGACCTTTGGTGAAGCTGGACCAGTACCTGCACAAGGGCAAATTGCTCAGCAGATTTTCTGGTACACCGCTTTCACTGCGAGCATGAACAAGCCTGGGCTAGCCGTTGTAAACGAAGATGGAACGCCTAAATGGCGCATGGCTCCAAGCCCTAAAGGCCCATACTGGGAAGAAGGCATGAAGCTGGGTTATCAGGATGTAGGTTCTTGGACTTTCCTAAACTCTACACCGCAAAAGAAGCGTTTAGCAGCTTGGTTGTACGCGCAGTTTACTGTGTCTAAAACCGTTTCTTTGAAGAAGACCCTAGTAGGTTTAACGCCGATCAGAAACTCTGACATCAACTCTCCTGAAATGACTGCAGCAGCGCCTAAGCTGGGTGGTTTAGTAGAATTCTATCGTAGCCCTGCACGTGTTCAATGGACACCAACAGGTACTAACGTACCGGATTATCCTAAGCTTGCTCAACTTTGGTGGCAGTATGTTGCTGAAGCTTCAAGCGGAGAGAAAACGCCACAGCAAGCACTTGATGGCCTAGCAAAAGCGCAAGATAAAGTACTTAAGCGTTTAGAGCGTGCCAATGTTCAAGGCGATTGTGGTCCTAAGCTTAACCCTGAAAAAGATCCACAGTACTGGTTGAGCCAGCCGGGTTCTCCTAAAGCAAAACTTGCTAATGAGAAACCACAAGGCGTGACGGTTAACTATGACAAGTTATTAGAAAGCTGGAAGCAAGCTTCTAAATAACCTTTATTATTGTCATTAGTTCTAATGAATCCCCTTAAAGAAAACTCTTTTTGGGGATTTTTTTATGCAGCGCTAAACTCCTCCCTTTTTATCGCATTATTGCGATTTTTTACTATTCTTCTAATACAACACCCATCTTTGTTAAAGCCTATTCAATTGCTGATGTTTAATTACTATTTTTATTACTAATAAGAACAATTACTATTTGCAAACTCATCATCATTACTTTAAATTCTAATCAGTTTTTTTCTAGTGCTGGTAATCCTAGATTCGGCAGTTGAATCACAAAAGTGAGCACAAGTTCTTGTTGCACCAAGAAAACCCGAAAAACTTCTCGCCACCAACAAGGTGACTACGATTTTTCAGTTTCCAATGCACAACAATATCTTGCACTCCTTTTTTGTGCTCAATCGCCAAATCTAGGATATGGCGAATGCAAATTTAAAGGATAACATTGTGAAACTAAATAAATTAATGACGGCAGTAGCTATCGCTACTTTATCTGCGACTGCTTTAACAGCTAATGCGGCTGCTAACTACGTAGACTTCCCCATCACTTTGAAAGACTACGCTGGTGATAAAAAGTCTTCTGTAGCTTACGGCGGTCAAATTGCACGCCATGTATTACATACATCACTTATGAGCCTATCAAAGACCGGCAACGGTGCTGCTAACCCTGAGTTACTGGCTAAAATGCAAGCTTACTTCTCTGGTAAAGATGCAGGTAGAGCGATTATTGCGCCTGCTAGCAAAGAAGGTTTTACAATTGCGCATACTCAAGTTGATGAGCTTTCAAAAGGTAAAAATCTTGCAGGAAAAACTTATAAAGGTGCCGTTGCAGGCTGGCCTGGCAACAAAACAGCGGTTGAAGTATTAGAGTTTTGGATTGAAAAAGCGGCTAGCTCTGATGCGGGTTTTGATTACATCAATGGCATGGACTACCCACAGCTTATTTCAAAATTTGCAATGGGCGCTATTTTCTACAACC
>Ga0209291_1002325_pt1 | contig 15531 bp, 12 predicted proteins | sample GOMGulsemesocosm_FD_184633 | JGI IMG/M metagenome (GOLD analysis project Ga0209291, IMG submission 184633) | Methane-oxidizing microbial communities from mesocosms in the Gulf of Mexico - GOM9B Gulf of Mexico (SPAdes) (version 2) | ecosystem: Environmental > Aquatic > Marine > Cold seeps...
CAAGTTGCACTTAATTTAACTCATTACAAACATTACTTAAGCATTAAAGGAAATTCAATATGAAAACATTTACAAAAGTTTTAGCAACCTTAACCTTATCTTTATCTGTTGCTGGTATGGCTAATGCCTCTTCTTTAATCGCAAAAGATAATAGCGTAACAACAAAATTATGTATGACGGCTGCAACGGGAAACCGTATCGATATGCAACAAGCCATTAAAAGTTCGAGACTGAGTAAGTCGTTTGTTGTTAAGAACATTAAATGTAACGAACAAGGCATCACTGAATTTGTTGCCCAACACAGTAAGTCACCGACAAAAATGAATGCCTTACTTAACCAAAGCCTTAATAAAGGGCAAGTAACTATTCAAGATTTAGCTTCTTTATAAACAAGTTGCACTTAATTTAACTCATTACAAACATTACTTAAGCATTAAAGGAAATTCAATATGAAAACATTTACAAAAGTTTTAGCAACCTTAACCTTATCTTTATCTGTTGCTGGTATGGCTAATGCTTCAATATTAATTGCGAAAGATAGCAGTGTTTCTACTGAGTTATGCATGAAGGCAGCATCAAGTAACAAGTTTGCACTGAACAAAGCGATTAAAAGTTCAGGGCTAAGCAAATCATTTGTTGTTAACAATATAAAATGTAATGAAAAAAACATCACAGAATTTGTTAGCCAGCACGGAAAGTCACCGGTTAAAATGAATGCATTACTTAATCAAGGTCTTAAAAATGTCCAAGTAACGATTAACGAAACGGCTTCTTTATAAGGTAACGTATCATTTAATCACTACATTGTTCGCACATTTTATAATTTTAAAGCACTCATTTGAGTGCTTTTTTTATATTCATCGACATTTCGCTTATTGACCATTCCCCTTAAAAAGATTTTTAATATATAATAGACGAGCACTTTTATCCCTTTTTTTAAAATAGAAATTACTTAGAGATTTTCAATGTTTGATGATATTCGCCCTTATCGTGATGATGAGGTTAATCATGTACTTAACAAGCTTATCAATGAAGTAGAATTACAATCTTCACTTGCTCAATTTTCAATGCCATTGATTAAAAAATATTTCTCTCCAATAGCCAATTCATTGGTTAAATGGTCTTTAAAATATCGCTTGCGAAACATACATAAAATTGACGATATTCAAAACGAAGTGGCAAAATATTTACATAAAATAGTCAAAAAAAGTACCGATGGTTTTACTCACGATGGGTTAGATAAACTCGATTTAACAAAGCCGAGCCTGTTTATCAGTAATCATCGAGATATAGTTTTGGATGTTGCACTGGTTAATTATGCGTTGCGTCAGAATGGTATTGATACTGTGGAAGCTGCCGTTGGCGACAATTTATTACGTAAAAGCTGGGTTGCGGATTTAATGCGTATTAACAAAAGCTTTATTGTTAAACGAAATGAGAAAACAAAACGGGCGATGCTCAACGCCTCAAAGCAATTATCTGCTTATATTCATCACAGCCTAACTGAGAAACAACAAAATATCTGGATAGCACAAAAAGAAGGTCGAGCTAAAGATGGTGTGGATAAAACAAATTCCGCATTAATCTCAATGTTATTACTCAACAAAGAAAAAACAACGCTGATCAGCGAATATTTAACAACATTGAATATAATTCCTGTCGCGATTTCATATGAATTAGATCCTTGTGATAGTGATAAAGCCAAAGAATTAGCCGAGACTGACGCCACTGGAAGTTATCAAAAACAAGAAGATGAAGACATGAAAAGCATTACTCAAGGAATGCTAGGCTATAAAGGTAAAGTTCATATTTCATTTTGTCAGCCAATTAAAGGTGACTATGCTGACAGTAAAGCAATAGCAAATGCGATTGATGAGCAGATCATCAGTAATTACAAGCTATATAACAGTAACATTAACGCTTATGAGCAACTGAGTGATAGAGACAATGAATCGACACTTATTGAGCAACTATCTTCTCGTATGCAACATTTAACAAAAGAGCAAAGGCATTGGCTATTAACTATGTATGCTAACCCTGTTTCTGCAAAAAAAGCTCTTGAAGAATACGTGCAAATTTCTTAAGCCGCTGATGAATGTTTCACTGATATAATGAAGGATGCCAATGAATGACCTTGGCATCACTTCTATTGCCGACCCTATCTATGCTTGAGTCGAAGTATCACAATTATTTATGACTGTAAAATGCTGACATCGCTTTATATAAAGCATATAAGTCCACTTTCGAGCCAACCGCATAAGGTGAGTGAATCGATAGTATTGGCACACCAAAATCAATCACTTCCATATTGTCGTTTGATAAGTCACTGCCTATCGTACCACCAGACGCTTTACCTTTATAAGTCGACGTTTGCCATTTGATTTTGTTGTTATCTAAATAATTACGAGTCCATGCCATATATTCTGAGTTAGCATTAAAACCACCACCATAAAGCTTTAAGTTAATACCGTTACCCAAACGAGGCGCATTACCTAACTCCCAGACACTTGACCAAGTAGGATTAACACCTGGATTTACATCCGCAGAAATTACTTTGGTATTTCGTAAGACTTTACGTAATTGATAATCATTATATTTATCTCCTTTTTGGTTGTATAACAAACCACTTATCATATCAACCAAGTAAGTAGAGCTCGCACCAGTATTATTAATGTTACCCACTTCTTCGTTATCAACCAAATAAGCAATAGAAGTATATTCTGGTGTATCTTGCTCAATAATAGCCTTTACTGCTGCAATTGAAGATGCTTTATCATCTTGTCCATAGGCAGCAACTAAACTGCGATCGAAGCCAACATCACGAGGTTTTGTCGCTGGCACTAAAGCAAGCTCCGAAGAAACTAAATCTTCTTCCGAAATGTTATATTCACTTGCTAAGTAACTAACCACAATGTCTTTGACTTGTTTATCAAGCTCAGGCTTAGCCGCAACAATTACGTCTAATTCCTCTTTGCCAATAACATCACGGCTGGTCCGGTTTCTATTAGGGTGATCTACATGAGGAGCTAAATCAGGCACCATAAAAATAGGGTCCCCTTCGTCAAAGCCAACAGAAATATTCACCACTGAACCGTCTTTTTTGTCAACTCGACCAACTAATGCGAGTGGTATGTTTACCCATTGATAGGTTTTAATTCCACCATGGATGTATGTTTGAAACATCGCAAACTTCTGTTTTTCATAAACAGGGCGGCCCTTCAACTCTAGACGAGGGGAATCAATATGTGCACCAACAATACGCACCCCTTGCTCTAAGTCTTTTTTACCGATAACAATTAACGAAATGGTACGATCGCGATTTACATCATAAAAACGAGCCCCTGGCGTTAAATTACTTTTTTCCGTTAAACGTTTAAAACCTTGCTTCTCCACACGTTTAATTGTTTCGGTAACAAAGGTTAACTCTGTTGGACTGCTGTAAATAAATTTTTTGTAATCATCTGCATAAGCTTCTACTGCTTTTAATTCTTGCTTAGATAAGCTTAACCAACTTGATGATTGAGTTTTCTTTTCAGCTGATTTCTCTTTGTCAGCTGCAATGCTTGTTGAAGAAAAAGCAAGTGCAGTAACAATAGCGATACTTGATAAAGTCGTTTTAATTTTCATATAATTTTTATTCTCATAATTAATTCCACCCCATGATAAAATTTATTAATTAAGGATGACAAGCGATATTCGTTCAATCAATGTTTTATACGATGAAAAGACCAACATTCAAAGAAAAAGTTGTAGAGCCACAAAAACAGTCATGCTAGAAAACAGAGTAAAATAGATACTTTTGGTTTTTGCTGCGACAATAACTGCAAGTGTTGCAGCAATTAAATAGGGGTTCGTTAAACTGAGTGATAACTGCCCTTCACGGACAAAAATAATTGGCACCCAAATAGCAGTCAATACCGCAGGCGCACTAAAGTTTAAAAAGCTAATGACCTTACTACCAAGCTTTAATGGGATGCTCGGATGAATAAATAGATACCTTGTTGAGAAGGTGATGAGTGCCATTAATAATATCGTCATTAAAGTCATGTGACTTCTCCTTTATACAACGGCTTGTTAGCTTGCTGAAATTGCAATGTGATATACCCTGCTGACATACCAAGCAACGACGAAATAACTAAATCTAACTCCCAATTTAACAATTTAAAGGCGATGGAACATACCCCTGCAATAATCACTGTGACCAAAACGGGAATACTTTTAATGCTAGGTATCACTAAAGCAATAAACGTGACCGCAATGGCAAAGTCGAGTCCAAGAGTTGTTAAGTCAGGTAGAAAACTGCCAGCAAAAATACCAACAACATTCCACATCAACCAACATAGATAAAAGCTGCCTCCCGAAGCTAATGCATAAAGTAAACGTACTCGTCCTTTAAATGCTTTTCTGCTTGCCGATAAGGCAAATAATTCGTCTGTAAGTAGAAAACCCAAAGAGTAACGCCATTTACCCGGTAAAACCTTCATTTTATCTCTGAGTGCTAAACCATAAAGAAAATGGCGAGAACTAATAATAAAAGTTGTAAATAATATCGTTGCCAATGGAGCATTTCCGCCAATTAATTCCGTAGCAACCAGCTGTGCTGAGCCAGCAAAAACCAGCAGCGGCATTAGCAAGGCTTCAAAGACTGAAAAACCTTTTTGTATAGCTAAAGAACCACACAATATTCCCCAAGGGATGACGGCTAAGTTTAGTGGCATCATATCCATGATGCCTTTAAGAATGATTTTTGAAGTGATTTTTTTAGCCATAGCACTGAGCAGTATAAATATATTATGATTGAGGTATTGGGGTATTAGCCAAGTTTTCAAGTAAATAAGGGATATGAATGACAAAGAATATTGCATTAATTACTGGCGCAAGCCGTGGCATTGGCGCGGCAACGGCAAAATTATTAGCGCAGCAAGCATTACATATCGTTATTAATTACCATAAAAATAAGCAAGCGGCTGAAAAGGTTGCAGAAAAAATCATTGAAAGTGGCGGTTCAGCACAAATAATATCCGCTGATATTTCAAAAGAAAGTGACATAGAAAAGCTATTTGCTGAAATTGACCGCATCGATGGTCAACTAACCATGTTAGTTAATAATGCTGGGGTTTTGTTTAAACAAGCGAAGATTGAAGAGTTAACCGCACAACGAATTAATCAAGTGATGCACACCAATGTTACTGGCTATATTATTTGCTGTCGTGAAGCCATAAAACGAATGGCTATTAGGCATGGCGGTATAGGAGGCTCGATAGTTAACGTTTCATCGGCAGCAGCTAGACTTGGAGCTCCCGGTGAATATATTGATTACGCTGCAAGCAAAGGCGCCGTTGATACATTAACCACGGGATTATCCTTAGAAGTTGCCGAAGAAAACATTCGTGTAAATGGAGTTCGTCCAGGTTTTATTTATACTGAAATGCACGCAGATGGTGGCGAGCCTAACCGAGTAGATCGGGTCAGTGCAAATATTCCAATGAAAAGAGGCGGTCAACCTGAAGAAGTCGCTCAGGCAATTGTTTGGTTATTATCAGAGCAAGCTTCTTATGTTACTGGCAGCCATATTGACTTAGCAGGCGGTAAATAATTAAAATACCCTACCTTTATTCTCCTTATCAACAATATTGAGAAATGTTATTAAGCTAAACACGGCGCTAAAAGCAACAAAAATAACATTACCTTCTTTTTTAAGAAGGGTAATGAAAGCTTACGCTATCAAAGCAAATATTCGTATTGTCGGCTGTGAACTTTCCCGAATAGGCCGTTCAAGGAATTGGCAACTCACCGCTACCCCTGAACAAATACTTGCGATCATCAACATGATCGAGGAGTCCAATGAAGATAGTTGGTTATGGGTGGCTAAGAAGTTAAAACAAGATGGTCAGCATTTCAGCCATTCACTTTTAGTCAATCTTGCAAAAAGGAATGTCGGCATAACCATCAATGAATTAATGGCAAAAACCGATTGTACCATTGCTGAAGCGAGAATCGTGATTGATGAAATAGAATGGGCTAATGAATAATACTATTGTGGGTTAGGCTTTAGCCTAATGATAAATACTATTGTGGGTTAGGCTTTAGCCTAATGATAAATACTATTGTGGGTTAGGCTTTAGCCTAATGATTAATACTGTTGTGGGTTAGGCTTTAGCCTAACAAATCCAGATATTAAAAAGCCAGCTACTCAGTAACTGGCTTTAAAAATTTAACAATATAAAACAACTTATTTCTTTTTAGCTTTTGGCTTGGCTTTTGGCTTCGCTTTCGCCTTTGGCGCTTTTTTCTTCGCTAAGGTTTCTTGCCACTTTCCATCTTCATAAATCGCTGTCCAACCGGTCGCTTTGCCTTCAACTTCAGTCATCACATATTGAGACTTATTTTTTCGGCTATAGCGAATAACAGCTAGATTACCTTCTGGATCTTTGTTTGGTGCATCCGCTAAATAATAAAACTTAGCAGAAATACGGTCGCGAAAACGTTGTAACTCGGCAACTTTAGGCGCACGTGTTTCTCGTGAACGAGGGAAGGTACTCGCCGCTAGGAAAATACCTGCCGCGCCATCACGTAAGACAAAATGAGCGTCTGATTTTTCACATTCAAGCTCAGGTAAAAACACCGGATCTTCTTTTGGTGGAGCTGCTTCACCGCTAGCTAATAGCTTACGGGTATTTTTACATTCACTGTTGGTACAATCGAAATATTTACCAAAGCGACCATTTTTCAATTCCATATCCGCTTCACAACGATCACACTCAAGTACAGGACCGTCATAACCTTTGATCTTAAATTCGCCTTTTTCGATTTCAACGCCATCACATACAGGATTATTACCACAAACATGTAATTTACGCGTTTCATCAATTAAATAGCTATCCATTGCAGTGGAACACTTAGGGCAACGATGCATTGCACGGAGTGCTTCTGTTTCAAGATCTTCAGCAAGTACACTAACCGCTTCTTCACCTGAGGTTAAGTTCATGGTGGTGGTGCAACGTTCTTTAGGCGGTAAGGCATAACCTGAACACCCTAAGAAAACCCCTGTTGATGCAGTACGAATACCCATTTTACGTTGACATGTTGGACAATCAATATCGGTAGGAATAGGCTCATTGTTGCGCATACCTCCGTCTTCTGTTGGCTGATCCGCAAGAACGAGTTGCTTGGTAAAGTTTTTATAAAACTCATCAAGCACATCTTTCCAGACCATTTTGCCATCAGCAATTTCGTCAAGCTCTTGTTCCATTTCAGCGGTAAAATTATAACTCATTAAGTTATTAAAACTGCCTGATAAACTGTCGGTGACTATTTCACCCATTTTTTCAGCATAAAAGCGTTTTTTGTCTATGCGTACATAACCTCTATCTTGAATAGTAGAAATAATTGAAGCATAGGTTGATGGACGGCCAATTGAACGTTTTTCTAATTCTTTCACTAGTGATGCTTCACCAAAACGCGCAGGCGGTTTAGTAAAATGTTGAGTTGGCTCTAAATTAACTAAAGATAATTTTTCACCAACCGCTAAATCAGGTAAATGACTATCGTTGTCGCCTTTTGACATTTGAGGATGAACTTTTGTCCAACCATCAAACTGCATGACTCGACCTTTGGCTTTTAAATCAAAGCCCGCAGCACTAACGGTTATAGTACTTACAGTATAACGAGCCGCAGTCATTTGACATGCAACAAATTGTCGCCAAATTAAATCATAGAGTTTTTTACAATCGGCATCTAATTTATCAATAAAAGCGGATTCAAGTTTAACGTCCGAAGGGCGTATCGCTTCATGCGCCTCTTGAGCGCCGGCCTTACTGCCATATATTTTTGCTTGCTCTGGTAGGTAGTTATCACCAAAATTTTTGCTGATATAACCACGACACATTTCAACCGCGTCTTTACTCAAATTAGTTGAATCAGTACGCATATAGGTAATATGCCCTGCTTCATACAATTTTTGCGCAAGCCCCATGGTGCGTTTAACACCGTAACCTAAGCGAGTACTTGCCGCTTGTTGTAACGTTGAGGTGATAAAAGGCGCTGATGGCGAACTTTTCGAAGGTTTGTCTTCTCGTTTGCTTACTGCATAACTCGCCGGCTGCAATATATCCAAAGCACTTTTTGTTTGCGCTTCATTGGTTGGTTTGAATGCTTTACCGTTTTGATGAGTAACATCTAAAGTTAACGCTAGATCGTTTGAAGATTGAGTGTCGGCACTAATTTCCCAAAACTCTTGAGGATCAAAGGCTTTTATTTGACGTTCTTTTTCAACCACTAATTTAACAGCAACTGACTGAACTCGACCCGCAGATAAACCTCGTGCGACTTTTTTCCAAAGCAATGGGCTAACCATAAAACCAACAATGCGATCTAAAAACCGTCGGGCTTGTTGCGCATTAACACCCGGCATACTTAATTCACCTGGCGTAGAAAACGCTTGTTGAATTGCGTTTTCAGTTATTTCATTAAAAACAACACGTTTAAATTTGTCGTCATCACCACCAATAATTTCTTTTAAATGCCATGCTATCGCTTCTCCTTCGCGATCCAAATCGGTTGCGAGATAGATGGTGTCAGCATTAGCCGCTAATTTTTGTAATTCGGCAACAACTTTTTCCTTACCGGGCAAAATTTGATACTGAGCTTGCCAATCTTTTTCAGGATCAATACCCATACGATTAACAAGTGCTTGTTTATCACGCTTAGCTTTATATTTGGCCTTGGCTGCAGGTTCCATTTTACGCACTTCAGCTGGAGATTTAGCCGCTACTTTTTTACCCGTACTACTCGTAGGAAGATCACGTACATGACCAACACTTGATTTTACGATGAAGTTCTTTCCAAGGTATTTGTTAATTGTCTTGGCTTTAGCTGGCGACTCGACAATTACCAGAGATTTTGACATATATTTTTTAACCCTACTTATGCTGACCAAATTTGTCAGCGTTTATTACCTTCATCAAATATAAAAGAGTTGTAAAACAAGTTTACAAGCGAGCAACTTTCAACCTTTTAATGACGCAATAACAATAAAATTCAATTGTTTTCTCAAATTACTATTAGATATATCTGTAATTTATCAAGCTGACAAGCAATTATTTTTTTAAAATTAACCTATCCGTTCATTTTAGTTATAATGACGTTGATATTTTTTCGACGTATCATAGTCGAGTTTTCAAGATAAATTAAGAGTTAATGCACTAATTTTTAGTGTCATTTTAAATTATCGATACAAATTAAAAAAATTTCAGCATAAATATCGATAAATTGGCTCAAGTAGCGGTTTCAATACAAGTAAGAGAATTATTATGACAACACAAGCTTTATTTTTAGATAAAATCAAACAGAGTTTATGTCCTCCGGGCAATGGCGTATTTACGGTTAATACCGCCAAAGAAAGAAAAGCTCAATTACATCAATCTCTTTACGGACAAACAGAAAATATTGAACAGGTTTGGAATGATAGCTTAGGGCAGCTTTCTTCATGCTCTAACGCAGTAATTTTGGGCATAGCCTCTGATTGTGGTGGAGGTATTTTACGTGGCGCAAACTGGGGGCCATTATTTGTTCGTTCAACGTTATTAAATAACCATGCAGATTTAAACGCTTTTGATCTTGGCGATGTCCGTGTTATCCCACATTTATTACACGATAAATATTTAAATGAACCGACTATTGCTAATTGTCGTAAAGCTTTGTATCAAGATCAAAACAGTGAATTAGCCGTTAGTCCGTTAACCATCACTGAAGATGTGCTACATGACTTTTATGCGGTATATCCGGAAAAAGGTATTTTTGGTATTGGCGGTGATCATTCAATTAGTTACCCATTAACCAAAGCTTATCTGCAAGCGAAAAAGAAACAAGGCAAACGGGCGGCAATTATTCACTTTGATGCTCACACCGACTTATTAGTTGAACGTTTAGGCATTGATTTATGTTTTGGCTCTTGGTGTACACACATCCTAGATGACCTTCATGAGAAAAACCATCTAATTCAAATTGGAATTCGCTCAAGTGGCAAGCCTAAAGAGCACTGGGAGAGTACCTTTGGTGTTAAACAACATTGGGCACATGAAATTAGAGAAAATGGTGTAGAGCCGATTATAGAGAACATTCTCGCGCAACTAAAAGAACAAGCAATTGACGAGTTATATGTTAGCTTTGATATTGATGCCCTTGACGAAGATTATGCAAGTGCGACAGGTACTCCTGAGCCTGATGGTCTAACACCTGAAGAATCAATGAATATTCTTAAAGCATTAGCAGCTCAATACCCCATTACCGGCGCAGACATGATGGAAATCGCCCCTTTTACGGATAGTTCAGGCCGAGGTGCAATTAGCTCAGAAACAACATTAAAAGTAGGTGCTGAGATCTCAGCCTTTTTATTAGCTGAAATGGATAAGCGCTAATTTAGATTAATAAAGTTGATTCGACCATCCATGGCACCACGACATACCGTACATCCTGTACATCGTCGTTCCTTGCCATCGACGTGCATGGATGCACTAATGCCGTGAAGGCATGGATGCCTTAGAACGGCCATGGCACCACGACATACCGTACATCCTGTACATCGTCGTTCCTTGCCATCCATGGCACCACGACATACCGTACATCCTGTACATAAAAACGCCGTTCATTTGAACGGCGTTTTTTGGTGGCTGGCTTTAGCAATCATTGGATTACAATATTCGCAACCGGATATGAAGATTCTGCACCACTTGGTGTAGTGACATTAACCCATAAAGTCCCTGCTTTTGGTAAATCTTCTTTCTCTCCTTGAATGGTCACTGAATAACCAATACCGCCATTATGATTATCATTTGGCCATACAAAGACACTATCACTTACTACACTACCATACCCTGCAACGGTGAACTCAACAGTACTTAATGCTGGCATGGGTTGGTTATGTAGATCAGAGATAATCACAGTAGCATTGTTGGTGCCATCGCCATTAATAACAAGTGTTGCACCATTAGCAGGTTGAACCGTTACAAAATGTCCAGAACTTCCGGACATAACTATAGTGGCGCTACCTCGAACATCTATTGATGTAACTTCAGAACAGCCATCATGAGCTGGGATAGCACACAATACACCATTATATTTACCATCTTTACTGTCATAAAGACCATTTTCATTAAAATCAACTGGCTCTTCTAGCTCTCCGCCTGCTTGACCTCCCGAATTGCTTGGATTAAAAACGCCATCTTCATTGTAATCAACGAAGGCTTCTGGTAAATCATAAGGGTACCCCCCAACATCGTTACCTGAATAGGTAATATCATTACCTAAGTCATCAAAGCTACCATCTGCCAAACAAGGTTTACCTGTTCCACCGGTAAAGGCAGGAACTTCACAGACATCAAAGCGTCCATTGCCATTTAAATCAGGAAAAGATTCTTCGCCGATAGTGGTTGCCAATATTGTTACTCGACCACCGAGCTTTTGCCCCATGGTATTTTGAGTTTCAGGTACATGAGTTAGGTTGTTTACATCTCCTAAAATATGACCTTCAGGTTTAGGGTTTTGGCTGCGCCATGTTACTGAGCAGGAGCCTTCATTGTCAGTAATACAACTTGCGTTTAAATTTTCAATAGACCCACCTTCAGTAGTGAAATATACCGCGGTAGGTGGCGGAGGGTTATTAAAGGCATCTGCTAACCTAGCGGTAACTTGTACGGTAGTGCCATCTAAATTCCATCCTTCTGGATTATATACATCAACAGAAACCGACATACTGTCTTGATCTGGTATACCTGTAGATATTTTAAGCTCACTTGATTGTGTTTGTATAACGGGATCGCTTCCGTCAATAGCAGCAGTCACTCTAATCGTACGTGCGACAGTGCCTGAATTAACAACCGTTTGTACGATTCCTAAATTGTTCGTGGTTGCCTTAACAGGATTTAATAAAATCCCTCCTGATTGGCTGCTTAAAGAAAAATTAACATCTTGATTATTAACCGGGTTACCATTGGTATCCAATACTTGAAATAAAATAACTGAATTTTCTGGCCTATCAACACTTCCAGTACCTTGTAGGGCAATATGTTCAGGTGTTGCCGAGACAAATTGAATACTACCGACATCGGCAGGCAGGACATTAACACTGCCAGAAGCTGATAAATTCTGGCCATTGACAATCGCATTGACGGTAATAGGGTCATCACCTACACAGCCTTTCGCAAGATAAGTGGCGCTCGCTTGTCCACTTGAAGTGGTAATAACACCGTCGATTTCAGCTGAAGGAACCGCTTCTTCGGAACAAACGGAACTAAAAGTCACATCAACTGATTCGGTATAAGCTGCGCCTGTATCATCAACTAAAAGTACAGAGACTACCGTTGTACCACCTGCTGAGATTTGGCTAAGTGATAAAGCAATACTGCCTTCAGCAAAAGGGTCTCCACTACCTATTTGTACGACAACATCGCTACTACCTTGGGTAGTAAAACCTAAACTAGTTGCTTCACCTGATGAAATACTGGCAGTTACAGTACCAGCTCCAGCGATATTTCCGGCATTAAGTACTATAGTGGCAATACCTGAGCTATCAGTTAACGCAGTGCCAATTCCAGGAAAAAAATTGCCAAGTGTTGCATTAAAAGTAACTACGAGCCCTTCTATAGGCATATCCCCTTGCATTATTACGGCTGTTATTGTTGCAGGGTTTTGTTCAGTAATTTCGATATGGGATAAAGAAAGGTCAATATCTCTCGTGCCATCATCAACAAGTTCATCACCTTGAGAAGTAAAACCAATGGTAGCGACTTCACCAGTATCAAGAGTTGCGGTAATCGTACCAGCACCTTCAATGTTACCCGCATTAAGGACAATAGTTGCAACACCCGCACTATCAGTTAATGCCGTACTAGCCCCAGGAGTAAAACTACCAAGTGTAGTTTCGAAAGTTACCACATTACTTGTTATAGGGGTTGTCCCTTGCATCACAGTTGCAGTGATTGTTGCAGGGCTTTGATCAGAAACGAGTTCATCGGATAAAACTAATGAAATAACAATAGGGTCTGGGGTATCGCCAGCAGCGGGATCATTTCCACCATCTAAACCTCCGTCACCCCCTCCGCAACCGAGTAGACCGAAGAAAAACATAATGAAACTTAAGCGTCTTAATAGCGCCATAGAAGTAACTCCCTGATGATGTTTTTTGTTGTTAACACTTCAATACTAACCGAAAATTGAAAAAAAGGTCACTAAGTTGCAAAAAAAAGCCTTTAAACTTAGGATTTATCACTTTTTTTTAAAAACATACACGAAATTATGCTCCTGAAATTTTGATAAACCCTACATCCTGAACATAAAAAAGGTTCAAATGACGAATCACTTGAACCTTTTTGATTTAAATAGGATAAACAACTAAAACAATATTATGCAGTTGTTGTTTCGCCTTCTTTCATTTTATGGTCAATATATACCGCGCAAGTCATATCACCCATAACATTGGTTGTTGTGCGGCACATGTCGAGTAAGTTATTCACCGGCAATATAAATAATATGCCTTCTGCGGGTATTCCTACCGCCACCAATATCATCGTTAAAATTACAATACCAACACCAGGTACTGCAGCCGTACCAATCGAGGCCATTACCGCAAGTCCAACAACCGTTAGTTGATCAGCTAAGGTTAAATCAATACCATAAATATTGGCGAGAAATATTGCTGAAACCCCCTGAAATAGAGCCGTACCATCCATGTTGATGGTTGCCCCCAAAGGAACTACAAAACCGGCAACTTCATTTTTAACTTTTAATTTTTCTTCTGTAACTTCCATCGTCAAGGGCATTGTTGCACCACTAGATGACGTAGAAAAAGCGGTAATAGCCACTTCTTTAACTTTAGAAAAGAACCACTTTGGGCTTTTTTTAGATAAAAAGATTAACGAAAGGCTATTGGTACCGATTCCATGAATGAGTAATGCCGCAACAACGATCAAAGAAAATGGGATTAATGTCAGTAACAACCCTGCCCCTTCAGTACCTGCGACAGTTGATGCAATAAGAGCAAAAACCCCATATGGTGCTAACCGCATAACCATCATGATGATCTTAATGGTCATTTCTGTAATGCCAGTAAACAGTTTAATCACTGGCTCTGACACCTTGCTATCCATCTGCAATAAAGCAACACCACATATTATCGCAAAGAAAATGAGCTGTAACATATCAGGTTTGGCTTTACTGATTGATGCAAAAATATTTTTTGGGAAAATCGCTTGCAAACCTTCAAACAGGCTTTGTTTGTTTTCTTCGGCTGCAACCACTTTTGATGATGCCGTAGATTTAAACGTTTGCTCAAATTGACTTCGGGTTTCATTATCTAGATTGTTACCCGGCTGAAAAGCGTTCGCTAAGACTAATCCGATGGTGATGGCTATTGCTGTCGTGCATATATAATAAACAATGGTTTTCAAGCCAATTTTATGAAGCTTATTGATATCTCCCAAACTGGTTACGCCAGTGACAATAGATGAAAAAACCAAAGGCACTAACGCCATGGTTAAACAATTCATGAATATTTTACTACCTACCGGACGAATAGCCTGCAAATCTGCACTGGCGAATAAGCCTGAAGAAGCGAGCACAATCCCCGTAACCAGTGCTAATGAAATTTTAATGAATAATGAAAAACCAAAACCTTCATTGACGACATATAACGCAGCAAACAATAATAAATAACCTATAAACTGAAAGTCACTGGCTAAGCCAAAAGTGCTAGCAATAAGCAGCACTATCGCCAGTATTATTTTCATAAAAACATTCATTTCTAGTAATTTTTTTTGCATCGAGGGAAACCCATAATGATTTTTATTAAAGGTAATCTAACAGAAAAGACAAAATTTTATAGATAAAATCAGTATTAAGACAGTAAAACAGTTACTAAGCCGTTACCTAACAAAGCGCCTTAACGCTTTTTGATAAGATATAATCGCTCCACCAACTTACTCACCTTAACTGTGCGTTGTGCGAACTTTTTATCTTTTAATTCATGTTCAGCAATACATTCAACATGACAATGGTTAAATAGACTTTCAATTGCATCAGAAAAAATAGCAAATGGAGGGCCAACTATTTCATCCGAAGGATATTCTAACGAAATCAAGAACAGTGTTGTTGAATCATCTAAATACGTCATCAAATGTTCAGCATAACGTTGCTGCAAAGGAGCCGGTAAAGCAATTAAGGCCGCTCGGTCATATATCCAATCAAAACTTGGAAATTGCCCTGCGGATAATTGAAAAAAATCGCCTTGCCATAAATCAATATTCTTATGGCTATATTTTTGAAATTCGCCCCTCTTTCTAATCTTAGCAAGGATATTTTTCTCTGAAAAAAAATCTCGGCAGGCTATGTCACTTAACTCAGCACCGACTACCTGCATCCGTTCAGCAAACCAGACCATATCATCAGATTTACCGCATAAAGGAACAAAAACCGTTAGTTTTCGTTCCTCATCATCGGCATTTATTTCTTGGTCCAATAGCGGTTGTAGGTATTGTG
>Ga0209291_1002329_pt1 | contig 15492 bp, 15 predicted proteins | sample GOMGulsemesocosm_FD_184633 | JGI IMG/M metagenome (GOLD analysis project Ga0209291, IMG submission 184633) | Methane-oxidizing microbial communities from mesocosms in the Gulf of Mexico - GOM9B Gulf of Mexico (SPAdes) (version 2) | ecosystem: Environmental > Aquatic > Marine > Cold seeps...
AGCGTACACGATGCCGGAATTTTTACTGATAACTTGCAGTTATTTAAAGAGCTCAATGACGAACATTCACTACCTATTCGTATAAATGCTATGTTGTACCTGCCTTCAATTAACTGGCAATCAACAATTAAGCAGGGTCCGTTTGTAAGTAGTGATGATATGCTAAATTTTAATAGTGTAAAAATTCAAGCCGATGGTGCTTTAGGTAGTAGAGGTGCTTCCCTCATTGATGATTATTCTGATCATGCGGGACATAAAGGCCTTTTACTTCATAACGAAGATGCCTTGAGTCTTTATATGACAACTGCCATGAATGCCGGTTTTCAAGTTAATACGCATGCCATTGGCGATAATGCGAATAAAGTCATTTTAGACTTATATCAAACACAAATAAAAGCAACAAACAGCCGATCACTTCGACACCGTATTGAGCATGCACAAATACTAGCACTTAGCGATATTCCTCGCTTCGCCCAACTTAATGTTATTGCTTCTATGCAAGCTACTCATGCGACAAGCGATAAAAACATGGCTGTTACACGTATAGGGGAAGAACGTATTTTAGGTGCTTATGCTTGGCGAAAATTGATTAATGCTCGAGCCGTTATTGCTGCAGGGTCAGACTTTCCAGTTGAGTCACCTAATCCATTCTTTGGCTTACATGCTGCGGTAACTCGCCAAGATCATCTGAACCAACCTGAAGCAGGTTGGTATAGTAAAGAAAGCATGACACGACTAGAAGCATTAAAAAGTTTTACCATTGATGCAGCTTTTTCAGCTCACCAAGAAAAAATTATCGGTAGTTTAGTTTCAGGTAAAAAAGCGGACTTTATTTTAGTGGAAAATAATTATTTTTCTGAAAATAAAGAAAACATATGGAAAAACAAAGTACTATCTACCTGGGTCAATGGAAAAAAAGTTTATCAGCAGTAACTATTAATTGACTGGGCTTTACATTTTATAAAGTTACACTGGTTGAGCCATACCTTTTGGGAAATAAGCTCAACCAGTTATTATACTGTAGTTTGATGTCCTATTTATAATGAAGCATCTAAAAACTGTTTATAAAATGCGATCTCTTCAGGGTTATCTAGCATAGTGCCATGGTCTGCATTATCCACAATCATCAATTTTTTATTGGCTGATTTACTCGCATTGTAAAGTAATTGCGATAACTCTGCCGGTACTTGCTGATCATTTTCTCCGCCAATAATAAGCAATGGACCTCGATAATGATCTGCCACTACGACTTCATTATCAACGGATCTGAACGTTTCATCAACTTCGATGGTAAGAAACGGTTTTGTGTACCAAGGAGTTTTTTTATCTATCCAATCATCAACATTTGTAGCACTGCCTTGCAGAACGAGTGCACCAACCACTTCTTTTTTGGCAAGTTGTGCAGCAATAAAGCTACCCAAAGAATAACCATGAACAACGATAGACTTTGCTTTTAGCTCATTTTTAATAAATTTAAATGCAAGTACAGAGTCTTCAACAAGATTGGAAAGCGTTGCTGTGCCGTTACTAGCCCCTAATCCCCTTCGGTCAAAAATAACAATGTCTTTATCTAATTTCGCCAATATTTTAAGTGCATTGATCCCCCCTCTAGATACTTTCATGCCGTTACCTGGAATGTAAAATATCACATCTTTCGAGTTTGGTGAGTCTAGTAATAGCCCCTTCAATAGCACACCATCATTTTGACTAACTAAACTTATTTGCTCTAACTTATGATGAGTAAACGCATTCTGCCAGGTTTTAAGTTCTAGTGCCTGATAATCAGTAACAACTTCATCTTGGGCAATAAAAGAGCTTTCTCGAATATGGCCACTACATCCCAATAAACTTAACAGAACAATGAAAGAAAACAACTTTTTATACATTTATAAATTCCTATATAACTAATAGTAAGACGCGTAAATCGGTTACACGTCAATGGCTGATTATTCTGCATATTGAGAGGTGACTTAAGAATATGCTTCAATAGAAATATATATAAAACCATAACAAGTAACAATACATTTTTACCGCTTATCGATAAGATAAATGTATTCATTAATTAAATTTTAAATAATTAACTTTATTTTGGTGTCTTTGTTAGTTGTTATTAATGGTCATAAACGAACAACTCGAGCGGTAATGTCATTATTACCACCCTGCGTTAAATGAGGTGATTTAATGAATCGAAACTCGGTTAAATATCAATGATGTTAATATAGAATACAGGATAAAATGTAGTGAGCTTGTATCTGTAGAGAGAACATATTGGCCCTCTGATATTAAAAAAGCCCTTTCAGGCTTTTAGTGTTCTTACTTTTTATTATGAATGTTTCTGGTGCAGCGTTACTTGGTTACGACCTGCTTCTTTTGACCGATACATCGCGGCATCAGCACATTCGATCCAAGCTTCATAAGTTTGAATGCTTTCATCAATTTCAGCAATTCCCATGCTCACGGTATAATTTATATCAATGTCATTATATTTTACTATCGACTTTTCTATTTCGTCGCGTAAACGCTCAGCGAATACGTTACCACTCTCTAATGGTGTGTCAGCTAATAAAATGACGAATTCCTCACCGCCATAACGCCCTGAAACATCTGTTTCACGAACATGATGTCGAATCAAGCCTGAAATATGACGAATAACTTCATCGCCAACCATGTGGCCGTAAGTATCATTAACCTGCTTAAAATGGTCAATATCAATCATAACTAAGCAGCTAGGATTCTTACTTCGCATCCAACGTTTATACTCCGCTTGTAAGCAGTTCTCCCAATGTGTTCGATTAAACAATTTCGTTAAACCATCAGTTTGACTTAAAATTGCTAGCTCTTTGTTCGCTAATTCAAGATCTTTTTTATGACAAGCGTTATCTGTAACATCGTAAATAATAAGGCATAGATGTGTAACCAGCCCAGTTGCCGACATTAAAGGAATAAAGGTAGTATTTTGATACATGTAATCAGCGGTGCCCGTGATCGGACGGTAATTTTGAAACTTGAACAAATATGGACGCTGCTCCCAAATAGTAAAAGCCTTATTTTTTAGTAGAAACACCGATTCAGCTTTGCGTTTAAACCATTCTTTAGGTATTTCATCGAAGAGTGGAAACAATTCTTTATCTTTAACTTCACGTGGTAATAAGCCACTGTGATTTTCCATAAAACCATTCCAAATTTGCACCTTATATTCTCTGTCTAACACTACCAAACCAACATCTATGGTATGTAGCATTTCCATCAACCAGTGTAATTCATTAATTTGAGATGTTTCTAACGACATAGTAATACCAATTCCATTAATCTAATAAGTAAGATATTTTATTGTTAAGGGTCTTCATAGATTCTTCTGTAAATAATAACAGTAAATCACATTTTATCGGATAATCTTCAATGCTATAGCTAATTTCTATTGCAAGCGTGCGTTTCCATTTTTTGGAGTTAGTCGCAATTAATTGTGATATTCGTTTATGTTGACCAAGTACCACGGGATGGCCTTGACTAAAGGTCATATCGAGTTGCTCTGCGACACCATTTAAACAAGCACCGATTAATACATTCGCTAAATCCATTAATAATTCAAGCTCTGTACTTTCATCAACTTCATATTTGTAATTCATTAAAGAGGCGACATCTTTAAAGCTCGAATCATTTAAAATAAGCAATGCTTCACCTGAAATTCCAGCCCCGATAAAACCTTGGCAAATACCAGATGTACTGTCTTGTTCTTCAACATCAGACAGCGCCATACTTAATTCACTCACTTCAATTAAGTTTACGTTTGGAATAGGGAGTACAACAAATACATCAAGTAATCGTGCTAACAAGTCACCTGCTTGTCCCATGGCAACATTAGCTATTTCTTGATAACAATCACGTAATTCTGCATCTAAGAAAAAATCTTCTTGGGGTACTACTTTTTCAATAATGGCTTGGTCAGCAGCTTGTGTCAGAGGAGCGAATTTAACAGAAGCTCTTTTATGTTCATGGGTCGAAAGTTTTACGGTTTCCACTGCATCATTAGGAGCAGGGATTTCCTCAGGTTTTACTGACGGGTTTCCATTGGTTTGTTGTGTATATATGCCGTAGGCTGACAAAATACTAGTCAGCTTATTTTTATTAATAGGTTTTTGAATAAAGTCGAGCGCACCTAAACCGGTAACACGTTGATGTGCTTCAGGCTGAATATCACCTGAGATAACAATGACCATTGTCGGTAAGTCTTCTTTAACAATAATCTCAAGTACCTGATAACCATCCATTATTGGCATGTTTAAATCAAGTAGTAATACATCTCCTTTCCCAGCCTTTATTGCTTCAATTCCTTCTTCGCCATTCGTGGCAAAAGTAATATCGACATCCCAACCATCAGGTAAAGAGCGTGCGACTTGTTTACGCGCCATATTAGAGTCATCACAAATTAACAAGGGGATTGACATATTTTTCATATTCCTAATTCAACAATAATATTCGAGGTAGCGATTTTCACTATTTTACTGTTTTTCTATAATTAACAATAGATAATATTTAAAATAAAGCACTAAATAATGGCTATTTTTTATAGCCAAAGTTAAAATCTATACACGATTAATACTTAAATATAATAAACACTATGAAATTATCAAACTTCCTGCTTACTATTTCACTGACATTAGTTTTTCACAGTTTCGCTACAAGCGAAACTTTTGCGGCTTCATTACAGCAAAGTAATTTACAGCAAACAATTGATTTAGTTAAAGCGAATAACAAATTTGTGACGCTATTGGGCACCCAAATTGATGTTGGTCAAAAAGCCCCTAACTTCAAAGTGGTTGATGGCGATTTTTCACCCGTAACGCTGAATGACTTCTCAGGAAAAAATGTGCTTATATCTGTTGTACCGAGTTTAGATACTGGCGTATGCTCGTTGCAAACTAAACGGTTTAATGAAGAGGTTATCAATTTACCCCAAAACATAGTGATGCTAACAATCAGTAACGATTTACCTTTTGCGCAGAAACGTTTTTGTAAAACAGAGAACATTGATAAGTTACAAGTTCTCTCTGACTCTGTATGGAGAGATTTTGGTAGTAACTATGGTTTATTAATTAAAGACATGGGTTTGTTAACTCGTGCAATATTCATTATTGATTCCTCAGGCAAAGTGGCTTACAAAGAAATTGTCGCTAATATTTCTAAACATCCAAACTACGAGTTAGCCCTTTCAACGATAAAAGCATTAAGTCCTATAGAAGTTACAGATATAAAACCATCAAGAAATAAAAAATAACACTCTAAATTTCAACAACCTAAGCCAATTTTATTATTTATTTATTATTTATTTATTATTTTTACTTGAAAAATCCATCGGCAATCCCATCTTTATTAATGTAGTCGCCATAAGCTAAAACGGGGCTACATTAACCGCCTGTTCAATAATGAAAGGCACTTTAAAAACCTTGAGAATAAATAAATTTCAATCATATTATTTCGCAACATTTTGTTGGTTATATAAATTGAAATGTTCAACAGGTGATCAAATATTGCTAATGCCCTTAAAAGTAAATTAATAGGGTAAATAATAGGATATATATTATGCGTACATCTACAGATTTCAGTCCACTATACCGTTCATTTATTGGTTTTGACCATTTAGCCGGCTTAATTGAAAAAGCTTCCCACGCCGACAAACAATCATCTTATCCCCCATATAATGTGGAACTACTTGCCGAAGATAGATATAGAATTACCATGGCTACCGCTGGTTTTACTGATAACGAATTGGAAATAGAGTCGAAACAAAATACCTTAGTGGTTACCGGTACTAAAACCACAATCAACAAAAATTCATCACGAAAGTTTCTTCATCAAGGTATTGCAGAACGAAACTTCGAACGAAAATTTCAACTTGGCGATCATGTAAAAGTCATTGGCGCTTTTATGGAGCACGGGTTGCTTCATATCGATTTAGAAAGAGAAATACCAGAAGCCTTAAAACCTAGAAAAATAGCGATTAATGGCAAAAGTCAATTTCAAGAAAGAACAGTCCATAATTCGGTAAATCAGCCTGGAGAACAAACTAGCTAAACCTTTCTATATTATGTTTTCCCCTTATGTTTTTTGCCCAGTTTCTGACTGGGCTTTTTTATATAAGTGTATTACGCCCATGACGAAAACCAATACCTATTACCTTTGACAGAATTAGGTTATTAATTTTTTGTTCAATCCATATTCGCTTGGTATCGTCAATTTTTATCTTTATAATGTCGCTACCGTTTGATTACTCTTTTATTTATGAATCTAGCTATGCGCACTATTTCTGAACTTCTAAAAACTTCTGGTTCTCAATATCGAATATATGATATTGGCCGTAAAGTTGATAAATTATCAAAGGAAAGTTTCACTAAAATCGAAGCAAACCAAATTCCTTACCCTTTTCCTTCGCAGGGGCATGCATACATAGCAATCGCTTTTTGGCAAAAGCAAAATTCACAACCCTATTTATGGTTCGTAAAGTTTCCTCTTGACGAGCGAGGCTTACTTAATTTGGTGGCAAGAGACCATTTTATTGCGATTATTATCGAAGCTTTGGGCTCTGATCTAGGTACTTCTCCGAATGAACGCCAAGAAGAATTACTGAAAAGTAACCCATACCATTTCACTCCTCCACAATACAAGCTAGCTTACTTAAACAGTTTAGTTTCAACTGAAGTGAAGCATGAGAGTAGCCAGTATTTTTCTGGTGCATTACGTTACTTATCAGGTGATGATACTTGGCAAAACTGGCAAACAGTAGGTGTTCAAGGTCTAAATGACTTTGCTGTGCGGTTATCTGAAAAGTCATACCAAAAGATCTTAGTCAAAGCTTTGTCGCATATACCTGGGCCTGTATTACACCCATTATGCTCAGCATTGGAGAATGTAAACTTATCTGTTGAAATTATAGATGCAATCGTAGCCGAGTTTGAGCACACAGTAGAGGGAGAAAATAGTCGTCAAGCAAGTGATCAAAGTTTCCTATTACGCAGTTTATCATCGAGTTGTCAGCATCCACATGTTATACGGTTTATTGATTCTCTTATTGAAAATTCCTCCTCACAAACAGCATTATCTGAAGAGCTAGTTATTGTATTAGCGGGCAGATGCTGGCAAGTTCTCAGCAATGAGCAACAATTAATGGCATTTTTGGAAGTCTTAATTAGGGATCATGAAGTGGAGGTTTTTCAAGCGGTCTTCAAAGATCTTGTTGCGATCCCAACTTTACGACCTTTAATATTTCAGTGTATGAGATCGCCAAGCCGTAGTGTTGAATTAAGCAAAGCCATTGGTTTATTATTTCAACGTTAGTATAAGGAACACAAATGGAAAATATTTATTACTTACTCGTTGTTTGTTTATTTTTGTGGTACTTCATTTACCTCAGAAAGGTATCTGAATGTGCTTTACGTCATATAAAGTCATATTGTAAAAAAGAAAATTTGCAATTTATTTCTCTTGCACGTCACTCAAGCCGTTTATCGTTTAGTAAAGATTTAGGGCCTCATTGGAATAGCGTTTTTGATTTTGAATTCAGTGGTGATGGTGAATCAAGTTATCAAGGACAGGCTACATTGAAAGGTTATAAGCTCGATAATATACATGTTCCTATGTATAAAATTTAATTTATATATTCAGGCAAAGAAAAAGCGACTTAAAAGTCGCTTTTTTTCTTTATTGATTTTCCTAACCTATGAGTGATCCTTTACACCATATAAAATCCGATATAGGAAACGCACTATCCATAGTATTCATCCATGAAAAAATCCATTTTATAATCCAATTATGTATTTCTATTATTCCTTTATGTTTATTACTCTGCCCATCCATGGCACTAATTCATCATCCTATTGATAATAATAAGCGGTAAATTAAGTTAACGTTGGCCTTAGCTAGTGCATCCTTTCACATAAATTCCTTTTATTTCATTCCTTTGACATTAATCGCATCCTGCGGCTAAATCCTTTATCAACCAAGTATTAACTTAAACCACCTTTCCTTTTGTACACCCTGTACACTGTTCAACAAATAGCTATCATCCATTAAAGCTTATTTGTGAGGTTTTCCATAACCTGTGTCGTCCTGACATGTGTAATATTAGCATTCCTGCATGATACGACCAGGTAGACAGTATAAAAATAACAATGATAAAAGATTGAATATTATTAATTTTATTGTTTTACCTATATAAACAATGAATTAGTACACTGTTTTTTTTTAAGCTTACAAAATATGGAATGATCACTGACGTAATTGTGCGATATTTCCTACAGTTTCAGAATGATTTAACCGACGCTAGAAAAAATGATTAATGTAACAATTTGATAATTTCGATGAAATAGGTAAGAAAATTAGTTACTCTTGCCTCTGATCCCCCAAGCAAACAATTTTTAGGAGTCTCCGTGCTTTTGCTTAAGTCATTATTATGTTTTACCGGTTCTGATAATCGTAGCCGTTTTATTTTTATAAATATAAGTAGCTACTTTTTATTTATTATTACTAGCGCCATATTCTCATTAAGCAACACGCTATCTATTGTCTTTTTATGTATCTTTACCTGTCTTTGTGCTTTTTCCACAAAGCGTCGATTAAACGATGCTGATCTAAATAAAAATTGGCTATATGCCCCTGCACTAAGTTTATTTATAGCCGGGCTCATTATTATTTTTACAGGTTATAGCACCAGTTATTGGCTGTTATTATTTCCACTGATGGTTTCTGCTTTGTTAACAACCTACAAAAGCTTAGGGAATAAAGATTACATTTTAGGTTACTACGGAAAGATTGATTTAAGTGCCTTTTTAAAAACAGACTCTCCCGGGAAAGAAAGTAGAATTGAACCAACATTTAACCAAACGGATACGTTCCATGAAGAGAGAAATATTCTCTGCGAACGAGCAGACTATTCAAATTTACATGCAAAGAAAGATCAAGCAACTAGCACTTCATCAACAAGTGATATTGGTGAAGCAATAAGATTAAAATTATTTAATCATAAAAATGCTTTTTTAACGGTGAGCGCTGTTGTGTTAATCATTATTATGGCGATGATCAGTACATCGGTAATATCTACTTCCGGAGAAAATGAAGATCATAATATTTCTGATAATAGCGATACATCATTAGATCACCAGTCCCTATTAGTTTATTCGCACCAAGTAACTTTACCTGACGACTTTTCGCTCTTTGTATCATCATTCGATGGCATCACAATAAAATGGCAAGGTGACGCTACAAGCGAAGAATACTTGTGGCAACAACTCTCGGCACAAGGCGATAATAGTTGTAAAGAGATTGACTTTAACAACGGTGAAAAAATAAGAACTCTGTCAGTCAAACAAGAAAATAGCAGTGATTACTTAGCCAATTTTTCTCCGTTAGACACTCAGCTAATTATTAAGAATATTGCTTTTCGTGGAAGTTTTTCTTTATGTGGTTATAAGTTTTCTTTAAAAGGTAGCCAGTCAGTCCTTGGTAAACATGATTATTATTCAACATTTATCAACTAATCGGGTACATATAGCTTTAAAAATTATAAATTATTGAAGCTATCACTAAAATTTAGACAAAAAAATACGGCTCAATGAGCCGCATTTCTTGAACTAGCTTGTATGCATCCTGCATATTTTAGTGTCCCGCTTCATCCTTAAAGAACATTCCGTTGTATTTCCTAATTAATCCTTTACTTTCCATTCATCGTCCCTAATTGCAACTCGTCCTGAATTACATCTTCTTCCCTAGATATTAATTTTCTATAGTCCGTTATCTTCTTTACTTTTCATCCATAAAAAGGCTAAATCCATTTAATAAAGATTACATCCATTTACCAGTCCTTTGATGATTTCCTATCATATTGCCTTAAATCCTTTTCCTTTATCATCAGAACTTAACTTGAGTGCTTTGGTCTTCCTGACCTGTTTCGTTCTGATGTGGTTAATATTACGCTTATTTAAAAAACTTCTAACCCGTAATAAATTTTATATTTCAACAATTAAAACTGTAACATTAATCAAAATAAAAAAAGGCTAATAAAATCAACTAACAACAGTTTTTCGCTTACTATTTTCATGCTTTAACTTACTCAATCTCTCACACGGATGTAAGATATGTCGCACAAAACTTTTGGTCAAATCTGAAGTGTAATTGTAAATGGGATGTTTATTAAAAATGATGAGGACTTATGTATCCAAAAGAGACATCAATCACCTAACTACTTGACTAAAAACAAAAAAACAAAGAAAGTCAATATCACCTTAATTTTCAGTGTTTGGTTAGGTTATATGTTGATTAACACAATATTTAAATTTTTCTTTTATTCCGCATTTTATGAGAAGGTTATTCTTTATTGCGATAGTGCACCATTAAAGATCCTGTAACATTACCTACAGAAAGCTCTTGAATAAACTCATAATCAACTTCTTTAAAAAACTGTTGATACTTATCACTTGTAGCGTAAACAGCTACACCTTCGCTACCAGAATGCTCTTCTAAAATGGTATTAACAGCAGCCAACAAATAATGACCAAAGCCGTGGTGCTGATGTAGAGGGTGAATTGCAATGAAAGATAACATATGAAACTTTTTCATCGGCACAGCATTAAATACTATTTTTTCTTTTTCAATCATTTGTTTAGTACTAAAATACCCTGCCCCTAACATCATTTTTAAACGCCAATGCCAGAAGCGCTCCGACCCTACACTTTCGTCGGGGCTATTTAAACAAGCAACACCAACCATAGCTTCGCCTAAATATAAACCGACCATTGGCTGCTTTGCATGCCAATATGCACTTAACTCTTCACGAATAGCGGTACGAAGTCTTTGTTCATAATCATTTTTTTCACTGGAAAATATTTCGACAAAAACAGGGTCATCATGATAGGCCTGATACAACAGCGAAGCAGCAAGCTTTAAGTCTTCCCCTGATAAATAAGCAGCTCTAATATCAAGGTTTGTTTTATCACTGATAACTTCCGACATAGATGATCCCAATAAAATTTATTATAATTTTTCAGTCACCATAGCAGTAAAAAACGAAATAGGTCAAACACATTTGTCGGTGTTTATCCATGAATTTAATATATTCAATCGATTAAAAAAGTACATCTAATTCACGAATTCTATTGCTTATACATTCTACATATATAATATGTAAGATGGTTCTGCTTTATATGTATGTTGTAACTATTTAGTAGAAGTCACTCAATTTTAAGCTAAGTTTTATTCACTGAAGCAGATAGAAAACGATGTTTCAATAATAATGAACCGCTATATATGACAAATAAAAACATCAACAAAAACACCGAAAATAGCCATTTTGCTATTGTCAGCCAATTTGCCATCGATATCCTATCGTTAAATACTAATGATGAAATTATCTGGCATTTAGCACGTAATGTTGTCGCAAAATTAGATTTTGTTGATGTAGTGATTTATTTGTATGATGAAAAATCTGATAACCTTTATCAAAAAGCTGCTTTTGGTAACAAAAACCCTGAATCTTATAAGATATTATCTCCCATAAAATTAGCGCTTGGCACAGGTATCGTTGGCAAAGTAGCCAGCCAAAAGACTGCAATACTAATAAAGGATACTAGAGCGTGCGACGATTATATTCTCGATGATCAAAACAGACTATCTGAACTTGCTGTACCTATGATCGTTGATGGCCAATTAATCGGCGTTATTGACTCTGAACATCCAGAATATAATTTTTTTACTGAGACACATAAAACGACCCTTACGGCATTAGCATCAATTACTGCCACTAAACTCGATAAAAATCACACCATATCGAAATTACATAAAACTATCGATGAACTTGAGTACAGTAGTAAAATTCAAGATACCTTATTTGAAATTGCAGAGTTAATTTTTGAGACGGAAACATTAGATGACTTCTACCAACGATTACATACTTGCATAGGCCGATTAACCTTTGCCAAAAATTTTATAATTGCTCTTGCAAAAGGGGATGGTAAGTCACTTGTTTTCACTTATGGTTCAGATGAGTTTGATATCGTCCCAACAAATGAAGACATCCCTTATAACATTGAAATACCGAGTATTACTGGTTATGTACTAAAAACAAATAAAGGACTCCTTTTATATGAAGAAGGTATCAAAAAACTCATTAATGAAAATGAAATATATATAATTGGTACGGTACCTAAAGCTTGGTTAGGTGTTCCTTTTGGTGAAGGAGAACTACGTGGTGTAGTTGTAGTACAAAGTTACAGTAACAATTATTTATTTGATGCAAAAGACAAACAATTACTGTCTTTTGTTGCTAAGCATATTCGCAATGCGATTGAACGAATGAAAAGCAAAGCGGATTTAAAATTTCTTGCCTTGCACGACCCTTTAACTAAATTACCCAATAGATTATTGTTCACTGATCGTGTTGAGCACGCTATATCACGTACTAAACGCGATACTAAGTCTGGCTTAGCTGTATTATTTTTAGACCTAGACCGCTTTAAACAAGTGAATGATAACCATGGTCACCATGTTGGTGACAAGTTATTAATTGCGATTTCTCAGCTCATTAGTAGTAATTTAAGAGCCTCAGATACACTCTGTCGTCTAGGTGGCGACGAGTTTGCTATATTAGTTGAAAATATCATCTCTATTGGTGCTGTTGAGCACTTTGTGGAAAACATAATTAGTGAGATTAAGTCAACCGTTGATATTGGTAATCATAAAATTAATATTTCAGTTAGTATCGGTGTTAGTTATTTTTTTAGCGGTGAAACCGATCCAAAATGTTTATTAGTACAAGCCGACGAAGCCATGTACCAAGCAAAGTTACGCGGGAGAAATCAAGTCTATTATGCTGTTGAGCAAGTCAACCAGTCTAGCAGTACTTATAAGCTTGAACGAGACTTCTTGCAGGCTATTAGGTACAAAGAATTTTACCTTCAATTTCAACCTATCGTTAATTTATCTTCCGGTAATATTATTGGTGCAGAGTCACTGATCCGTTGGCAACACTCAGAGCAAGGTGTTATTCAGCCTGACACATTCCTACCTGAAATAGAGCGTGCAGGTTATATGTCTAAGCTAGATATATATGTCGTTGAACTCGCCATTAATTATATAAAAAAACATCATCAATATTTTCCTAAAAACTTTAAACTCAATATAAATGTATCCAGCCAAGGTTTTGTTTCTGATGAGCTTATTAATTTATTGGAAAAAAATCATCACGCATATCCAAAACTTATAAAAATGTTATGTATCGAAATAACAGAACAAACAATTGTTGATAATATAGAGAAAACACAACTCTCCATGGAAAAACTTTCCTCCATGGGAATTAGTATTGCTCTTGATGATTTTGGTACGGGCTATTCCTCATTAAGTTATCTAAACAAATTTAGTTTTGATACCTTAAAAATAGATCGCTCTTTTATTAAAAATCTAGATCAAGAGAAAAACAATCATATTATTTTGAACACAATTATCAATTTAGCTAAATCACTAAATATTAGGACTGTTGGTGAAGGTATAGAAAATGAAAAGCAATATCGGCATTTGAACGACATAAAGTGTGTTAATGCACAAGGGTATTTCATGTCTAAACCTGTCGATGGAGATAAACTATTACAGTTAATTAATGAAAAGACTAACTACAAAAACTTACTTGTTCAATAGATTGCAAATAATAAGCAATAAAAGGTAACAACAACTGTTACCTTTTATATTAACCGTTATTATTTCGAAATATTACGTTGGTAATCAGCACCATCTCCTGTTTCAACTAATACATCATCAACAAAATGTAAATAAGTACATTCATCTTTAGTTGTTAGATCGTCTTTGTGCAAGCGATGAGTTCGGTAAAAAAGGACTTTAACTTCCTTGCCATCTAATAAGTATTTTTCATTAAAATCAGCCGTACCCAGTTTATGATGTACATCATTATAATTAGCGTTCAACTGAACTTTAGCTATTTTTTTACGGTTGTCTTGTTCACGATCTCCGAATGATGTTGATATAGAATGGCCTTCATCATCATTTCCTACAGCAATAACACAGCCGGTTAAGGATAAAGTTAATGGCGCGGCAACGAGTAATGCAATAATTGTTTTTTTCATGTGTTTCCCTTACGTTTTTTTGTGCTTAGACCTAATGATAAAAGCTATATGCGTTATAGCAAAGTACAAACCAACTTTATAACCACTTGATATTATTAGTAATTCTCACATAACGGAAAAGAAAGGCAAGACAAAGGTTGTTAAATTCGCTAAAATATCGCAACTTTAACAATCAAATGTACTTTATGACTATTACTGACGAAATAACAATCATAGCGAATCAATTAGCAAGCCAGGGGAAAAAGCCTACCGTTGCACTCATCAAAACTAAGTTAACAAAAGCAGTGCCCTTGCCGACGATCATTACCACATTAAAAACTTGGACTTATAACCCTGAGTTAACAGCATTCAATAAATCAGAGCCAGAAACCATTTTACAAGAACAAAAAAACATTACGCTTTCCCCTGAAGTGGAAAAAGCGCTCAATTTAGCCGTAGAGCGTGCAATAAAGCCTCTTAAAATTGAGATCGCCCAATTAAAAGCTTTATTAGTGAAAAGCCAAAAAAATAGTTAGTCATTTACTTAGTTAAGGCACTCTAGGTTTAAGGGTCTTAATAAACTCAGTCAATGAACTGGCAACTTTTTTATGGGCTTTCTTACCAACCTTTTCCACCCAAACTTCACCGGTGTCATTGTCTAAGGTTAAAATCATATTTTCATCATCGGTTAGTGCGAAAAATAATGTTACGGCTTGTTTTAACTTTTTTTTCATTAAAATATGACCAATGACATTTTCTTGTAAACGCTGAAAGTCTTCCTTACTCCAAGCAAAAAGCAACGATAGAGCGCCTTCATCACAACTAGCATCTAACGTATCACTAAAAATTGTTGTGAAATATGTTTTAAAGTCGTCATGAATAGTAAGCTCTAGCGCTTGCTCAACATTGTCAAAAGTTAATTTCTCATCAGCCTCACACGGTTGCCAATGTTGATGTTCTTCATCAAAATCACTCACTAAGCAAGGTGATGGCCACTGCTCATCTTTTTCAATTAAGGGTAAATGTTGATAACGTTCTTGGTATTCAAAGAGGTAATTTTTAGAAAATAACAATAAAGATTGGGTTAACTCGCAAGGTGACGATTTCATCTGGTAAGAAGATCCTTTAAAATAGATTATAAGTAGCCAAAAAATAAGTAATCAGCCCTTTTTATGACCAATTATAAAAACGCCAAAGCATTAAGCGAATTGACGCTAGGTAAAGCCACTAATTATTGCAGTGAATATAACCCAGAATTACTACAAGCGGTACCACGAAGTTTAAACAGAGACGATTTAAACATTTCGGCTGAAAATTTACCTTTTGTTGGAGAAGATGTCTGGTACGGTTATGAATTGTCGTGGCTAAATAGCCGGGGGAAACCTATTGTTGC
>Ga0209291_1002330_pt1 | contig 15491 bp, 13 predicted proteins | sample GOMGulsemesocosm_FD_184633 | JGI IMG/M metagenome (GOLD analysis project Ga0209291, IMG submission 184633) | Methane-oxidizing microbial communities from mesocosms in the Gulf of Mexico - GOM9B Gulf of Mexico (SPAdes) (version 2) | ecosystem: Environmental > Aquatic > Marine > Cold seeps...
AATCGCATTCACCGCAAACGTAATGAAAGGTGACATTGAACACTACTTAGAAAACGGAATGAATGATTATATTCCAAAGCCTATTGATATAAATCGATTATACCGAATCATTGACCAATTCTTTCAACATGGTCAAAGCAGTTAATCTTGATAAAAGCAGGCATCAACAACGACAGCTTATTTAAGTTGTTTTGTGCGCACAGTTATCATTTAGCTTGTTGACTGAATATCAGACATTATGATTGAAAATAAAAAAGTGACGAAATATCACTGAGCTAATTCGAACTAATGCCACAGAGCGGCCTTAATAATTAGGACAACTGACTTCATTCTTGTGTCAACTATCTTCAAGGATAACTGACATAGAAATAATTTTTCTATGGCGCATTCGCCCCAAAGTGTCATATAACCATTAATATAAGAGTAGGTTTAATTATATTAATATTGGCAAAAAACGAACCATTTCTTTCGCTTTACAGGAGGTCACTACGCAGAACTATGTTCCGCCTAGCCAATGTCCTTTATTTAGTTTATGCATGGACACTAGCTAAGGTTTTGGAGGTTTCATGAACACTTGTAAGTATTCACGGCATAAGCACCTTTGCAAGTAAATAATGTTAATAAAGCCAGAGTAGTTTTACCGCTATACAAAAACTTCAAACAATGCTCTCTTTATTAACATTTGATTTTTTACTTTCACCCGTAATAAAAAACAAATAATTAATCAGTAAGTGATTGCCCTAGTATCATTTTCATTTCATTTAATAATTTCGTTTTCACTTGCTGATGTTCAGGCTCTTTAGCAAGATTAGTTCTTTCATACGGGTCAATACGGTGATCATAAAGCTCTTCTTGCCCTTGGCTATAACGGATATAACGCCAGTCTTGAGTTCTATATGAGTAATTTTGCTTATTAACCGCATCGATGTTAGCTACTTGATGGTAATTTCCCACCACGGTTAAGGCACCATTGGGTCCTTGCCACTTTTGGCTATCAGGGTCTTCCAAGAAAGTTCTTAAGCTATAACCACCTAATTTTCCGCCTTTATTATTTTTCTTGTTATCGCCTTTTAATTGCGCGTAATCGATCAAGGTTGGGTATAAATCAATCAGTGATACCGGGTGGTTGACTGCACTGCCATTATGCTTATTCTTTGGCGGTTGTATGATCAGCGGAATATGGACGCTTTCCTCCCAAGGGGTGTTTTTAAATAAGATGCTTTTTTCACCCATTTGCCAACCGTGATCAGCAGTAAATACCACCATGGTATTTTTAAGCTCTGCATGGCTATTTAAACTATCAATGATTTTTCCTACTTGTTCATCCATAAAGGCAATGCAAGCCAAATAAGCTTGTAAGAAATGTTTTATTGCCGTTTCATGATCATTATCATAGGTAGCTAACAAGGTTTTGTAATACCTTAAACTTTTAATTTCTTCGGGAAAATTGTCTTTATAATAAGTATCACTATCATCACCTTTCATCCAAGGTGCAAGCTCTAAGGTATCTAATGGAAACATCTCAAAAAATCGATCAGGGGCGTAAAGTGGCGTATGAGGGCGCACTAAACCAACGCCCATAAAAAAGGGCTGTTTTTGTGTCGACTTAGCAAGTTCATTGAGTTTTTTTGCTGCCCATTTAGCATGGTGTTCATCAGGTAATAAATCACGATCATTTTCATTAACGTAACGGAACATAGTTTTATCCTGACCATTCATCCAGCCTTTACTGCCCTGTTTGCCAGAAGAATAGCCACCACCGGATAATCGACCATAACCGCCGTCGATGGGTCCTATTTCTCGATAAGGCGCTGGCACGGTTGGTATGGCAATTTTATTTTCACCATCAAAATATGTTGGTCCATAGTTATGACCCACAGGTCTGCCCCACTCATGCCAAAGTTTAGGGTTGTCATTATGCATTAACTTACCCGTGCCTAAAGTGTAATAACCGTTTTCGCGAAACAACTCGATGATGGTCTTATTATATTTCAGTACTTTTTGTTTGATTTGAGGAGTCCAGTTGTAATCACCCGAGTCATGAGGATATACACCGGTAAACAAACTATTACGTGAAGGTTGGCAAACCGGAACATTGGTTTGGGCATTAACAAAACGAGTTCCGTTTTTAGCAAGCTTATCAATATTGGGCGTTTTGGCTTGGGGATGACCGCCAAAGACTCCTTGGTAGTCATTTAGGTCATCGACTAAAATCATCAACACATTAGGTTTATTATCATCAGAAAATGAAGAAAAACTAATCATGGTTACAATAATACTTGCCACTATGGAGATAACTTTTTTGATCTGAAGGGAATTTTTCATATTAATGTTTAACCTTGTTCTTGTTCTTGTTCTTGTTCTTGTTCTTGTTAGTTTTATTTTTCTGGCTCATTAATGACCTAAAAATAGGGTCTATTAATTCGGTTTCCCAGCTTTTCATCTCTCGAACATGTTGTTCAAACTGCTCTTTATTTGATTTAAGGAGATTGTTCTTTTCACTTAAATCGGTCGCCAAGTCAAATAAGTGCTGGCCTTTTTTATTAGAATTAATGGCTTTTGAATCACCACGTCGAGTCGCTAAAGTTCCTTGACCAAAATTACGCCAAAACAATACTTCGTGAGGTGTTCCTTTATTTTGGCCAGTAATAAATGGCATCAAATTTACGCCATCGAGCGGACGTTCTTTGGCAATTGGCGCGTTTGTTATTCCGGCAAACGTCCCTAATATATCTAAAGAACTTACCGGATTATGATAATCGACACCAGCTGGAACTGTACCCGGCCAACGCACTGCAAATGGTACATGAATGCCGCCTTCGAAATAGTCACCTTTGCTACCGCGCAGTGGTGCATTATTAGATGCATTCTTAGATGAACCACCATTATCTGATAAGAAAAATACCATAGTATTTTCATCAATACCTAGCTCTTTAAGTTTTGCTAGTACTCTACCAACACCATCATCAACAGCGGTTACCATAGCCGCATAAGTACGTCGTTTTTTATCTTTTATGTGAGTATTACGATCTAAATATTCTTTTGTCGCCTGTAATGGCGTATGAGGTGCGTTATAAGATAAATATAAGAAAAAAGGATTGTCCTGTTCTCGCTCAATAAACTTGACCGCTTCATTAGATAATTCATCAGTTAAATACTCGTCGGTTTCAACTCGCTGATTATTTTCTAATAGTTTGGTGTTATACCAACCTGCACCTTTGCTCGATTTTTTTGCTTCAGTAATATTTTGATAAATTAAATCTTCGGGAAAGTAATTATGCCCACCAGAGAGAAAACCATAAAAGTGTTCAAAGCCACGCTTATTGGGATGAAACCTTTCATGTGTACCCATGTGCCATTTACCAATAATACTGGAGGTATAACCTATAGGTTTAAGTACTTCTGATACCATTTGTTCTTCAAGCGGTAAACCTGACATTTTATCTGTTGGATCAATAATGGGGTTATAGCCAAAACCAAAACGTCCTTGATATCTTCCGGTTAATAACCCTGCTCTACTTGGACCACAAACAGCATAGGTAACATAACCATTGGTGAATTTGGTACCTTCGTTGGCAATACGGTCAATATTGGGAGTAATAATGTCATCACTGCCATTAAAACCGACATCAGCATAGCCTTGATCGTCGGTTAATATAATAATGAAGTTAGGTTTTTGTGCGGCATAACTTATTGCTGAGCAACATAGTAATGTGGTTAAAACTACTTTATGAAATAGTTTGATCGCCATTTTATTCATAATATTTCTCTACTAATTTTAATATATGGTTCACAAAAAACGCTATCGGTTCTCTTTGAGCTATTTAGCTTTCTTTTTAGCATTTTTTTGATGATTACAAAGTACTTGAATACCGTTAGATTATTGAATCAAGTGCCAATTTTCGGTGCTATTGTATTCAGCCGTTCTGCTTTTTTAACTAATTAACGGGTTAGTTTACAAATTTCAGACTTTTGACTAAAAAATTGAGCGTTAAATTGAAATGGGGCAGCTATACGCCACCCCATTTCGGTAGGAAAGCAGGTAATAATTTGCCAATTTAGGGGGAAGCACATCATGACCAACTACCTATAGGGCCGGTTAAAAACGAACAACTAATCCTAAGTTATATCGAACGCCTGAGTCTGAAATATAGTTAGTTAGCTCTTCATATTTCAGATAACGTTCAGTGGTTGACTCATTTAAGTTAATCGCTGAAAAGTTTATTTTGAAGTTCTTATTAATTTTGTAGTTAGCCGTTAAGTCTAACTGACCACGATCAGCTTCAATTTCAGGTAAACTATCTGCACTGCCCGAACCTAATAAAACATATTCACGGCGAACAAACTCTGAACGCCAGTTATAGGCTAAACGTACTGAAAACGTATTGTCATCATAGAAAGCTACAAGGTTGTAGCTGTCTTCAGAAAGGCCTCTACGAGCAATAGGTTCACCTTCAGCATCGATATTATTACTGTCTTCCTGAGTATATGTATAGTTAGCACTCACACCTGTATGCTTTAAAAAACCAGGTAAGAAATCTAACCCTTGTACTAGGCTAAATTCAACACCCTCAAGTTTTGTGCCGGCAATATTTTGTTTTTGACGAACGCTATATAATTCATCGTTAAAGGTCATATCCACTGATTCTGGACCATAAGCTATGCTGGAATCTATGTCTTTATAAAATAACGCCGCCGAGAACATGCTCGCGTCTTGATAATACCATTCAAAAGATAAATCTAAATTAGTCGCTAAAATGGGTGCCAAATCAGGGTTCCCTGCTTGACCCGTACCGGCATATCCTTGGGAGTCTTCATTACTATATAATTTAATTCCTGGAGATAAATGCTTTAGACCCGGGCGAGATAACACATCAGCATAAGACAAGCGTAAAATCATTTCGTCATTTAAATCGAGGTTAGCATTTAAGCTTGGTAATAGTTCAGTATAACTGCCATCAACAGTGACCCATTGTGGGTCGCCATTAATATCAGCAAAGCCTTGAGTGGTGGTAGTGGTATCAATATATCGAACACCAAAATTACCATAGAAATTTTTACCAAATAGCTCAGTATAATAATCGGCACGCACATAATAAGCGGTAGTTTCTTCCAAGACATCAAAACGCTCATACGCTCTTTCAAAAACGCCAGCGCCTGTTTCAGGGTCAATGGCGCGAAGATCTTCTAAGGAAAAATACTCAGTAAAAAAGTCACTGTTACAGCCGGTTGATGTCCAAGTTCGTGGCATATTGCCCGTCTGCGCTGAAAGTGCACTTTCTGTGACGGGTGTTAAGCACTGCTGAAAAGCTTCAGAGGTTGCTTTATGTGCTTCATTATTGGTGTTATCAGGGTTAACTGGCACTTTTGCCACTGATTTATCTATGTGACTAAAGGATTGATTTTCATAACTACGTTCTGATACTCGCAAACCAGCCGATATTTGAGTAATAATGCCATCAAATTCATAAGTCGCATCTAATCTAAATGCGTCTGAGCTATTGTGAATATCGTCGGCATTTCGTTGGTATTTCTCATAAGCCAAACGTTCATAATTAATATCAGTTGGATCAATAGCTTTTAATGTCTCAGGGTTCCCCGTATTAGAAGGAGACTCATATAAAGTAAAATCAACAAGATCGACACTGTTATAATCAAAATCGACAATACCACCCCAATCTTTTATCTTGCCATCTAGGTTCCAATCATAACCCATAGTTAATGCCGCTTGATTAGTCCAACTCTTAGCTTTGGAAGTACTCAATTCGGCTGATACGTTTAAATTATCGGTAATTTGAATATCGCCACCTAAGGTGAAGAGCTCAGATTCACGCCATGTGGTTTTTGCTGATGGTGCAGAACCCAATTTAACATTTGCCCCACCTAAACGGCCAGATGTCATCAAGAAATGTTCGCCATTGGGTGTATTGCCCAATGATTGAAACTGGTTATCCCCCGAATTAAGCGGTAAGGCTAAGCCCTTATTAAATTGAATGTTATAACGTGAATTTTTCAGTTTTTCTTCACTATCAGAAAGTGTTGCATCAAAAAAAAAGTTTATATTTTCATTCGGTTGCCATTGTAGGGAGGCATTTATTGAGTTTCGCTCCGATTCACGCTCACTAGAAAACAATCGAAAGGCATTTGGCACATAAAACTTATCATTTGCATCGGCAATGCCATCGCCATTAACATCTAAATCACCAGCAACATGGTCGCCTTTGTTAAAAGGCTTTTTAGCAGGCATATCGCCTGATTGTAAAAACCACGCTCCGGTAGCCGTTTCAAAGTCTCCGCCACCATAGGCTTCTGTCAAGGATGATACGGTTTTAGCGCCCGCATTAACAATGACACCAAAATCACCAAATTTTGTCTCGCGCCAGTTTTTACCAATCAAAAAGCTAACATCTGGATCTGTATCACCACTTAATTCAGAGTACTTTGCCTTGGTGGTGATCGAAGCAACTTTATCTTCCTTAATACCTAAAGGCCGACGAGTTTTGAGATTAACAGTCCCACCTAGTGAGCCTTCAATTCTATCTGCAGTAGGCGCTTTTTGTATTTCAATACCAGAAACTAATTCGGAAGGGATATCTTGAAAATTAATACTGCGATCAGCTGAAGTACCCGATAGGGTTTGACCATTTACTTCAACATTATTATTAGAAACACCACGAATTTGAATGGTTGAACCTTCTCCGTCAGCACTACGCGACATTTGAATACCCGTAACACGCTGCAAGGCCTCAGCAATATTCTCATCAGGTAACTGGCCGATATCTTCGGCAGAAATACTATCCATTATTTCTGTAGAAAAACGTTTATCATTCATTGATTTTTTTAGGCTACCACGAATCCCCGACACGGTGATGACTTCTATTTCGGCAGCTTCATTATCAATAAGTTGCTTCTTAGCTTCTGCCGCACCAGAGGTAGTAGAAAAAAGTACGCTTAAGAGCGTGGCTAATATTGTTTTTTGAGTTTTCACTTGTTTTTCCCCAATATTCTCATTGTTATTAGTATTCGGGGATAATGCCTTTATTAAAAAAGCTTTTTTATCTGAAAGTTCACCTTCAAGGCCACTATTATTCAATAACACCGAAAGTGCTTGCTGAACGGTATATCGGCCTTTAACTGAACTACCCGTTTTATTTACAACAAGGTCATAAGGGAATAGAAACGATATCTTAGCGATATCTGATAACTCATTTAGTGACGAACTTAAAGATTGAACTGGAATATTAAATTCATATTTCTCGTTTATCTTATTAATTTCTTTAGCTTCAACATTAAATGCGAAAAAACAGAAACTTAATAAATTAATTACTATTAGCGCCTTATTAACCTGTCTTTTAATAGGACGCATGAGAAATAAAAATCTACTACTCATTAACTTCATTTATTTTTTTTTACTCTTAATTGGACATGATTATCAGTTACTTTGTTCACACTGATACCAAAGCCAGACTCTAATACATAGAACAATGCGTCGGTTTCACCTACCTGAAATTGCCCGCCAATGCGCATTGATTTTAATTGAGGGTCAAGGACATCTATTTGAACGGGGGTATGTCGAGTGATCTCTTTAATCACCTCTTCTAAAGACTCACCAGCAAAAACCAACTTACCTTCTTTCCAAGAAAGAAAACGTGTTACTTCACTTGTATCTAATTCATCAATATCACTGATATTATCGTTCTGAACTGGAATACTAATACGTTGACCTGCCGTTAAGGTACCTAGTATTTTTGTCACATTCGCAGGTTGTTTGGTCACTTTGTTGTTAGTTAATAGTGATTTTTTATCTTCAAAGTTTTGTCCAATTTGGATCGCCTGATAATCATCAGGAATAACAACCAATGTATTATTTACAATGGCCAGTTCCACCGTTCCTTCACTTACAAGCACCTCTATTGTTCCATTCAATTTATGGACAGTAAATGCCGTGCCAATGGCCCGAATTAAACGATTGTCTGCATAAACTTCAAATGGGCGTGTGGCATCTTTAGCCACTTCAAAGTGCGCTTCACCTTTTACAAGGTTTATCCTGCGGAAATCATCGCTATAATTTACCAGAATTTTAGTGCTACTGTTGAGCCATAAAATCGAACCGTCGGGCATAACATGGCTTAAGCTTTCACCCATTTTAGTATTAAATACCAAGCCTTCTGTCTTAGTTTCTATTGGATTAAAACTAATCACTAACCAAGTTAATACGCAAGCTAAAATAGGCACCGACAAAACAGGTCTAAGCAATTGGTTTCTTTGTTTGATACAGGTCGATAAAAACGCATATATCACCAGTACTGGAAAAAGAAATTTGGCCTGTAAAGTCGAAAATATTGACTGTTTACTCATTTCTTGAGGTAGCATGACCGACGAAAGCAGATCCATTTCCCCCCAAGAATTCACCATGTTTTCTAAACACTCACGGTGAACTTCACTAGTCGCAACCCAAGTATTCAATTCAGATATTTGTTGTTTTGAAAGCTCAGGAGTATCTTCGAGTAATAAAACCCATTGCGCAGCCTCTTGATTAATAATGATTTTATTAGTAAAACCTTCTACGTTAGTGTTCATAACACTCTCCCAGTTTTAATGGGCGTTTTAGGTTTCTCTTTGGTAATTTCTTTATTGTGTTCATTGTTGTATTGCGTTATCGCCTCATTATAGGCGCACATCCCTTTGGTAATGTAGTTGCTGACTGTAATAGTGGAAATATTCATGCGCTTGGCAATATCTTTAGTGGCAAGACCATAGACTTTCCGCATTATTACTGCTTGCCGACATTTGTTAGGTAAACCCGCTATAGCTTCACACATGATGCCTAATTTTTCCTGTGCTAAGGCATTATTTTCTAAATCATCCAATTCTAATTGAGAGTCTACCAAATCGATATCTTCAACGTATTCGTTCAATTGGGTAGAGGCTTTTCTAAAGTCAGAAACAATTAAATTTTTTGCCACCCGGAACATAAACGACTTAGGTTTCAGTACTTCGTTCTCCAGTGAAGACTTATAAGTGCGTAAAAAAGTTTCCTGACATACATCATCAATATCTTGAGGGTTAACTAGATAAGTTGAAATAAAGTATTTAAGAGACGATTGATAGCGTTTAAAAGTACCTAAAATGCTCCTATCAGACCCACCTCGAAGGGTTTCATCTTCTTTATTCTCCTTTGTAATCACAATAAATGTCTTCCTAGTTTTAAAATTTCTATATTTTTTAAAATAAGCTTCCATGCCTAATTTTCTCTGAGCAAAGTCAAAGAAAACATGACCGTCAAATAGTAAGACGCTTTGCGAATCAAAATCTACTATATTTTTTTAATTATTTAATATTAATATATCTATGAGATGCAAACAATACGTGGCTCTATACCTCAGCACTAAATTGAGTTTGCATCTAGACATCTAATACAGGCAGTTTCTCCAACCAATTCAAGTTAAGTTAAGTCCACAATGAATCAGCTATAGGTTACTGATACAAAGTCTATAATTTTTATATGCTCAATTATCCCTATCGATGGCTGTGAATAGAATATTTGATGTCAAGTTATCGGTAAACTTTGTTCTGTGAATATTCATTGATAAGTTTTCAGCCGTATACTTAAAACACGCTCAAAATAGCCATGTTACTCATGAAGAAGTTTGGTCTATATTTACGTTTCAGATTAGCTAAATAATCAATTGGTGTATAACTCTAGGACTTACACTTACATTAGTTCCAGCCAGTTCCAAGAACACGTTAAAATAAAAAGGGTATGTAAAAGATCTAAGGCAATATGTGCCCCTTTCCGTATAGAAGTAGAAATTTATGTCCGCTATATGATCGGAAAGTTGACCTTAACATTCAGGAAGTCTTTATGTCTCGAAGGCACAAATCCGACCGAATTTAGTATTGAATTTATCATGATAAATAGTTCGCTTAGCACCATTGCGGTCATTCATGTAATTGTATGGGTATAACTTCAAAGTGTGCCAAGAAAAAGCTAGAAGTAGTTATGAAAAATCTTCCGCGTCTAGGTAATACCAAATATATAAATTTGCAAGGTTATTGACACTCTGCCACGAAGCGAGAATCCTAAACCTTCGTATTAAGGAGATATTATTTGATAAGTTTTCTCGAATTGTTTCAAGCCCTTTTGAGTAAATAAAATACATCTAGAGTCTGCATCTTTTACAGCCCATCCTTTGTTATAAATATCGGTTAATATCCAGTAACCGACTTGACCTGAAAGATGGTTACGTCGTTCGCTCCAATCTAAACATGGCTTACACAAAGGGCGTTTGCTTTTTTTAAACTCTCCAATCTTCAACCCTATTTCGTTGAAGAATTGCACTCCATTTTCTGTTAATGTCGTTTCACAACCACGATCAATAATATGGTTGTTTTTTACTAATGAATCATACAAAGCAACACCTAATTCACCTGCTAAGTGGTCATAACAAACCCTAGATTCTCTTAACCTTGGGTCACTGGGGCCTGTTTTAGTTTTTGGATGACTAATATTTGAACTTACATTCAATAACATTTCCAGTAATGAAGCAATTTCCCCATTTTTGAGTTGGAAATATTTATGTCTTCCCTGTTTTCTTACAACGAGTAACTGACCTTCTATAAGTTTACTTAAATGACTGCTTGCTGTTTGAGAGGTTATATCAGCTTCTAAGGCTAATTCACTTGCTGTTAACGCTTTTCCGCCCATAAGTGCGGTTAACATTTTACTGCGTGCACCGTCACCGATCAGATTGGCGACGAATGAAATATTTGGCTCCACTATAAATCCTTTAGCATAGTTCGACGCTCATCGAAGCAAGAAATTATTTGGCTGGTAGACTGCCTGAAAAAATCAATGGAGACAATTACCATGTCAACTACATGTTTTATAGAATACAAGATAGATCCATACAAGCTAGATAAATTTAAACAATATGCTAAGAATTGGGGTGAAATAATACCAAATTGCGGCGGCGATTTAATTGGGTATTTCTTACCCCATGAAGGTAGTAATTATATTGCCTATGCTTTGATCCGTTTTAATTCACTAGCCCATTATGAAAAATACCGTGAGAAATTAAAAGAAGATAAAGCCGGCAAACATAATTTTGAATTTGCTCAAACACATAAGTTTATCATTGAAGAAAAACGTTCATTTCTAAAAGTTGAAACGGGAACCTATCAACAACCTCCTTTGGTGAATTTATGATTTGCGTCATTTTTGAAGTGACACCGACTACGGAGGGGAAAAGTGAATATTTCAAAATTGCGAATGAATTAAAAGCAACGCTTGATGAAATGTATGGCTTTATATCTATCGAACGTTTTCAAAGCCTTTCCAACCCAGACACATTTTTGTCGTTGTCATTCTGGGAAAATGAAGCGGCAGTAAAGCAGTGGAGAGAAAATTTCGAGCACCAAAGTGCTCAGGACAAAGGTAAAAAAGAACTTTTTCTTAGTTACAGAATAAGAGTTGGTCAGGTAATGCGTGATTATGGTGGCGAGAACAACGATCCAATACCTGTAAACCAACCGAACGAGAAAACACAAGTGGGAAGCAAATGAACATAGAGCAATATATAACGTTTACAGTAATTATCACTGTACTTTTATTATCCCCGGGACCATCAGTATTACTTTCGATAAATAATGGCCTCAATTATAGTAGGAAGTTGGCGATTATAGGTGTTTTTGGAAATGTTGCTGCATTTCAAATGTTATTGATTATTAGTGCAACAAGTTTTGGGGCACTTATGTTGGCCTTTGATGAATTATTGAGCATAATCAAGATAGTAGGTGCCACTTATTTATGTTATTTGGGCATCAAAGCATATCGTTCCTCTACATCCCCCATAAACACTGAAGATTCGAGTTTAATTAATAATGTAAAGCCCGCGATAATTTTTAAACAAGCATTCTTGGTTACATCCTTAAACCCAAAAGCACTGATCTTTGTATCTGCCTTATTGCCTCAATTTATCGAGCCAGCCTTACCTTTGATACCACAAGTTGCTGTACTTTGCTTAACCAGTGCAGTGATCCATTTTACAATCTATTTCAGCTATGCTGCACTTGCTTTCAAAGCTAAATATTTACTGAAAAGTGATCAAATACGTCAACGCTTTAATAAAATTACTGGGATAACATTTTTATTATTTGGTATAACTTTGGGCTTATCTGGCTCTTGGCCTAATATGATGCTCCTCACTTATTCATAAAAATTGATTAAAGTGAGGCTTCATTTATCAATAAAGAAAATCTACTCTTGGCGACTAAGCGAACGATTAAGTGACAATGTAATTATGAAAATTTTCAGCTTATGTGTGGACATGGATTATAAATTTGAAAAAATTATTATCGTGTTTGTAACTATTGATACTTTTAATCGACTAATAATATTAAACCACTTACGAAAGGGACATAAATGACCATTGAGTTCGAATCATTGATATCAAAGAACAGCAAAACAATTCGTAATATCGCACGAAGTTACACCAACATGTACGATTATGAAGACTTGATGCAAGAGATTTTAGTTCAACTGTGGCGCAGCTTTGGTAATTTTCGTGGCGATTCAAAGTTTGAAACATGGTTGTATCGTATTGCAATTAATACCGCTGTTAGCTTTCAGCGTTCAGAAATTAAAGAACGCAAAGGAAAGGAAAAAAACACATTATTACAAAGTAACAATGCCTCTTCAGGAGGACTGAGTCATGACGAGATATTACACGCTTTTATAAAAGAACTTAATAACATAGATCGCGCCGTATTAATGATGTACATCGACGGTTTGACTGCAATCGAAATGGAAAGTGTTTTAGGTATAAAATCCAATGCAATCAAGGTTAGGGTCTCCCGCTTAAAGGCGAAATTCAGTGAACAGTTTGTCGATTAAGTTCACATAAACAAATAACTAAGAGAAAACTATTATGGAATTAGATGATTTAAAAAATGCTGTCAATAAAGAAAGTAAAATAGAGTCGAATATTGACAAGCAATCATTAAAAGAAATAAAGACTAAAGTAAGTGATTTTGAAAAAGAAACAAAAAGAAATTTTCTGATTGAAAGTTTGGTAGCCGTTATAGCTTTTATCTTGGTAATAACAGCGATAATTAAGGGGCATATTTTCTATCCAATCATTATCGACTCTCTATTACCCGAACTTGTGCAAAGTGTGGAGCCAAGGCTAAATTTTATGATGTATGCCAGTTTGATAGTTATGGCAGTATATTGTTTATTTATTCCTATTAAGTTGTATCTAACGAACCAGGACGATGAGTCACTTAACTGGACGCTTATTTCTCGTCTAGATAATGAAATTGAAAAATTAACAAAACAAAATAAATTATGGTCTCAAGCACACCTGTGGTCTTTCATACCGGCAGCTTTTATAGGAATTCTTTTCTTTTGGGGTCTGCAATTCAGTTTGATAAATACATGGATACCTAACCTCTATCTATCTATCTACCTACTTTTTGTTGCGTTAATTTTCATTGGAGGTCTATGGATGCAGAATCATATGACAGGTAAGCGAATTCAGCCACTCCTAGATAAACTGATCAACTTAAAAAAGCAACTGAACTGCTCGGATATTTAATTTTAAAGAAGTATGGGTAAATTGAACACGATATGCTTTAACGAAGTTGCTCATTATATACTATTCGTCACATTAAGACTCTTGGGTGTGTTTCTCCATTAGATGGTTTTCTCAAGGTGAAACACTCTCACTTTCCTTATTGGAAAGAAAAGGCTTTCCATCATGGAAAGTTTGATGTACATTAGTTTCCAAGACGGAAACTAATGAGTGATAATTATGAACGATAATAAAACGCAAATAAATTCAGAAGAAGCTAAGGCTGCACTTGAATCGATTAAAGAACTTGAAAAAACGTCGTTAACAAACGCCATGCCATCCACATGGTTTGGCATAGCCATATCAATAGTTGTGGGCCTTTTAGTGTTTTTAATTGGTGCCGGGTTAAGAGAGTATTACTTTTTCCCCATTCTAGCTTTACCATTACTCATCGCTGTTCAGCGTAGTAAAATGAAAGTGACACTGCGAACTTCAACAACGAATATGAAGACCATAACTGCACTCGTCACTCTAATAACTGTAATGTTTGGATTGATATTCTCTGGCATTTATCTCCGTTCAATATATGGCAATATGGTTGGACCAATGGTTTGCAGTTTGATAGCAAGTTTTATCGTTTATTGGTTAAGTGTTTCTGAGCGCAAAGAACATAAAAACAAAATTGACCAGGATATAAAGTAATGAATATAGCGCAGTTTGACAGTATTATTCATGCCCCTAATCGACTGCAAATTTGCTCCTTGCTAGTTCCTCTTGAAGATGCAGAGTTTCAGCTAATTCGAGATCAATTAGGAGTAAGCGATTCAGTTCTTTCAAAACACGTGAAACAACTAGAGGATGCAGGATACGTGAAACAACGTAAAGAAAAAGTTAACGGTAGGCAACGCACATGGTTGTACTTAACCGACATAGGTAGAGCAGCATTTGACGGGCACGTAGCTGAGCTGATGCGCATTGTTCAAGTTTCTGGCTTATAAAATTATCTCATGTTCATGTTGCGTGATTAAACGTGCTTTATTTGACTTTAAATCTATTAATATCAAGGTTAAAGCGCAACAAAACAGTTAACTTAAACACTTCAAATATAAACTTAGTAATTAAGCTGCTCCAAAGAAGATTACCCGAATAGATTAACTTTGGACAGTTTAGCCATATTTATAAAGTCGTTATCTCATTAAACTAACTTCAATCAATGACTACTTATGAGTTGCCCCCACATTTAAAACTGTAAGTAATGTTATTTTCTCTTGTAATTAGTGATTCAGTAACCAATGAAAATTGTTCACTAATTATAACTTCGAATAATTAAAATTGTCTTTTTTGGATTACCCGCCAATCAATTTGGAAAGGGATTAAATAGGAATATCGAATGAAATTTTTAAATGCTGCTTTCATAAGCTTGTCATTATTAACCACTTCTCTTGTTAATGTTGCAAATGCCGGCCTAATTTTAGAGGAAGACTTCGATCCTATTACCTCAGCAGACTGGACATTATCAAATGGCACTGTTTTAGGAAATCCAGCTTCAGAGTTTTACAGCCAAAATGCTTTGCATTTCAATGGTAGTGGCACTCGCTCTGCAACAACAAACGCATTCGATATGACAACAGGTGGATTACTTTCATTCATGCTTAAAATAGGTGGCACTAACGATACTGCATTATTCGAAGATGCCGATGCCGGAGAAGATGTGCTAATTCAATACTCTACGAACGGTGGTTCTTGGGTAAACTTACAAGTGATTGATACAGAAGATGCAAATTATAAAGATGCCTGGGGCATGGTGAGTCTATCGATTACTGGATCAGCAATGAGCAACAATACAAAATTTCAGTGGATTCAAGCAAGTCACAGCGGAAATAATTGGGATAATTGGGCAATTGATAATGTCAGTCT
>Ga0209291_1002331_pt1 | contig 15486 bp, 13 predicted proteins | sample GOMGulsemesocosm_FD_184633 | JGI IMG/M metagenome (GOLD analysis project Ga0209291, IMG submission 184633) | Methane-oxidizing microbial communities from mesocosms in the Gulf of Mexico - GOM9B Gulf of Mexico (SPAdes) (version 2) | ecosystem: Environmental > Aquatic > Marine > Cold seeps...
ACAAGAATTAGTGGACAATAATAAATTAGATACAGCTGCAATTTCTGATGCCTATTTAAACGGGTCTGTAGATTTCTCTAAGAGCAAAACTAAACTCAAGTCTTGTAAAATTTATCTAATTGAAAATGATTACAACCAAAAATCATATGAGTTTTTAGTAGAAAACTGCGACAGTATTGCATTAATCAAAAACGTAGTTATCAAATAACAAATAAACTCATGGCAAACCCAATTCAAGAGTGGATAAACGAAGACGATAAACTATATAACTTAATTATAGAAATACAATCATCTGACAAAGATCCGAATACTCAAGCAGAAATAGCCTTTAACAAGCTTTGTGAACTTTATAGTATTCCTAAAATGCCCGAGGATGTAGTTACTACTGAACATGATCCTGAAAATGATTACGATCCAAGATCTCTATTTGAAGAACACGCTTTATTAAAATTCCTTACTCCTGAAAACGAAGACCCAAGAGGAATAGTATTATCTGCCGCACATAACATACTACACAACAACCCTGTGAATTATTATGAAGTAGCAAAAAAAGAATACAACAACAAACTTCCGGATGTATGTCAAATTGGAGTTAGCGGAAGTGGATATATATCAAAAGTTGTCTTCTTCCAAAAAGAGACAGAAAACTGGGAAGACTTGGAATGCCTGACAATTGCCAGCATCAACAAACAATCAACTCATTAATAATATCTTAATATGTAAAAAAAAAGCTCCTAAGTCATATTGACTTAGGAGCTTTTTTTTATAACAATTTGAAGAACTACACTTTTCTTCTTTTACGCTCTTCTTTCAATAAATTGAGTTCTCTTGTTGTTTGACCTGCAACAGAGGTGTTTTCTTCTGCTCTACGAATTAAATAAGGCATAACATCTCTTACTGGACCAAACGGCAAGTATTTTGCCACATTATATCCCGCTTCAGAAAGATTATAACTAATATGATCGCTCATACCATATAATTGACCAAACCATACTGAATCAGAATTTTTAGGAATATTATTCTCTTGCATTAACTGCATTACCAAATACGAACTATCTTCATTATGTGTTCCAGCAAATAGCGACAATACTCCGCTATTTTCAAGCATATAAGTCACTCCGTTATTAAAGTTTCTATCAGTTGCTTCTTTACTTTCACATATTGGAGAAGTATAATCGTTTGCAATTGCACGATCGTTTTCCTTTTCCATATATGCTCCACGCACTAATTTCATTCCCACATAAAACCCTTTGGCCTTAGCCTCAGCGTGTAATTCTTTTAAATAATCCAACCTATCCCAACGATACATTTGCAATGTATTAAATACAATAGCCTTTTCAGTATTATATTTACGCATCATAACAGTAACTAAATCATCAGCCGCATCTTGCATCCAACTTTCCTCACCATCAATCAACAACTTCACATCCTTTTCCTTAGCCAAAGCACAAACCTTATCATAACGTGCTACTACCCTATTCCACTCTTCAGTTTCATCAACTGTTAACGTAATATTAGCCCCTATTTTTTCATACAACTCAATTCTACCAAAACCTGTGGGTTTAAAAACTGCAAAAGGAATAGCTTCTTTTTCTTTTACAAAGTCTAACAATTTTATTGTCATATCAAAAGCCGCATCAAATTGCACTTCATCAACCTTTCCTTCAACAGAATAATCTAACACACTACATACTTTTTTAGTATACATATTATCTATTACCGGAATACAATCATCCTCAGACACTCCTCCACAGAAATGATCAAATACCGTAGCCCTAATCAACCCTTCAACTGGCAAATGTGCTTTTATAGCAAAGTTCGTCATCGCAGTACCAATACGCACCAACGGCTCATTAGCAATCATTTTGAATAAGAAATAAGCACGCTCTAACTCAGAATCTTTCTTTAAAGAAAAAGCTACTCTTGTGTTGTTAAATAATTTGTTCATTTTAAATAAAATTACGGGCAATTAGCAACCAGTTAAGTATATAAAACAAAACTATATTTTTTTTAATTATTACGCTAACTTTTCAATAGTTGTATTAAAAAAATCTTGTTTCTTTGTTCAGTATTAAAACATCAAAAATGAAGGCTATAAAATCTCAGGATTCAATTGTGTATTTCAACGATGAATGTTACGTTTCTTTAAACAAACATTTAAACACAACCAATTACTCTAAACTATTCATTATAGTAGATGAAAACACCATTGAACACTGCTACCCTAGCTTTTGTAGTAAAATTGAAACAGTACTTGAAATTGAAGTTATTCAAATTGAAGCAGGAGAAGAAAACAAAAACATTGAAACTTGCTCTGGTGTTTGGAATGCCTTATCAGAATTAAATGCCGACAGGAAATGCTTGATCATCAATATTGGTGGTGGAGTTGTTACTGACTTAGGAGGGTTTGTTGCCTCAACTTATAAACGTGGGGTTAACTATATTAATGTACCAACAAGCTTACTTGCAATGGTTGACGCCTCTGTAGGTGGTAAAACAGGTGTGGATTTAGGGAACTTAAAAAATCAGATTGGCGTTATTAACACCTCAGAAATGGTTTTGGTAGACACTAACTTTTTAAACACGCTACCACAAAACGAGATGCGCTCTGGCTTAGCAGAAATGCTTAAACATGGTCTAATACAAGACGAACAGTACTGGAACAAGATGATTGATTTGTCAAAATTAACCTCTTCAAATTTAGATGAGTTAATTCACGAATCCGTTATTATTAAAAATAATGTAGTTACTCAAGACCCTACAGAACAAGGACTACGTAAGACATTGAATTTCGGACACACCTTAGGTCACGCTATAGAATCTTATTATTTAGAAAATGAGAATAAAACCACCTTACTTCATGGAGAAGCAGTAGCCATTGGAATGGTTTTAGCCTGTTACATCTCTACTAAATTAACCAACTTCAATCTGGACACATGCAACAGTATTAAACAAACGATACTTGATACTTACGAGAGAGTCGTCTTTGACGCAGCAGATTTAGAACCTATTATTGAGTTAATGAAATTTGATAAGAAAAACTCTCACGGAAACATAAATTTCGTATTATTGAGCGCTATTGGAACTACTGTCATTGATAAAACCGTACCTAACAACATCATTAAGGACTCTTTTGAATATTATATGAACTAAATCAAATAACGCTCTTTTACAATGTTTATATGATGAATTTGATGCCCCAAGATAACATATCCAACCGCCCTAACACTCATTGTATTTCCGTCGGAATTTCCAATAATTAACAATATTTCTTCATCAAAGGAATTAAACAGTGCTATAGTTGAATTCCTAACAGCAGTAAGTTCCTCTAATAAAGAAGTCAAACTCCTATTGTTAGCATTCGAGTTTGGCACATATAAGTTTTCATCGTAACCAGGCAAACTGGTTCTATCATTTCTCGAAAACCTAAGCGCCCTGTATTGAAACACACGCTCCGTATCAATCATATGAAGCATCAATTCCTTAATAGTCCACTTACCTTCTTGATAAGAAAAAGATAATCTATCTTCTTTTATTGAACTAAAAAAAGTAGTAAACTCATTCATGGATTCTCCTAATGAAACAACTATAGGCCTATCCTCCACTAAATCTAAATACATTTTTTGATAAGGAACATACTCTTCTGCTTTCAGGAATTCTACTATCATTATTTTTAGTTTCAGTTAGAAAACTAATATACAATTATTAACAACAGACGACATCACCATAAATCATCAATATCAAAAAAAAAGCCTTCTATTAATATAGAAGGCTCATAAAGTCATTGAGTTATTCTTAAATTTCTTTAAAAATAGTACTCATTAATCTTTTCTTATCATTTATACTCTCTTCTAGAGAAATCATAGTTTCAGTTCTATATACCCCATCAATATCATCAAGCATAAAAATAACATCTTTTGCATGCTGCGTGTCTTTGGCTCTGATTTTACAGAAAATATTAAATTTCCCTGTCGTAACGTGTGCTACGGTAACATAAGGAATATCATTAATTCGTTCTAAAACGAATTTTGTCATTGATGTTTTTTGCAAAAATATCCCCACATATGCAATAAACGAATACCCTAACTTTTCATAATCAACACTTAATGAAGATCCAGTTATAATACCAGCTTCTTCCATTTTCTTTACACGAACATGAACTGTCCCCGCAGAGATTAATAACTTTTTTGCGATATCAGTAAAAGGAACCCTTGTATTACGGATAAGCATATCCAGTATTTGATGATCTATTTCGTCTAATTTAAACTTAGCCATTTTTATTCTATCTATTATTGGTTTGGTTAGCAAATATAACTTTTTTGTTATTAAACAGCTATTTTATCTGCGAAATCTATTCCGTTTATTGTTATTTCGTTAATTATTGTTAATAAATCAGTAATTTCATTAGTATTATTTATCAATATTGGATTTTGCCCTCCATCAATCTCTTTATGCCCAAAGTACTCTTCCAAACTTCCAACCTTGGCTACTTTAGGCACAAAAGACAACACTTCCCCTTCTAAAACTTCTTCGTACTGTATCGCTACATCAACAAGCTCTCCTTCATTCCTAGCCACATTTCTGATGATTATATCAAAAAATAATTTCTGGTTTTCTGGTAAACCAAAATAAGGTTGATATTCATCTCCTCTAACTCTATCATTTGCTATACATAAAAAAGAAGTCATTAGCGCCTTATATATAAACAACCTTGTTTTTTCTCTTTTATAATCTCCTGGAAAATGGCCCGCCTCAAATAATATTGTTGGTGTATTCATTGACTGAAAACTATCCCCTACACAATTGACATTAAAACTATCATCATATCTTGATATTTGATCCGGTAACGCAGCTTTTAAAGAGTCATTTATAGCAACAATAACTTCCATTGCCACTTTACGGGTTTGAGTTACTGAACGTTGCTCATCTTGTGCAGGAGACAAAAACGACAGTACTGAAGAGTTTGCAGAAAAACCTGCACTAAATATTGTTCGTTGCCCATGTAGATTAAAACAATAATCAGGCTTAAAAGACTTATACGTACTCAACAACACTTTACTCTCTGGCTGACTTAATTGTTGTGCATCTCTATTTAAATCAACATTATTAGCATTTACTCGTGTATATTTTTCAGCTCCATCCGGGTTCAAAATAGGAATCACACAAAATGTGCAAGCGGAAAGTAATTTAGAAACTACTTCATCATTAGCATGCAACCTGTTAAAAAAATCAAATAATGCCTTTGTAGTTGTACTTTCATTTCCATGCATTTGAGACCAAACTAATATTCTTTTCTTACCAGTTCCGAACCTATAAGAGTAAATAGATTTTCTCTCAACAGAAGACCCAATTTTAGTTATTTCAGCAATAGATTCGTGTTGCTTTGCCAATGGAATTATGTGTGAATCTTTAACATATCTCCCCTCTAATGTTTGTTCCTTAAACGAATTGTAATTCAGCATTATTATTTTGTTTACACAAATGTAAACAATCTATTTTTTACATTTGTAAACAAAATTGATTGATTCTTTTGTTTACAATTGTACACAGTTTATTGACTAGTCAGTACTAAGTAAGCATCGTATCGTTAATAAAAGAAATTAACGATATTTTAATCTGTTTTTCAGACAGTTAGGTTGCGCGCATTAAACTTATTATACAACATGTACACAGTAGTGAATCAATTATATTTTTATATTAAAGATATATTGTATACTTTTGTAAACAACAAAATTATCACATGGATAACAGCAGTGCATTTACAAATCGTTTACAAAAGTTACTAGATTATTACAGCTTATCTGCTTCTGGATTAGCTACAAAAATAGGCGTACAACGCTCTAGTATTTCACATGTAATTTCTGGACGAAACAAACCAAGTTTGGATTTTGTAATGAAACTTTTGCACACCTATAATGAAGTAACAATTGAATGGTTAATCGACGGAAAAGGCTCCTTTCCTAAATTGGAAAATTCACCCACTACTCCATTAAATCCTTTAGAAGAAATTTCATCAATACAACCTCAAGAAAAAGAAGTAGAAAAAATAAATTCTGAATCTATCTCAGAACTGATTCCTAAAAAAAATAGTCAAAAAGAAATTGAAAAAATAATCTTACTATATAAGGACGGAAGTTTTGAATCTTTCCAGAATTAATATTAAAGTTCGATTCATTTATTTCGTTTCTTTGCTCTACAACAATTCAATATATATAAAAATGAAATTCACTCTACTTCTATTTGTTATATTAATTACCTCTTGTAATAAACACGAACGAAATTGCACTGATTTTAAAACAGGTAATTTTGAATATGAATATGAGCTAAAAGGTGAAAGAATAAAAGCTACATTTAGTAGAACTCAAACACTTGAGGTAGATTATAACGGCAAAAACATAGACTCTATAGATGTTAGATGGATAAATGACTGTGAATATGTCTTAAAAACAATCAACCCAAAGACTCTAGCTCAAGAAAAAGCAATACACATTAAAATATTAAGTACTAAAGGGAACACCTATACTTTTGAATCAAAAATTATTAATGACCCACAACAAAGAACTAGTAGAGGAACTGTTACTAAGACTAACTAATCTATTTTGAGTTTCACAAAAAAAAGAAAAAATAAGATTAAGATGCTTTAAATTTTCTTCATACTATTTTACTGGCACTTTAGCTGCTCTATTCATCGAATCTGTCATCCTTGAATAAATTGACAGCTATTAAAAAGAACTATAATCTACACTCACTCCTTAATAAAATAACTTCTTGAATACTTTTTGTATCTTTAAAGAAAAAGAAGCTCCTCACAGTTTTGAAATTTAAATCATTACTCTTATATACTTTGTGCTTTATTTGCTTTACACTCAAAGCACAGGATAATAACATCATTTACTCAAATGACTCTAAAATTCTTCGTGTTGGACCAATGCTCGAAGTATTTGAAGACACTACTAACCTTTTAACAATTAATGATGTTAGCGCATTAAACAAATTCAAAAACCATAACAAATCCATACCAAGTTTTGGCTTATCACAAAGTACATTTTGGGCAAAATTCAACTTCCGAAATCATAGTGATTTTAACGATTTTATTTTAGAATTCAACAAAGTAGATGTAGTAGAATTAGAAATTTTCTATAAGAATAGTAACCAAATTTCTTTTACTCATCAATCTATGATTTTGAAAAAGAAAAAGTTTAGTGGGAGAATGTATTTATTTAATTTAAATATCCCAAAAAACGATACTCAAACAATTTATATAAAATTCAAAAGTAACTGGAGTGTAACATTTCCTGTAAAAATCAGCTCCAAGGAGCAAATGTTTCACAAACTATTTGATGAAGAGTTGATTAATGGTTTATATATTGGTATATTCTTAATTATGGTTTTTTACAACCTATTTATTTATTTTTCCATAAGAGACAAAAGCTACCTACTCTATGTGGCTTACATTTTTCTATTCTTGTTGTTTCAATTGAATGAAAATGGTTTCTTCTATAAATACTTCTTATACAAATCACCACATATTTATAGTGTTGCTGTAAAAACCTTACCAATTATTACTGGTATAGCAGCCATCTATTTTATAAGAGATTTTATTAAAGCTTCAAAGTATATTCCAAAAATTGATCGATTTCATATAGTAATTGTAATCCTATATCTTGGTATTTTATTCTTTGCATTTGATGAAAAATACAATCCTGCTGCATTTATCTGCTTAAACATTATAACTCTCTGTGCTGCAATCTATGCGTTATTTTCTGGAATAGCAGTTATCCTTAAAGGGTTTAAGCCAGCATGGTTCTTTATTATCGCCTGGTCATTATTAATCATTTCAATTTTTCAATTCACACTAAGTAGCCTTGGTCTACTACCTTATTTCCCTATTACAGATCATTCCCTAAAAATAGGTTCCGTGTTTGAAATAGTGCTGCTTTCTTTAGGATTAGCTAACAGAATTAATGTATTAAAACTAGAAAAAGAAGCTTCACAAGCCCAAGCACTTCAATTGATCAATGAGAAAAAGGATATCGTTGAAAGCCAAAATTATCAATTAGAAAACTTAGTAGCTGAAAGAACTCAAAAACTTGAACGCAGAAATGAAATTATTAGCAAGAAAAATGAAGAGAAATCTATTATGATGCGAGAAATTCACCATAGGGTGAAAAACAATTTGCAAATGATTAATAGCATGGTGCGTATTCAATCAAGATATACAAACAAAGAAGACACAGACAGCTCACTAAAAGAGGTAGAAAGACGAATTCACACTATGGCTTTGCTGCATGAAAAAATGTATCAATCAGATAATTTAGTTGAGATAAACACAGAAGAATATATTCAAAGTATTTTAGTCGATTTATTAAGTATTTATAATGTTGATAAAAAAACAACTTATGAAATTAAAATAATTGATTTCTTATACAACACAGAGACAATACTATTCTTGGGACTGTTGATAAACGAGCTATTAACAAACGCTCTAAAACACGCTTTAAAAGACACAGAAAATGGACATATATCCATTAACTTATCCCCATTCAGTATAGATAGCCATCAATTAATAATCACCAACAACGGTAATAAAATTGATATTGAAAAATTTAACAATTCAAAATCACTTGGTCAACGTTTAATTAAAAACTTTGTAAAACAATTAGACGGAACTCTAACAATAGATAACACTACCGATACCTCTTTTACGATAATATTCAAAAATATTAGCTAATTATTTTTCGTAACGGTATTGGAAGTGAAATACCCTCTACTCTAAATCGCTTATGAACTGATTCCTTGAAGTGACTTTTCATTTTAAATTCTTGTAATGGGTCAATCAACCAAACATAAGCGCGAATATGTATCCCTGACTCGGTAACATCAATCAATCTAACATCAAATTCTGGATCATTCTCTATAATTTCTTGTGGTGTTCTATTATCAATTACAAAATCTAATTTGGAAGCTTCTTCGGTAATGATATTCTTAGCCAAATCAATATCAGAATCTAAACCGATAATAAAGTCATTAAAGCTCAATATTTTAATATCTTGAATAGTATAGTTTAATACTGATTCAGTACTAATTACTGAGTTAGGGATAATTAATCTTTTATTCTCGAAGGTTTTAATTACTGTATGGCGAAGCGTAATATCTTCAACAATACCAATATTCCCTTTTTCAAGCTTGATATAATCTCCTATCCTAAACGGTCTAAACAACACAATAAACAACCCTGCAATTAAATTAGAAATAGCATCCTTTGCTGCAAAACCAATTATAGCCGCTAAAATTCCAGCTCCAGAAAAAATATAGCCAACTTTTTCTCTAAAAATTGGAACTGTAAAAAGGATAATTAAAACACCTATTAAACCGAGAACAAAACGTAAAGAATTCCTTGTGAATTTCAGTCTTGTTTCACCAAATGTTTCCTTTGTAAGTCTTCTTTTTAAAAAAAATATCACAAGAGTTCTTAAAAGCCTTGAGGCACTCCAGCATACAATAATTACACACAAACTATAGCCCGTAATCCCTAAACCAGATTCTAAATTAAAATAATTTATTAACGTATTCATTACTATATTTTACTAAAGCTTAAGAAAACTATTAAAATAATTCAGTTTGCTCACCGTCAGCACCTAAATCATCATTATCCAAATCGATATTACCTACTGCTGAATTAACTTGATTTTCTTCTACAACTTCAATATCATCAAGCTGAACATCTTCCGTTATTTCGTATGGCAAAGGGTCAAGCAAATTAATCTGCTTAATTTTATCTGAAGTTAACTGATTCCCAAGTGCTTTTATTCCTTTTACAGCAATAAAGTCCTCTATATTAACTTCCTGATTTGGTTTTTGAGCTTTCCCTCGTTGTTTACTGAACACCACATCAACCATTGGTCTGTAATCTACAGTAACTATTTCTAATTGAGTTTTAGGATGTTCCGATATGAAATGCTCTTCCCTACCTTCATGCTCGATCAAAAAACGTTTTATATAATAACGTTCCTTTTCTCCATCGAAATATATAGCAGAAATTGGCTTATTAGGAATCCATTTTTCAAGCACTATCATTTCATCATCAAAATGTAGCGTTACCTCTGGAGTAACTGTTTTTAATATTCCTGATTGAGAAATGATTAATAATTTGTCATCTCCTTTAAATTCACCTAACAACTCACCTCTACCATCAAGGTTTAAACGTTGTACAGCATCATCAAACCAAATTTTCCTCGGTTTTAGCGTAGACACTCCTTTTGATTTTAGCTCAATTCGTTTTACGGCATATTTTGTTACTAAATTTCCTTTAGAAGCCCTACCTTTTACTAATACATCAGCAAATTCTAAATCCCATTTTAACTTTTTCACACTACCAACTTGACGTAAATTAATAGTTATTACTTCCGCTTCACCATTTGGATTTGCTGAAAAATACGTAAGCATTGAGCCTTTACTTCCTTGAGTAATAGCATACTCTTTATCTCTTGTAATACTCGTTACTGAAAAACGTTTTATATATGATGCTTTTGAAATTCCATCTTTATAAATAACATTGTATACCGTTCGAGTATCTTTCTTTTTAAATATTGCAACATGAATAATATTTTTACCGATAAAGGTTTTACTACCAATTTTGGTAACCATCATTTTACCATCTCTGGTAAGTACAATAATATCATCTATATCAGAACAGTCAGTTACATATTCATCTTTTTTCAACGAAGTACCAATAAAACCTTCTTCCCTATTTACGTACAATTTCGTATTACGTATAATAACCTTAGTAGCATCAACATCTCCAAACTGACGTAGTTCAGTTTTACGCCCCCTATCTTTACCGTATTCCTTTTTTAGACGTAAAAAATAGTTAACAGCATATTCTATTAAATTGGCTAAATGATGTAACACCTCAGCAATCAACTCTTCTAAAGCATCAATTTTTTGCTGTGCTTTATCAATATCAAACTTAGATATACGTTTAATTCGTATTTCAGTTAAACGCACAATATCTTCTTCTACAACCGTACGTTTTAAATGTTTTATATGTGGTTTTAATCCGTCATCAATTGCATCAATAACTCCTTGCCATGTTTCCTCTTCTTCTATTAAACGATAGATTCTATTTTCAATAAAAATTCGTTCTAATGAAGCAAAGTGCCATTGTTCTTTTAATTCATTTAATTGAATTTCTAATTCACTTTTTAATAAGAATACCGTATGATCTGTCGATCTACGTAACATTTCAGAAACCCCTATAAATGCTGGCTTGTTATCATCAATAACACAACCTAATGGAGAAATAGATGTTTCACAAGAAGTAAATGCATACAAAGCATCTATTGTTTTATCTGGAGAAATACTTGCTGGCAAATGAATTAAAATCTCTACGTCTGCAGCAGTATTGTCTTCAATTTTTTTAATCTTTATTTTCCCTTTATCGTTCGCTTTTAAGATCGAATCGATTAAAGTTGTTGTTGTTGTTGAAAAAGGAATTTCATTAATTACTAAGGTGTTTTTATCTAATTGAGAAATTTTTGCTCTAACACGAACTTTCCCTCCACGTAATCCATCATTATAATTAGATATATCAGCAGCTCCAGCAGTTGGGAAGTCTGGAAAAATTGTAAATTTCTTTCCTTTTAAATGCTTAACAGAAGCATCAATTAATTCAACAAAATTGTGAGGTAATATTTTAGTAGACAAACCAACTGCAATACCCTCGCCTCCTTGCGCTAACAATAACGGAAACTTAGCTGGTAAATTTATTGGTTCTTTATTCCTTCCATCATATGATTGTTGCCATTCCGTGATTTTTGGATTAAAAACTACATCAATAGCGAATTTACTCAAACGAGCCTCAATATATCTTGATGCAGCAGCTCTATCACCAGTTAATATGTTTCCCCAGTTTCCCTGAGTATCAATTAATAGTTCTTTCTGACCAATTTGCACCATCGCATCTGCAATACTCATATCACCGTGTGGGTGATACTGCATAGTATGACCTACAATATTTGCAACTTTATTATAACGTCCGTCATCCTTCTCTTTTAAAGAATGCATAATACGGCGTTGTACTGGCTTTAACCCATCATCAATAGCAGGTACAGCACGCTCTAAAATTACATAGGAGGCATAATCCAAAAACCAATCCTTGTACATTCCTGTAACTTTGGTTATTGTCTCTTCCTCGCTATATTGATTCGAATTTAAATCGTCTAAATTTTCGTTTTCTTCTATACTCATTTATTAGATGAATTTTCCTGTACTACTTTATCTAATGACATTTTTAAAGCTTTTGTTTTATTTCTACTTAAAAAAGTAATATCCAAACAAACCTTTTTCACAACGCCATGAGTTCTTATATATAAATAAAGTTTCTTACTAAAAAACATGTTCTTAATACTGAACTTTTTCAATTTACTTTTTGGTATTTCTATTCGTTGTTCTCTATAATTATTAATTTCAGATAAAAGCACCCCTTTACTAATAAAAACTAAGCCCAAACCAGTACTATCATACTCTATATGCTTTGCTCTTTTATACCAATACAAAAAGACTAAAAAAACAAGTAATATAAAAGCACCTGTTTCCTGTACTTGAAGCAATGATGAATTAGAAACGAGGTAATTGTAAGTAATTACACTTAATAATAAACCTCCTAACATTGCATAACCACCTTTATATAAAGGCAAGCTTTTTTTATTCGTAAATTTCATATTTCCCCCAAAATATTAGTTATAATTATTTTATTCTTCTGCTATATCCAGCTCGACTTTTAAATTATTAATAATAAATTTTTGTCTGTCTGGTGTATTTTTACCCATATAAAACTGTAATAAGTTTTCTATAGATGTTTCTGGGTCTAACATTACAGGGTCTAATCTGATGTCTTCTCCAATAAAAAACTGAAATTCATCAGGAGATATCTCCCCTAACCCTTTAAATCGGGTTATTTCTGGTTTTCCTTTTAATTTATTCATTGCTTTTACACGCTCTTCTTCCGAATAACAATAAATAGTTTCTTTTTTATTACGAACCCTAAATAATGGCGTTTCCAATATATATAGATGCCCTTCTTTTATCAGTTCTGGAAAAAATTGCAAGAAAAAAGTAATCAACAACAACCTAATATGCATACCATCAACATCGGCATCGGTTGCTATTACAATATTGTTATAACGCAAATCAGATATAGATTCCTCTATATTTAAAGCCGCTTGCAATAAATTGAATTCCTCATTTTCATACACAATTTTCTTACTCATTCCATAAGAGTTCAAGGGCTTCCCTCTCAAACTAAATACTGCTTGTGTATTTACATCACGTGACTTAGTGATTGATCCACTTGCTGAATCCCCTTCCGTAATAAATAAAGTAGATTCTAAACGACGTTCTTTTTTAATATCACCTAAATGAACTCTACAATCGCGTAGTTTTTTATTATGTAAGGAAGATTTTTTAGCTCTATCCTTAGCTAATTTTCGTATTCCAGATAACTCTTTACGCTCACGTTCCGCTTGTAATATCTTACGCTGTAACGCTTCAGCAACTTCATTATTTTTATGAAGGTAATTATCTAACTGTGTCTTTATAAAATCATTAATGTACGTACGAACTGTTGGTAACTCACCTCCCATTTCAATAGAACCCAACTTTGTTTTTGTCTGACTCTCAAAAATTGGTTCCATTACTTTAATAGCAACTGCAGAAATAATTGATTTTCTGATATCAGATGCTTCGTAAGCCTTTCCATAAAAATCACGTATAGTTTTTACAATCGATTCTCTAAAAGCTGCTTGATGTGTTCCTCCTTGTGTAGTATGTTGCCCGTTTACAAACGAATGATATTCTTCAGAATATTGTGTTTTACTATGTGTTATAGCAACTTCAATATCATCTCCCTTTAAATGAATAATAGGATATAACATATCGTCTTTACTATTGTTATCCTCCAATAAATCCTTTAATCCATTTTCAGAGAAATATTTTTCTCCATTATAAATTATTGTCAATCCTGGATTCAAATACACGTAGTTTTTCAACATTTTAACTACATATTCTGAACGATACTTATAATTTTTAAAAATAGCAGTATCTGGAATAAAAACAACTTTTGTTCCTTTTCTTGAAACTACGTTTTCAACAGGGTAATCTTCAGTAATGTTTCCTTGAGAAAAATCTACAGCCTTACGTTCGTTATTCCTGTTAGATTCTACTCTAAAATAACTTGACAACGCATTTACTGCCTTTGTTCCAACTCCGTTAAGTCCAACTGATTTTTTAAAGGCTTTAGAGTCATATTTTCCACCGGTATTCATTTTAGACACTACATCTATAACCTTACCAAGTGGTATACCTCTACCGTAATCCCTAACTGTAACTTTACCTTCTTTTGTCGTGATTTCAATTGTCTTACCAGAACCCATAACAAATTCATCAATAGAATTATCAAGGACTTCTTTTAGTAAAATATAAATACCATCATCCGGAGATGCTCCATCACCAAGCTTACCAATATACATCCCAGGACGCATACGAATATGCTCTTTCCAATCTAATGAACGGATATTATCTTCAGTATATTTGGTTTCTTGTGACATTAAAATAGTGGCTGTTAGGATATATTGCTAATATAGGATAAAGTATAAAAAAATAAAAGGAGGTTTAAAGAAAGTTAGTAACAGAGTTTCAAGTATTAAAAAACCTCATGAAACATATTACTTCATGAGGTTCTATTATAATAGTTTAATAAACTCTTTAGGGCGACTAAACATTAAATCTAAAATGCATAATATCACCATCTTTAACGATATATTCTTTTCCTTCAATACCAAGTTTACCAGCTTCTTTTACTTTAGCTTCACTACCAAGTTCTACAAAAGTATCATACTGCATTACTTCAGCTTTAATGAATCCTTTTTCAAAATCAGTATGAATTACTCCAGCTGCTTGAGGCGCAGTTGCCCCTACAAAAACAGTCCAAGCTCTTACTTCTTTTACACCAACTGTAAAGTACGTTTGTAAATTTAATAATTTATATGCCGCTCTAATTAAACGTGCTGCTCCTGGTTCTTCTAAACCTATATCTTCTAAAAATATTTGTTGCTCGTCGTAATCTTCTAATTCAGCAATATCTGACTCTGTTGCAACAGCCAAAATAATAACTTCCGCATTTTCTGCTTTTACAGCTTCACGAACTTTAGCTACATATTCATTCCCTTCTTTTGCAGAAGATTCGTCTACATTACATACGTATAATACTGGCTTAGAGGTAATCAACTGAAATTCATTAACAAAAATCTGTTCTTTTTCATTAAGATCTAATGACCTTACTGAGTTACCAGATTCCAATACTTCTTTAAGCTTTAATAAAATAACTTTCTCTAAAACTGCTTCTTTATCACCTGTTTTAGCAGCCCGACTTACCTTTTCTAATCTTTTATCTACCGTTTCTAAATCTTTTAACTGCAATTCAAAATC
>Ga0209291_1002334_pt1 | contig 15466 bp, 12 predicted proteins | sample GOMGulsemesocosm_FD_184633 | JGI IMG/M metagenome (GOLD analysis project Ga0209291, IMG submission 184633) | Methane-oxidizing microbial communities from mesocosms in the Gulf of Mexico - GOM9B Gulf of Mexico (SPAdes) (version 2) | ecosystem: Environmental > Aquatic > Marine > Cold seeps...
TGTGTATGGCAAAGCAACAACATAGGAGAATACACAAATAGCCACCAACAAACTAATCGCAGGCAATAAGATAATACTAAAAAGGCTTCTAATGACTGGATCGTTAGTTCGACTTCCAGCAGGTGATGAGCTGTCATTTTTCACAATGAATGTCCTTATTCAATCTTGGCTATGACGATAATATAAATCATATTATCGGGGTATTATTGGTAAATCGAAAATAAAATATACAAATTAACACGCACTGGTAAATGTTACGGCAAGCAACCTAGTTCACCGACCGTGGCACAATATTTGCGACGGATAAAACTATCCTAGCGTAAATAACACCACTACGCACCGTTTATTACATTAAAAGAGTGAGTATCTCAGCAATGATCAATTCTTTAGTACTACAGGTTGTTAGCGTTAAAAGTGTGACATCATTAATATATCCCTTTAACACTTTCAGACCAAAGCTGCCTAGCTATAAAAAACAGCTAGCACTGTAAAGGAACATGTTAGTATTGTTTAAAAATACTAATTTTATTAGTTTTAAACCACTTGGATAAAATAATACATGAATCATTTGATTAAGGTTGGCAATCAAGGCACCCCCTTAGTTGTCTTAGATGAGCTGCAGTTTGATAACTGGTTAACACAGCAAAGCGATCAAGTTAAAAATTGGTTGCAACAAACCAATTTTAAAGGCGCGGGCCTGTCCTTGATCCCCAATCCTCAAGGCGAACTTCAGCATGCCTTATTTGTGGCTAAGGATCTTAGCCATTATTTTGGCTGTGGCGAGTTAATTAAATCGTTACCTACTGGTCAATTTCTGTTGAAAACAGATCCGAAGTATCAAGATGCAGTCTGTTTTTCATGGCTAATCGGTAGTTATCAATTCAACCGCTACAATAGCAAAGAGCAAAAACTACCAACATTAAATGTTGCACAGCAAATTGTCGTCGACAAAGCTATAAAATACGCACAAGCAACGGCCCTAGTTCGCGATTTAGTTAATACCCCCGCGGCCGACATGATGCCACAGCACTTGGCGCAGGTTGCTATTGATTTGGCTCACACGTTCAACGGACAAGTCAAACAAACGATTGGCGATGATTTACTCACCGAAAATTACCCTACAATTCACGCAGTAGGCCGTGCTAGCGTACATGTCCCACGCCTGATTGATCTTAGCTGGGGCGACCAAAGCCATCCAAAAGTAACCTTGGTTGGTAAAGGTGTTTGTTTTGACAGTGGTGGTCTTGATTTAAAACCCGCTGCAGGTATGCGCAACATGAAAAAAGATATGGGCGGTTCTGCGCATGTTTTAGGGCTTGCCCACTTAATTATGTCGCACAATTTACCAATCAATTTACGGGTGTTGATCCCAGCTGTTGAAAATGCGGTTTCGAGCAATGCTCTGCGACCCGGCGATGTCATTACTACTCGAAAGGGACTGACTGTAGAAATAGACAATACCGATGCTGAAGGACGTTTAGTGCTGTGTGATGCGTTAGCGGAAGCAGAAAATGATGATCCACAATTATTAATTGATTTTGCGACGCTAACTGGTGCGATGAGAGTAGCATTGGGTACTGAATTACCTGGTTTTTTCTCAACTAACAACGACATAGCCACAGCCATAACGCAAGCGGGTGAAAAAATAAATGACCCGGTTTGGCGTTTACCAATTTATCAGCCGTACCGTGACTTATTAAACAGTCAAATTGCCGATATGACCAATTGTTCCTCAGGGCCCTTTGGCGGTGCCATTACCGCCGCGTTATATTTACAAGAGTTTGTAAAGCCACAAACCAACTGGCTTCATTTTGATATTATGGCGTTCAATATCCGTCATTTGTCAGGTCGTCCGGTTGGTGGTGAGGCATTTGGTATTCGAGCAGTTTTTGATTATTTACAACAGCAATACAAATAAAATCACTTAAAAAACTCGGTATAGAGCACTAAGCTAAGCCCACCGTACTGGTGGGCTTAGTCTGTCTATAAAATTTGATATATCGCACTTGCCCACACCAATATCAACATAGTCATCGCTAAAAAAACCGCCGCAGAACCTAAATCTTTAGCTCGACCAATTAATTCGTGATGATCAGTCGAAATTTGATCTGCTAAGGCTTCAATCGCTGAATTAACGACTTCGGCAAACAATAAAAACAACATCGAAGCTATTAGCGCCGTCCACATGGCTAGGGTCGTGCTGACAATAAAACTAAGGGGCAACAGAATTATGCAAAGCAACAACTCTTGACGAAAGGCCGCCTCGTGTCGATAACAGGCTTTAAATCCTAACATTGAGCATTTAAATGCCTTTACTACTCGCATCGCCCCTGCGCCATTTGGTTTAAATTGAGTGTTGTTATCCGATTCCATTAATACGTCCTATTGTGGTAAAAAAGTTGGCTAATTTTAACATCAGCATCAACCAGTAACAATATTATACACATACTCTTTAATGAGAGAGCCTTTGATGAGGGAGTCCTTAATGAGAGGTCTTGAGCTAGAAGTCTTTAACTAGGAAATCTAAATCAAGTTGCTTGATGATTATCACTAAAATTATGCTATCCTGCCGCAAATAATGATTACGATTAAACCTTGTGGGTATCATGACTAGAACTGAAGGCAGCCGCTTAATACTGTGGATGACAACAACATTTGGCGTATTAGCCAGCATAATTGCTGGATTTTACTTTCGCAGCTTTGCCTTCCCCGCAGATTTGCTTGCGCAAATATTTATTGTTTTTGCATTTTTAGGCCACTTTATATTCTTGGCCTTTTTAGCAGCGATTCCATTGCAGGTTGTTAACCTTATCTTACCCAATCGACGGATCATCAATGCATTATCAGTATTATTATTCGGCGGACTGATTGCCGTTATTTTGTTTGATGTCCAATTATTTACCCTTTATAAGTTTCATTTAAACGGCATGGTATGGGGACTTATTACAGGGGGTGGCGCTGGTGATATCTTTGAGTTTTCTCTCAAAGATTATTTCTTCGCAGCACTCTTTGTTGCCATAGTCACCACATTAGTCGTGGTTGGAATAACAATTGCTAAACGAATCTCAACTAGCAAGCGAAAATTTGGCTGGCTAACGTTCTCAGCTGTATTTTGTGTGATGCTAATCAGTCAAGTTATTTATGCTTGGTCAGATGCCAGCTTATATCAACCAGTGGTACGACAAATCGCTGTAATCCCTTGGGCACAGCCGCTAACTGCCAAACGTTTTTTCAAAAAACACGGCATAGTCGCCACTAATGATGAAATTGCGGTACGACAATTTTCAGATGGCCTATTGAATTACCCAAAAAAATTGCCCCAATGTGTAAAACCAGCCCAGCCAAAAAATTTATTATTTATCATGGTTGACGCATTACGTTTTGATGTTTTAACTAAAGAGGTTATGCCACATGCTAGTAGCTTAGCAAGCGGCGGCTCTCAGTATCTTAATCATTACAGCACTGGCAATGCTACCCGCTTTGGCGTGTTCGGACTGTTCTATGGGTTATTTAGCAGTTATTGGCATACCGCGCTTAATGAAAGTGCGCCCTCAATTTTAATTGATAGTCTTAACAATCAAGGTTATGAATTTGGGGTATTTGCCAGTGCAACGTTAACTAGCCCAGAATTTGATCGCACGGTATTTTCTAGCATTAAAGATAAAATTGATTTAGATACACAAGGTAATAGTAAAGTTGAGCGAGACTTAGAAATTACGCGAAAGTTCGCAAGCTTCATCAAGCAGCGTGACAATAGTCAGCCATTTTTCTCAATGCTATTTTATGATGCCGCCCATGGTTATGCGATGCCTGCAGATTTTGAGCGCAAGTTTAAACCCAGTTTAAAAACAGTTTCATATGCCGCTCTAAACAATGATTCTGATCCTACTGCTTTTTTAAATCGCTATAAAAATTCAGTTAACTTTATCGACACCTTGATTGGGCAGTCAATTAAAGTATTAAAAGATTCCGGCGAATATGACAACACTGTCATTGTATTAACTAGTGATCATGGTCAGGAGTTTAATGATACAAAAATGAATTATTGGGGCCACAATGGTAATTTTTCACAATGGCAAACCAAGGTGCCGCTAGCAATAATTTATCCGGATCGAGCTGCTAAGTCTTACGAGCATTTAACCAGTCATGTCGATGTTGTTCCAACCTTAATGCGTGATGTACTAGGTTGCGAGGGTAACTACCAGCAATACAGCCAAGGGTGGCCGTTAGATCAAGAAAAGTCACATTCCTTACTTCTCATCAACAGCTGGTCAAAGTTTGCCACATTTAATGGTGATAACACGACCGTGTTTTATCCAACGGGTCTAAATGATACTTTTAATAAGAAATATGTGCGACAACCGCAGGCTAAACCCCAAACTGAACAGCTATTAAAAGCAATTGAATTAAATTCAGAATTTTTGCACTAAACAGATCTGCAATTGGCGTTGTTTATTGATAATAACAACGCCTTGCGAACAATTTCTAAGCGGCTGAATTAGTTTGATGCTTGAGGCTTTAATACCAATCTAGGTAAGTAAGTGGTCTACTTTTTAATGAGTATAAATTGATTAGGACACATGTTCATACCATCCTGTGAACATAAGCACCTACATCCCTATCTCTTGATCACAAGTTATTCGGTCAGAGTTAGCGACATAGCTAACTCTGCTGATTCAACCATGTCCGCCAATTTTAGCCATCCTTGCCATAAAGCTTTTATTCCAACCCGACCATTCCTTTTACTATCATACCAACCTGCTAACGTTGCAATTGCGTAATATAACCAGTGAAGAGATGGTGCTTTCTTCGGTAACATTTCCCCTTTTTCTACTTTACGCCAAAGTAGTTTCCACGTTAAATCAGAGACATAAACTGTGCATTGTATTTTCTTAGCTGACTCTTGGTTTTGGATACAGCTTTGAAGTTGCATTAACCGGACAGCAATGAAAGCTTTGATAACGGCAATACGTTTTATATTTTCACAATGTTGGAGCCGCAGTTCTTCGACTTCAGTCCCGTCACTTTTCCAGACTTTATGAAATTCTTCAACTCGCCAACGCAATTCGTAATATCTTACTAGTCGTTGGGCATCTTCTACTGTATTAATCGATTCTGTCGTATAAAGGATCCAGCGTAGCGGACTTTCTTGCCCGCTCTCCTTCTCTTGGCAAATGATGATATTGACGTTAAGTTGATCCAAACCTTCTGTTCGTCTCGGCTTGGCGAATGTTATAGGTTGATAGCTAAGGCTCATCTGCGCTTGCCGTGCTTTCCTTCCTCCTCGTTGCTTAACATTAACTGTGTAGCTGCATTGCCCCTGTGTTGTTTTCAGTAGCTGAACTAGGTTGCATTGGGGATCGACTAAGTTTCTGTTTTCTTTGGCTCTGACTAAAAAGCGTTGCCCATTAGATATCTGATGATTCATATACGCATAGGTATCAGCTTCCCTATCGCAGACTTCTATGACGTTAGATACATCACCAGCTCGTTCTTTAATATTGCTCGTTGTTTGTTGCCAACGGTAACTTTCTTTCTCTTGCACTGGGCGCCTTTGCTGCTCCTCTCTAGTTCCTGTTACTTTTGTTTTACGATACCAATAATGCTGATCAGCTAATCCAACGACATGCTCCGTGTTCGCATCTAAAATTAGCGTTGAGTGTGCATATAACGTTCTAGTTTTAGAGGGCTTTTCTAGGTTATTATTACAGTTTACATCTCCTAGTTCATCGCAGACGCTATGTTTATACGTGAGGCCAGTTGTATCCTGCAGGGCTAAAACCAGCGGTAATTCCTGCATCATTTCACAGGTTCGTTTGAACCCAGACTCAGCGATGGCTTTAGGGCATATGTTATTGTTTCGGATAAAGCGATACGCCGCTTCAATAGCGGCGGGATTATCGCAAGCTTTAACAATTGAGTGGCCGGCATTTCCCGCCATATCATTGGCTAACTGAGTCAATCTGCGAGTTCGTCTTGGATCGCCTAAGTTCGCATTGCCAAAAATAAACTTCGCCCATTTTTCTGGGTTTAAATGATTCATTGTGATCTAATACGTTTATTATAATAAACGTATTAGATCACAGGTACATTAACAATAATAGACTTGTGTAGAAGAGATAGGGATGCATGTACTTATGCTTTGTCTGGAACAAAAAGCATGACCGTTCGTCCTGAACATAAAAAGCCAGTTTGGCTACAAACTGGCTTTTTTGCTGGTAAAACAATACTAAATCGTTATACCAAGGTGTTTATGCTTTAGTATCTAATGGCGCTGCTTTCGCTACTACAACCATTGCAGGACGTAATAAACGTCCATTTAGTTCATAGCCTTTTTGCATGCAATCAATCACTGAATTTGGCTCAGCGCCCGGAACTTCAATCATCGTCATTGCTTGATGAAATTCAGGGTTAAAGGTTTCACCAATCGGGTTAATCTGTTTAACGCCAGATTTATCAAGTGCAGCTGTAAAGCTATTAAGCGTCATCTCGATGCCTTCAACAATCGATTTAAACTCAGCATTGTCTTTGTCAATTGATGATAAAGCACGGTCTAAATTGTCAACCACTGGTAATAACTCAGTCGCAAATTTATTCAACGCAAACTTATGGGCTTTTTCAACATCAATGCTAACTCGGCGACGCATATTTTCGATATCAGCTCGTCCACGAAGTACACCGTCTTTTTGCTCAATTATCGTTGCTTCACTTTTCGCTAGTGCCAGCTCTAACTCAACGATGCGTTGCTCCATTGAATCAACAATCACGCCGTCTTGTGCTAGATCAGAGGTAATATCTTCAACAACATCAGCTGTTACTTGTGGTTCTACGTCCTGTGGTTGGGCGTTTTGCTCTTTATCGCTCATTATATTTCCAAATTCAATGTTTAATGCTTATGCCATTTATTATGGGGATCATTTTTTTTGATTCAAGAGCAAATTTCAAATATTGCTAATGAACTTAAATTGAATCACCATTGTTAAAATTAACCCCTTGTTTTGGTGGTGTAATCGTAAATATTAGGGGTATACTTACTCTTATCTAAATGTCGGTAATATTTATACTATGAAGCGCCCTTTTAAAACCATTGGTCTTGTTGGCAAAGCAAATCATGATGCGACCAGCCAAACATTATCCCAGCTCCATCAATTACTTACATCTCTTGATTATCGGGTCTTGGTAGAAGAGGTAGTAGGGCTTAGTCTTGAAGATCAAAGTATTGAGCGGGTTGAGCTTACCACTATTGGCCAGCGCTGTGATTTAGCAATTGTGATTGGTGGCGATGGCAACATGCTGGGCAGCGCAAGAGTATTAGCACGTTATGATATTGCTGTGGTTGGTGTTAACCGCGGTAATCTTGGCTTTTTAGCCGATTTAGACCCTGATGATTTAGAAACACCCTTGTGCCAAATATTGCAAGGGCAATACCTCACTGAACACCGGTTCTTACTCGAAGCACAAATCTTTCGCCATGGCGTGATCAAAAGCACCAATACCGCAATGAATGAAGTGGTATTGCACGCCGAAAAAGTCGCACACATGATTGAGTTTGAGCTATTTGTCGACGATTTATTCGTTTATCACCAAAGATCAGACGGTTTAATCACCGCGACACCAACTGGTTCAACAGCCTATTCGTTGTCTGGCGGCGGGCCAATTCTAACCCCAAATATGGATGCAATTTCTTTGGTGCCGATGTTTCCGCATACCTTAAGTTCAAGGCCAATAGTTATTGATGGTAACAGCCAAATAAAATTACGGATCCCCCATTACACCGATGATCAAATACAGGTCAGTTGTGATGGTCAAGTTACCTTGGCGGTACTTCCCGGCGATGAGATCATTATTAAAAAATGTACCAACCTGCTGCAGTTAATTCACCCAACTGGTTATAGCTATTATGAAGTATTGCGTAGTAAATTAAATTGGAATGAACAAAAAGTTGTTAAACGACGACCTTAATCGTCGGCTAACAACGTTAGTTTAAAGGTCCTTTAGCGCTGAAGCTTTAAACTAAATCTATTAGTAGCATCTCTTTATAGCCAATCGCCTAGCTCCATCGTCTTTAATAGTTTTTTGGGTAAAGACCTAACCACTAACTGATAAGAATTGTCGATCATTCGTTCTATCTCGGTCGGCGCTATCGAGCCATCAATTAGCACCGTGTTCCAATGTTTTTTATTCATGTGATAACCAGCTGTTATTGCCTTATATATATCGCGTAATGCCTGCGCTTCATCTGGATCGCACTTTAAATTAAGTGCACACAAACCACTGGCACGATCCGTGGCAACCGATGCGAACATTTTACCTTTAACTTTAAACACCATTACCGCTAGTCCGAAAGGAAAATCGAGCAATGCGTACGGTTTTTCCAATAAATAATTCTTATATTTCTGCTGGTTATCCATTTCTTCTCCAATACAACATAATTTGGTGAACACATACTTAGGTAAACAACGTTGGCACGTAACGTACCAAGGATTTTAGAGTATAGTAAAAAAAACTGATTTTTCATGTTGTTAACGATATTTTGATTACACTATCAACTAAAGTCGTAGTTAGGTTATATCTACTAATTGATGTTAAATCAGCGACGCGCTATGGCGTGGGCGGCTTTAAGCTAAAAAGATGTTAAGCATATGGTCTAACCGTGAATCCATATCTGAGACAAAACTCCCCAACCACAATAAAATAGTATCCGGACTATGCTCAAACCAACAATTGCGCAGATTATGGTTAATTGTGGATCAAAACTTGACCAAACAAAAATATACTGTATAAATAGACATGTACTGTATGTACCACTGTATACAAACTACCACAGGGTGACTACCATGCTAACGCAGCTAACCATTAACGACTTTGCAATTGTTCAATCTCTTGATATTGAATTACAACCCGGCATGACTACTATTACAGGCGAAACTGGTGCAGGAAAATCGATTGCCATCGATGCATTATCGCTGTGTTTGGGTGGCCGTGGTGAAGCGGGCATGGTTCGTACCGCCGCTAATCGAGCTGATATATGTGGCCAGTTTAATATCGCAAACAATAAGGCAGCGGCTAAATTTTTGAGCTTGCATGATTTAGATAAAGAAAATCAGTGCATAGTCAGACGAACAATATCTAAAGAAGGGCGTTCTAAAGGTTATATTAACGGGATTGCTGTCCCGATAAGCCAACTAAAAGAGCTCGGATTACTGCTATTAAACATCCATGGTCAACATGCCCATCAAGGACTATTAGATCCGACAGTGCAACTTAAATTACTTGACCAATACGCTAGCCACAAAAAATTACTCAATCACGTCGAGCAAAGCTACCAAAATTATCACCTGCTCAACAAAGAGTTAACCCAGCTAAAGCAACAGCAACACGAATACAGTGCAAAAGTGCAATTGCTTGAATATCAGGTCGAAGAATTTGACCAATTTTCACTAGTTGAAGGTGAGTTTGAACACATTGAAGCACAACACAGCCGATTAGCTAACAGTGAAGCAATCAAATTTCAGTGTTACCAATTACTTGAACAATTAAGCGACAATGCAGATTCGAATATTGAGAACATGCTAAACCAGGCGACTAATTCTATTTCAGATCTTGTCGAACATGACCAAGCACTGACAGGGATCAGCGAGATGATTAATGCTGCGCTTATTCAAATTCAAGAAAGCAGCAACGAATTAAGTCAATACAGTGAACAATTAGAACAAGATCCACAACAGTTAGCAGAGTTAGAGCTGCGACTGAGTAAAGCCATGCAGCTCGCTCGTAAGCACCAAATTCAGCCGCAACAAATTCCTCAATTGCATCAGCAAATAAAAGATGAATTAGCAAGACTAAGTGGTAATGAAACACGGATAGAACATTTAGCAGAGCAACTTATTGAAATCAAAGAACAGTACGTTTTAGCCGCGCAATTACTATCAGCTAGTCGACAAAAATACGCACTTAAATTAAACAAGCTTATTATGAAATCAATGCGCCGTTTGAGCATGGAGCATGGCGTATTTGATATCGCACTTAGTACCAAACCAGCGGGTTACATTTCACCGTTGGGCCAAGATGCTATCGAATTTAAAGTTACTACGAACCCGGGTCAACCATTAGAGCCACTGCATAAAGTAGTTTCTGGCGGTGAGTTATCGCGCATCAGCTTAGCGATTTCGGTGATTACAGCTGATAAAGTAGCCACCCCAACCTTGATTTTTGATGAGGTCGATGTCGGTATTAGTGGCCCAACCGCTGCGACGGTAGGCGCGATGTTACGGGAACTGGGAAAAAGCACCCAAATTATTTGTGTGACCCACTTGCCTCAAGTTGCTGCTTGTGGCCACCAACAACTGCAAGTAGCCAAGCATACTGATGGTAAAACGACGGCCACAACTATGCTAACCCTAACAGACGAAACGCGGGTGCTTGAATTGGCGCGGTTGCTCGGCGGTAATTCAATTAGCAATACCGCAATGGCTAATGCTAAAGAATTGTTAGTGGCACACTAATTATCAAGAGCCTTGACTAGATTAGTTATCTCGACCTACAACAAGATCATAAATTTCATGTTATTGCTGTAATTTAACTATACCCCAAATTATTGCAATTGCAGTGCATGGCTTATGATCCAGTAAAATCTAAGAACCGCCACCCGTGGCTGCAAATGCGTCAAGTATCGAATAACATGAGCTTATGCTTTTACTGCATACGAAGGCATTAAATATTCTTAAAACATTTTGAGCGTCGCGTACGGCAACCTATGATGAAATACATGATGTATTTCATCATAAAGCTGCGGTTTCAACGATGGCGAGAATAAAGCATAGCCCTAAAATTTATTCATTTTAGGGTAAATTTAGACAAAGGTTAGTCAAATATGTGAGGCCAGCACTGTTAGATAACTCAATACAATGATAAAATACAGCCTTTAATTTTCCATCAATTTAAGGGTAATCCATTGCAAGGCACTCAACTACTTGATTTTATAGTCAAAAACCTAGAAGACATGAAAGCACGCGATATCGTAACATTAGACGTTGCAGGTCTTTCGGCTATCACTGATAAAATGATTATTTGTTCAGGTAATTCTTCTCGTCATTGCCGTTCAATCGCAAATAGCTTATTGGTTGCAGCGAAAAAAGCTGGTGTTCCGCCATTAGGTATCGAAGGCATCAAAGAAGGTGGCTGGGTTCTACTAGACATGAATGGTGTAGTAGTTCATGTAATGGACGATTATAGCCGTGACTTCTACAAACTAGAGCAACTTTGGAACGGTGAATCTAAGCACCTAGCTCCTTAATTCATTTCGATGAAAATTCAAATTATTGCAGTTGGCACTAAGATGCCAAACTGGGTTGAAAGCGGCTTGCAAGAATACTTGCGCCGCTTTCCGCGTGATTGCACCTTAGAAATTATTGAGGTCGCTGCCGGAAAGCGGGGAAAAAATGCTGACATCAAACGGATTTTGCAAAAAGAGGGCGAATTAACGCTCGCCGCAGTTCCAAAAGGCAATCGCATTGTGACTTTAGAAGTTGAAGGTAAGCCTTGGACGACACCACAACTGGCGATGAATTTAGAGAAATGGCAAGTAGACGCCCGTAATGTCAGCCTACTAATTGGCGGTCCAGAAGGTCTAGCACCCGAATGCATCCGTGCCTCTGAGCAACGCTGGTCATTATCACCATTAACCTTACCGCACCCGATGGTTCGCGTTATTGTTGCCGAAGCACTGTACCGCGCTTGGAGTATCAACAACAATCACCCCTACCATAGAGAGTAATACCAATTATCTACTGAGCGGATGCAACTGGTATATATTTTGACGTTAGGGAACTATCTTCAATTACTTTCGTCAATACCTTAGTTATAAAGGATAAGCTGAGCGAATGTTTCTAAATAAACGGGCACCGATCCGTAATCTTAATGCCGAGAACACCTTATTTATGCGCCGGGCACTTTTAGCCTTCACTGGTGTGATCATACTGTTATTGATACTTTTTAGTAATCTATTTCAAATTCAAATCAATTTGTATGATGACTACCAAACGCGTGCCAACGGCAATCGTATCAAACTCATTCCTGTAGCCCCTAATCGTGGCCTTATTTATGATCGTAATGGCGTATTACTGGCAGAAAACAAACCAGTACACAGCCTTGAGCTTATTCCAGAGCAAATAAAATCGATTGAACAAACGCTAAGCACTATCGCTACTATCATTGAACTTAGTGAAAGTGAGCAAACTAATTTTTTAAAATCGGTAAAATCACAACGCCGTTTTAAAAGTATTACCTTAAAAAATCAGCTCACCAGTAGTCAAGTTGCCAAAATATCGGTTAACCTCCATCAATTACCTGGTGTCAGCATAGATGCTAGACTTAAGCGTTTTTATCCCTATGGTCCTTCGTTGACTCATGTCCTTGGATACGTGGCGAGAATAACAAAAAAAGAACAAGCAAACATATCTGCAAACGATGAAGAAACAATGTACGCAGCTACACATGACATCGGTAAACAAGGCATTGAAAAGTACTATCAACGATTATTGCATGGCACGCCAGGTCATCAGGAAGTTGAAGTCAATAATCGTGGCCGCATTATTCGTGTGTTGAATTATCACCCGCCAACACACGGTCAAGATTTGTATTTGAACATCGATGTGAGACTGCAACAGCAGGCCTTCGATATGCTAGCTGGGCGCCGAGGCTCAGTCGTTGCTATCGACCCTAATAATGGCGCAGTATTAGTGATGGTAACAAGTCCTAGTTACGATCCAAATTTATTCGTTCATGGTATTTCAACCAAAGCTTATAACAGATTGCTGTCAAAGGACAAACCCTTGATTAATCGCGCGACTCAAGGTACTTATCCTCCAGCATCGACCGTTAAACCATTAATAGCCTTAGCTGCCTTAGAAGAAAACATCATCTCGGACCAGACCTACATTTCTGATCCCGGTTGGTTCAAATTACCCAATGTTGATCGAAAGTTTCGCGATCACCTCAAATGGGGCCACGGCAAAGTCAATGTTTATAAGGCACTAGAAAAGTCGTGCAATACCTATTTTTATGATGTTGCCTATCGCCTTGGCATTGATAAACTTAGTAATTACATGACTCAGTTTGGGTTTGGTGAATATACCGGCATTGATATTCATGAAGAAAAATCAGCTATTATGCCATCACGAGGCTGGAAGCGTGCTCGATATAATGAACCTTGGTATATCGGCGATACCATTTCATTAGGTATCGGCCAAAGTTATTGGACAGTTACGCCATTGCAATTGGCAAAATCAACAGCAACGTTAGCGACCAAGGGCAAGGTCTTCGTGCCTCAATTGTTGGGCGCAAGTCAGAGTGAACACGGGCTTATCCAAATTCCGGCCAACCAAACCACCACGATCACTTTAAATGATAGTAATAATTGGGATATCGTCCATAAAGGCATGTGGAACGTTAACAATAAACTTGGTGGCACAGCTTATAAGGTATTTGGTGATGCAGCCTATCTGTCGGCAGGAAAAACTGGTACCGCACAGGTTGTCGGCATCGCAGAGGATGAAAAATATGATAAAGATAAAATTCATGAGCGACTAAGAGACAATGCTATTTTTGTCGGTTACGCGCCGTTTGAAAAACCCGAAATCGCCATATCAGTAGCAATTGAAAATGCTGGACACGGTGGCAGTAGCGCAGCGCCCATTGCCCGCGAAATATTTGACATTTATCTCGACAGTAATCTGCGCACAACATTGCAACCTTCTCTCGTCAAACAACAGCAACCTTCAGGTGCCCCAGTATTATGATGCCATCAAACTCCGATCAAAAAGGTTATGCACGCAAGGCATCTATTTGGCATAGGATCCACCTCGACATTCCTTTGTTAGTCGGTCTGTTATTGCTAATGTCGGTTTCGCTTGTCATTATCTACAGTGCATCAGGGGCAAGTATCGGCTTAGTAAAACGTCAAGCGCTGCATATCGGGATTTCATTAATTGTCATGTTCGTCGTAGCCCAAATCCATCCTGACATTATCAGGCGCTGGGCTCTGCCGTTATTTGCATTAGGCGTAGGCACTCTTGTTGCGACTTTATTATTTGGTCATGTCGGCAAAGGGGCACAACGCTGGTTAGACTTTGGTTTTGCTAAGTTTCAGCCATCAGAAGCGATGAAATTAATTTTACCGATTATGGTAGCCCACTTTATAACCCGACATGCCCTGCCGCCACAAATGAAACATGTGATGATAGGTTTTGTGATCGTGTTAATCCCGACGTTGTTAATTGCTAAACAGCCTGATTTAGGCACCTCAATTTTGGTTGCCAGCGCAGGCATATTCGCATTATTTTTAGCGGGTATGAGCTGGCGAATTATTTTGTCTTTTGTTGGCGCTATATCAGCGTTTATACCAATACTTTGGTATTTCTTAATGCGGCCATATCAGCGCCAACGAGTATTAACCTTTTTAGATCCAGAGAGTGACCCCTTAGGCTCTGGTTATCATATTATTCAGTCAAAAATTGCTATTGGCTCTGGTGGATTAACGGGCAAAGGCTGGTTAAATGGCACTCAGTCACAACTGGAATTTTTGCCCGAACGCCATACCGATTTTATTTTTTCTGTATTTTGTGAAGAATTTGGTTTAATTGGTGTGGTCGCGTTATTGTGCTTATACCTATTTGTGATTGGCCGCGGACTTTTTATTGCAATCCGGGCTCAAGATCCTTTTTCTAGAGTGCTGGCAGGCAGTATTACTCTGACCTTTTTTGTCTACCTATTTGTTAACATCGGTATGGTATCAGGTCTGCTACCTGTGGTTGGTGTTCCTTTACCGCTAATTAGTTACGGTGGTACATCAATGTTGACACTTATGTTGGGTTTTGGTCTGTTAATGAGCATACATACTCATCGGCGTTTTAATAAGTAATACCAATTCATCTAAGTCATACCGTTAAATTTTATTCTAGAAGGTCAATATGCGCGCGATAGTTTTACTCTTTATTTTTACTGTTATCATCGGCTGTACTAATACGCCAGAGCCTAAGTCTCGTTACAGCATCAAACAGGATAAAGCGCCTGTGCGCTTGCCAACAGCCGCCGAAACACAAGACATTATACCACGCTACGAACCATATTCTCGTGGTGGAAACATGAGCAACTACACAGTGCGAGGCATTAGCTATCAGGTACTCAAACAAGCCGCTAACTTTGAGCAAACTGGTAATGCCTCTTGGTACGGCGAAAAATTTCACGGCCACCTGACCTCAAATGGCGAAACTTATAATATGTACGGTTTATCGGCCGCCCATACTCAGCTGCCTTTGCCTAGCTTTGTTAAAGTAACTAATTTAGTCAACAATAAAACCGTGGTTGTGAGAGTCAATGACCGAGGACCTTTTCATCCAAATCGTATTATCGACTTGTCTTATGGCGCAGCACATCGTTTGGACATGTTAAACTCAGGTACGACGCG
>Ga0209291_1002338_pt1 | contig 15455 bp, 11 predicted proteins | sample GOMGulsemesocosm_FD_184633 | JGI IMG/M metagenome (GOLD analysis project Ga0209291, IMG submission 184633) | Methane-oxidizing microbial communities from mesocosms in the Gulf of Mexico - GOM9B Gulf of Mexico (SPAdes) (version 2) | ecosystem: Environmental > Aquatic > Marine > Cold seeps...
CTGTGCATACAGCCAAGCCGCTTTTCTATTTTCTAGAGGTGTTGATGTCATAAAGGTCCAGGCGCCTGTATCTTGATAACCTAATTTCATGCCTTTTTCCCAGTAAGGTCCTCTAGGTGAAGGAGCCATTCGCCATTTCGGCGTTCCATCATCATTTGTTACTGGAAGGTTTGGATCTGTCAGTGCGGCAGTAAATGCGCTATACCAAAAAATTTGTTGAGCTATACTCCCCTGCCCAGCTAATGCTCCAGCTTCTGTGAAGTTCATCGATTTAGCCTCTGGCGGCGCAAATTTATTCAACCACTGGGTAAACTTCGTAATGGCATATACAGCCGCAGGGCTATTTAATGCACCTCCTCGGCTAACACTCGCGCCCACAGGGTGACAATTTTCAACACGAATTCCCCATTCATCTACAGGGGTCCCATTTGGAAGTCCTTTATCTCCTTCACCCGCCATAGATAACCAAGCATCAGAAAATCGCCAGCCTAAAGAAGGGTCTTTTTTGCCATAATCCATATGACCATATACTTTTTTCCCATCAATAGTTTTAACATGAACAGTAAAGAATTCAGCTATATCTTCGTAAGCACTCCAGTTTTGAGGTACGCCTAGTTCATAACCGTAAATTTTTTTAAATTTCAATTTAAAGTCAGCCCTAGCAAACCAATCAGCTCGGTACCAATATAGGTTTGCAAATTGCTGATCGGGTAATTGATAAAGCTTCCCATCAGGACCAGTTGTAAAACTCAAACCAATAAAATCATTAAGATCCAGTGTTGGTAAGGTTACCGACTTTCCTTCTCCTATCATAAAGTCAGATAGCGCGACAACTTTCCCAGTACGATAATGAGTACCAATAAAGTCACTGTCATTAATGTAAGCATCATAAAGGCTGTAGTCGAGTTCGGCATGTGTCGCTATTTTTTTCACGACATCATCCTCACCGGTAATTTCATGTACTAGCTTAATTCCGGTAATTTCCTGAAAAGCCTTCGCTAATACTTTAGCTTCATATACATGAGTATCAATACGTTCAGAGACAACACGTATTGTCATACCATTAAAAGGTTTAGCGGCGTTAACAAACCACTGCATTTCTTTCAATTGCTGTGCTTTAGTTAAGGTACTTTCATTGAATTCATTGTTCAGCCATTTTTCTGCCGCTTGCATATCTGCCATACAACTTAAGCTCAACAAAAATGTGCATACGAACGCAGTAAATATTGTTAGCCTACGACTAACGCAGGCTAATATTTTTATTGATTTTACATAGGTCATTATCCATTCCTATTAACTATTTGGGAATTGAATGTGGTCATATACCTTACGCGTAACCTCTTCGTTCTATTTTGCAATCTGTACTTTGGCTGCGTTTACCATTTATTAAGCTTGATGCAATTTCTTCTTTATTTATTTCTGAGTGTATTTTAGTCAATGGATACCTGTTTAGTAATCGTTATTCGGGCCTATGTAAATGTTTCGATACTTCCTAGCAGTATAAGATCATGATGTCTTAAAAGGAGGGAGTTCACTTTGGTTGTAAAACAATGAATAATTCCCTTATTATTTAAATAGTTTCAAGTATAGTTCAAATAATTTCAAAATGAATATCAAAGTTTTATTTTAAAATTTTCCATAAAATTCATGGTTGATAATTCATTTTTAGAGATAGCCTAAGTATGTGTTAACGCACTTCCCCCTAATTCGATTTAAGCTTATCTATTGCAAATAAAACACATAATGCCAGATAACCTCATGAGCTCTAACTTTAAGCGCATTATTTAACGATCCTTTTGCTCTTTTTTTATCCTTAAATAGTAAAAGCCATCTTTCATTTTTAGCCTAAATTCGTTCTTTGACATTACATGTTTTTCGACTTTTGTCGTTTTATTGACAAAAATTGCCGTTAATTTGCTATGACCAAAACAAGAAAAGAATCAGAGTAATATCATCAACATAGACCAAGTTCATATGTTCTCTGTTGAACTATATTTTATTCAAAATAAAAAGGTAGATAACAATGAAGCACTTAATAAAAATAATGGTAGCGATAACAGCAATCATTACCTTGCAAGCGAACGCAGCAAAACCACAATTAGATGTTCAAGTTTCTGTAGCTAAAACTGAAAATGGTAACGTTAATGCGACTTTAAACATTACTAATAATGGCAACGGCCAACAGAAGATATTAGGTTGGTATACAGATCTAAACGAAGAGCATATTTTCAGCGTTAAAAAAGATGGCGTAGAAGTTGACTTTTATGGCCCACATTACAAACGACAAGCACCTACTGACAAAGATTTTATAAAATTAAAGTCCGGTCAATCACTCGTTAAAACATTTGAGCTTTCTGCTTTATATGATATGAGTTCAACAGGTAACTACGAAGTTAGTTACGATGTTAAATCGATGCATTTATACAGTAATAAAGGCCAACAGAAAAAAGCTGAACGATTAGCTATTGAACAATTATCTTCTGCTGTTTCTGTTATTTGGCTTGATGGCATAGAAATGAAAGGCACAGCTAACAAAGGTAAACCTGGTGGTGGGGGTGGCTCTAGCGACTGTATCGGTGGCACTTGTTTTACTGGCCGTTGTGATAATGCTCAAAAAACAGAAGTAATTAGTGCACTTGCTGCAGCTGATCAAATTACCAATAGCTCGGTAGCTTACTTAAACAGCCATTCGGCAAACAATACATCTGCTCGTTACAGCACTTGGTTTGGCGATGCGACAACGACTCGTTACAACACAGCCGTAGATCACTTTGACGCTATTAATGATGCAATTGATAATAAGCCTATTACGTTTGACTGTAGCTGTAAGAAATCTTACTTCGCTTATGTATACCCAACACAGCCGTACAAAGTATATCTTTGTCGTGCATTTTGGAATGCAAACGAGTTAGGAACTGATTCTCGTGCTGGTACTATTGTTCATGAACTAAGTCACTTTAATGCCGTTGCTGGTACTGACGACGTAGTTTATGGACAGTCAGGCGCACAAAGTTTAGCGACATCAAACCCTGATCAAGCATTAAATAATGCTGACAATCATGAATACTTCGCTGAAAATACGCCTAACCAAAATTGATAATCAATTAGGTAAAATTTAAGACAAACAGACCTTATATAACCTAAACTTATTGGGTCTGTTTACATAATAAAAGGTTAAATAATGCTTTTACCTCGAAACCTAAGGAAAGAGAAAACCTTTTTATGTCTATTTTTATTCATTATTTTTAGCTCTGTTAGTCAATATAAGGCTTTAGCAAGCATGAAAAAAGCCAATCAAAGCTGTTCATTTTTTTTAAATTCAACTCAACTATCCCCAGAGCGTGTAATACTTAATTTTAGTATCGAGTCCCCTTATGATAAAAAAATGAAACTATTAATATGGAATACACCATTTGAAGGCTTTCTCTCTGATTTATTCATCATCACAAATAAAGATACAAATAGAAAATTAACCTACCAAGGACCTATGGTAAAACGGCTACATCCTCAACCGGAGGATTATTTATCATTTAAGCCACATCAAAGATCATCTACGGATTTAAATTTATCTTTGTCTTATCCTTTTGAACAAGGTAATTACCGACTTCAGCTAAAAAATAATGCTTTTCATTTTGAAAACGAGCAATCAACTGCCTTTTTATTTACTTGTGAAACCCCAATAGTAAGTTTTACTATTAAATAGTGTATAGCTTTATCTTTGTATCAATTTTTTATGTTATAATTTCCCTCATAAAACTTACTATTATTAGGCTATTTTCATGTCAGAACGCCCTATTGTCGACATTTGTGTTGAACCTATAGAACTTTGTAAATTACTCAAAATTGCCAACATGGTTGGCGGTGGCGGCGAAGCTAAAATTGTGATCAGTGAAGGTTATGTTTTAGTGAATAATGAAGTTGAATGTCAAAAGCGTAAAAAAATACGTCACGGCGATATTATCGAATTTAACGGTACAGTTGTTGAAGTTGCCTATAACCCAAGCAACAAGTCAGCCGACTTTATTGATAAAGTTGTATCAACTACTAAAAATTCAAAAAAGAAAAAAAGAGCTAAAAATAAAGCAGCTGCCATTACACCTGAACCAGTTGCTAAGCCATCGCTTGAGCGCCCTAAAAGAAAGTCTATTTCTTTTTAATTCTTCGTTATATTTTTTCATTAACCTTTCATAATTTACGCCTTTTAGTTGGGGAAAGTTCAATTCCCCGACTATACTTCTGTTATGAAAACAGCTAATCACCTATGCCAATACGATGATCCCAAAGGAATAATTTGCGACGGAAAAGCAAATGAAAGTGGTTATTGTTACTGGCATGACCAAACATTAGATAAATCAGGCGTTCAAGTTAAACAAACCTTGGTTGACTACGTATCCTCAGGGGGATTAACCCGTGGAATTTGTCTAAAAAATGCTGATTTAAGCCATATAGATTTAGTTAACCACCATAATAAAAATGGTTACGACTTTTCTTATGCCGATTTATATCGTGCAAATTTATTTGGCGCTCATATGTTTAACATTGAATTAAATAAAGCAAGCTTAATGAAAGCTGACTTAAAGAATGCCAAACTCAATTGTGCGAATTTAAAAGAAACCAATTTATTAGGAGTAAAATGGAAGGGCTGTAAAATTGAAAATATTCAAATTGGAAAAAAACTTAGTCAAGAAACCTTAGCTGAACACGCACTTAAAGAAAACAATGTTGAACAGGCCAATGACTATTACGAACAAGCCGAAGAGGTCTATCGCGATTTAAGAAAACACTCTGAACAAGAAGGTATTTTTACACTTTCAGGCAACCTCATTCAAAAAGAACTAACCATGCGCCGTATGCAAATGCCGAAATACAGCATAAAACGAATGACTTCAAAAGTCGTCGATTTATTCTGTGGATATGGAGAGGCACCATTACGTATTGTTGGCATCTCTATGTTACTTATTCTCGTGTGCGCGATACTTTATACTTTCACGGGGTTAAATTATCAAGGTGAGTTTTTCATTTATAGCAGTACGCAATCACCGAGTGAGAACTTCACCTTTTTTCTTTCCAGTTTGTATTACTCTGTGGTTACTTTTACAACATTAGGTTATGGCGACTTTACGCCTGTAGGAGTATCGCGAGCAATTGCTGCTATAGAAGCATTTACCGGTAGTTTTACTATTGCACTTTTTGTTGTAGTTTTTGTCAAAAAGATGACGAGATAACCCCTCGTATAAAATCAGATATTTATTAAGAAAATCTCTAAGTTTATTATATTAAGGCTTACGCCAAAGCAAACGCCCTGCTAGAATAACCGACAATTATATTCTCGATTTATTACGGAACTTTTAGTCAATGCGCACTACTCAATACCTGCTTTCCACCCTCAAAGAAACGCCAGCCAGCGCCGAAGTTATTAGCCATCAATTAATGTTACGTGCCGGACTAGTCCGCAACGTTGCTTCTGGTTTATATACTTGGTTACCTACAGGTCTTAAAGTATTAAGAAAGGTTGAAAACATTGTTCGTGAAGAAATGGAACGAGCAAATGCAATAGAAGTATTAATGCCAATGGTTCAGCCGGCTGATTTATGGGAAGAGTCTGGCCGTTGGGAAGATTATGGACCTGAATTATTGCGCTTAAATGATCGCCATGACCGTTCATTCGTTTTAGGACCAACTCACGAAGAAGTCATTACTAAGCTAGTAGCTAACGAAATAAATAGTTATAAACAACTGCCACTGAATGTTTTTCAAATTCAGACAAAATTCCGTGACGAAATTCGTCCTCGCTTCGGTGTTATGCGTGGCCGTGAATTTTTAATGAAGGATGCTTACTCATTTCACTTAGGTGACGAATGTTTAAATAAAACCTATCAAAAAATGTTTGACGCGTATTGCCGTATTTTCGACCGTTTAGGTTTAGATTATCGTCCAGTTATTGCTGACACGGGGTCAATAGGGGGTGAAGCATCCCATGAATTCCATGTACTTGCAGACTCAGGCGAAGATGACATAGCTTTTAGTGATAGTAGTGATTTTGCAGCCAACGTAGAAAAAGCAGAAGCCCTAGCACCACAAGGAGAACGAGCCGAGCCAACTCAAGACATTAACACTGTAGATTTAAAACTTGAACGTTTAATAAAAACTTCGAATTTAGATTTAAAGACTACCGTTAAAACGCTATTAGTACTTGGTAATTCTACTGAAGGTGAGCCAGAAAAAATTATTGCATTAGTGCTTCGTGGAGATCATCAACTAAATGAAGTTAAAGTTGAAAACCTATCAGGTATAGCTTCTCCTTTAACGTTTGCAACTGACGAACAAGTGTCTGAAATTGCAAACTGCCATATCACCTCATTAGGTCCTAAAGGCTTAACTGTAGACGTTATTGTTGATCGTAGTGCCGCTCATCTCAGCGACTTTGTCTGTGGTGCTAATGTAAATGGTCAATCTTATACCGGAGTTAACTGGGAACGAGATTGTGGTGAAATCGATATTCAAGATATCCGTAACATTGTAGAAGGCGACCCTAGCCCATGTGGCAATGGTAACATCGTTATTAAGCGTGGCATTGAAGTAGGTCATATTTTTCAGTTAGGTGATAAATATGCACAAGCAATGAACTGTGGTGTACTAACTGAAAGTGGAAAAAATCAAATATTGACAATGGGTTGTTACGGTATTGGTGTATCACGTATTGTTGCTGCAGCTATTGAACAGAATCACGATAAATACGGGATTAAATGGCCAGCGGCAATCGCACCATTTCAAGTAGCTATTGTACCAATGAATATGGCAAAATCGGCTCGCGTTAAAGAAACTGCTGAAGCCTTATATGAGCAATTACAACAAGCTGGCATTGAAGTTATATTCGACGATCGTAAAGAGCGCCCTGGAGTCATGTTTGCTGACCACGAGTTAGTTGGTACGCCTATCTTATTAATTGTCGGTGAGCGTAATCTTGATGAACAAAATATTGAAGTAAAAAATCGTATTACCGGAGAAAAATCACTGATGCCAATTAGTGATGTTATGTCTTTATTTAAATAGTCTTGATTGAGCTAGCAACTCAAAAGGCTTTTCAAAATAAATATGGTTATGTATATAATAAACGCGACTTTACAAGTCGCGTTTTTATTGCCCTGCAAAATGTTTTAGTGTTGATAAACCGCTATTTTTTGTAAACGATTATCAATAGTTAACAACATAGACTGATAAACGAGAGAGTCTATATCACGGTAATACTTTTCAAATTTTTCCTGTGAAATCCCTTCAGGCAAGCCTATCAATTCAGGCAGCAACTGAGTTTCGTTCGATATTGCCGCTAAATGAGTTTGTATTTTCAAGGCACTTTGTTCTGAGTCGGTCGCTAACATAGCCAAACGCGTACCTGCTCGGTCAGCCATTAAATCAGCAAAACTAAAACCACTACCTCCTTTTTTTGAATCTGAAAATTCTTTCAATTCACCAATTGCGTTGCTTGCTGCACTAGTACCAAATAATTGTAGTGCAACCGAATAAATAAAATGCTTTTGAATATCAACTCGATCACGCAATTTAACTTGGGATTGCAGTTTTGCTCGTCGTCTATGCTGACTTACAGAAAAATTTGAAATATCACCGACTAGTAGCTCAAACTTATCACTACAAAAATAAAGAACTAAGGCAGTTAATGCCGCTCTATTTTCTTCAATTAATGAGTTACTAACTCCGGCCAAATTTCGTTGGTGAGCTAGACCAAAAGCAAAATTCAAATATTCGACCATTGACTGCTTTATCACTGGAGAGCTGTCAATAAATTCAACCAAACTTTGATGATAAAAGCGAATAACATCCACATCGCCATAAATAGCTAATTGATCACGTAAAGCAAATAATCCATCTTTAGTACTGAGGTTTTTATCTTGTAAATTTTCAGGAAAACTAATACCGACCGCAATACGGTTTGGCGAAATATCAACGTTTTCTACCATATTAATCAATGATGTACCAAATTCTTCTTTTATATAAGAATTTGTTAACCATTCAGCAACTTTGATTATTCCATTACCAGGCAGTGGAAGGTCCCCAATATAAACGGTTTCTAGATCAAGTCCTTGCGTTGAAGAATTTAGCATTATTTGTATATTCAAATATTTAAACATTTCAGGTAATGGCAACGCTAAAGATACGTTAATAAAAGCACTGTCATTGAGTAATGTTACATCTGAAATAACCCGCGGAATAGCGCGATGGCCAAATGCACTTAAGCCATTCAGCTCAGCTTGTGTCGCTTGTAAGTGTATCGGTTGCTTATTACTTTTTAACGTTTTCACTAAACGTTGAGCAATGCGCTTATTCTCCGACGCAGAACTTGCGCTTATTTGATGATTAGGCTGAATATGGGGCGATGACTGTAATGCCATAAAAAGAGCAATTAACAAACACACAAATACGATTAGAAAAAAATACAGCACTCTTTTTAAACAAACCTTCAAAACTCAACCTTTAATCATTCGTGTTATTGGTAGTATTTTGATGATTTTATCGATAAATGTATAGGAATAGTTTGATAACTTATTCAATAAAAAGTTAGCAATCGCATACATCCCAATAGATCTTTCTATCGTAAAATTTAGCTAAACGTAGATTCAATTCTTTAAAGGTTGTTAAGTTACTGTCTTTCGGCTTAAAACATTGCCATATAAATTGATGGCAATTGTTATCTATCACATGGTATTCATGGCATTGAAATATTTGCTGATGTGCTCGATTAGCAGCTAATTCGCTTGCAATAGGTTTAGCTTGAGAATCACAAGCAATAAAAATATTTTTACCTGAACGCTCAGTAGTAAAGCGTTGTACAGAAATTGGTTTTATCAAACCATTACCGTCAAGTTCAATTATCGTATTATCCCCCATCCAAATGCCAGTATGATCCAATAAACCGCCAATGCCACAACAAACTATAGCGCCTACAACAGGCTTTACTTTTTGCTCTGTACTAAACAAATCGGTTGGATAAGTAACCACTGGAGATTCATGCCGTTTTAGCGAGTCTAATGTTTGCACACTTCGAAAATAACGACGTTTTTGTTGCTGTTTTTTTCTATCGTCTGCTAATTCTTTCACCGCAAGTGCTGAAATTGCAGCTGCACCTAACCATAATAAGGGTAATGGCATAAATCACCTCATGCTTAAAATTTGTTCGCTTAATAACAAGATTACGTTTTATTAGGATAAATGCTATAAAAAAGTTGCAAGTAACTATTTCAAAGCGAACAATTATTAGTAACAATGAATATTGCATCATCAACCAATAACTTAATGATAGGTTAAATAAACTTAGTAATGAAAAACATCATAAAATCATCAAAACTTAATAATGTTTGCTACGAAATTAGAGGCCAAATAGCCGCGGAAGCTCGTCGACTAGAAGATGAAGGGCACAAAATATTAAAACTTAATATTGGTAACCCCGCCCCTTTTGGTTTTGAGGCACCTGACGATATTTTAAAAGATGTTATTCACAACTTACCTACCGCTCAAGGCTATTGTGAATCAAAGGGGATTTATTCTGCTCGCGTCGCTGTAATGCAATATTTCCAGCAGCAAGGCATTTTAGGTGTCAATGTAGATGATATATTTATCGGTAACGGCGTTAGTGAATTAATTGTTATGGCGATGCAAGCTTTGTTAAACAACGAAGATGAAGTATTGATCCCAGCACCTGATTACCCTTTATGGACAGCTTCAGTTGCTCTTTCAGGCGGTAAAGCGATTCATTACCGCTGTGATGAAGAAAACCATTGGTTTCCTGACTTGGCTGATATAGAGAGTAAAATCACCGAAAAAACTAAAGCCATCGTCTTAATTAATCCGAATAACCCGACCGGAGCGGTTTACAGTGAAGAGGTATTGCAGGGGATTATTGCGCTTGCTCGACAACACGATTTAATTATTTTTAGTGACGAAATTTACGACAAAATATTATACGACCAAGCGACACATATTCCCACAGCAAGTTTAGCGCAAGACGTACTAATTATTACTATGGGCGGCTTATCAAAAAACTACCGTATCGCCGGTTTCCGTGCAGGTTGGATGGTGATTAGCGGTCCTAAATTTCATGCTCAAGATTACCTAGAAGGGTTGAATATTCTTGCTGCAATGCGTTTATGTGCCAACGTGCCTTGTCAACATGCTATTCAAACAGCTCTTGGTGGTTACCAAAGCATTAACGAATTAATTAAGGACGATGGCCGTTTAATAAAACAACGTAACTTAGCCCATAAATTGATCAACGACATTGATGGCTTATCGTGTAACCCTGCAATGGGTGCCCTGTATTTATTCGTTAAAGTAGATCAAGAAAAATTTAATATCCTTGATGATGAGAAAATGATTTTAGATTTACTTAAGCAAGAAAAAATCCTGTTAGTCCATGGCAGTGCTTTTAATATTAGCGAGAAGAACTACTTCCGCTTGGTGTTTTTACCCCATGTTGACGAACTAGTACCAGCGATGGAAAAATTGAAAAGCTTTTTTAGTACTTATCATCAATAACACTTTTATTTATTACCGGAGATGCAGATGCAAAGCACTTTTTTAGCATGGATGTTCAGAATGCCGTTAATCAAACGCTGGGCATTAATGTTTTGTGTAAAACCAGAAAATGTAGCAGAGCATTCTCATCAAGTCGCTATTGTTGCTCATCTACTGGCAGTCATTAAAAATAAAAAATTTAAAGGAAACATTAATGCCGATCGAGTAGCGACGATCGCGCTTTATCATGAAGCAAGTGAAACTCGCTATGGCGATATTGTTAGCCCAACTAAATATGCGAATAAAGAAATTGCACGTGAATTTAAGAAAATAGAATATTTAGCAGAAAAGGAGTGTTTAGCTTCTTTACCTGAAGAATTTCAAGATATTTTTGCCGATATTATCGTGCAAGACAATGTAGAAAGTGATTATAAAAAAATTGTTAAGGCCGCAGATATTCTTGTTGCTTACATTAAGTCTTTAGATGAAATTAACCATAAAAACCCAGAGTTTTATCATGTTAAAGAGCGCCTAGGAATGAAGCTCGATGATATTAAACAGGATATGCCAGAAGTTAAGTATTTTATGGAAATGTTTTTACAAGCCTGCTCGGCCACTGTAGATAAAATCAGTCAGAGCTAAAGTTAAGGTTTTTATCTAAGCCTTAACTTTAGCTCTGACTTAGCAATTTTAAATTACAAAGGCCTCACTAATTATCTGGATGTTCAATTCTTATTTGAAGAAACTCTTCATAACTATCGGTAAATATGTCAATAATTCTTGGTTCAAATTTTATACCCCGTTGCTCGATTAGAAAGGCTTTAATCTTCTCATTACTCCATTTTTCTTTATAGCAACGATCAGAACCTAACGCGTCAAAAACATCAGCTATGGCCATAATGCGTGCTTCAAGTGGTATCTCTTCACCACTTAAACCGTCAGGGTAACCGCTACCGTCCCAGTTTTCATGGTGTGAATGGGCTAACCTAGCACCTAATTTTGGTACACTCGTTTTTGATCTAGACAATAATTCAAAACCAATGTCGGCATGAGTTTTCATTATTCTCCATTCATCATCATTGAGTTTTTGTGGTTTATGCAGGATATTTTCTGGTATGGCTATTTTACCTAAATCATGTAGAGGCGCAGTTAAACGAATTGCATTTATAAAAGCATCACTCAGCCCTAATTTTTGTGATAATAACTCACAAATAAGAGCTACTCGATGAACATGAATTCCCGACTCGTTACTACGAGTATCAATGGCTTCCCCTAATATATATAACAATTCTTTTTGCGTGTTTTCTAGGTCATGTTGCTTCGATAAACTATCTAATATAAGAGTAACATTGGTTGCAAATAATTCAGCTAAATGAGCCTTAAAGTGCTCTGCGTCATCCTCAAACTCTATGTACAACACTGAAGCTGAATTTCCTGAAGTTTCATAATATCCGACAAAAACTTGATCATTGGTATAGTGTTGTTTTTTATCAAAAGCTTGTTGGATATGTGCTTTTACGTCTACTGAAATATCTGATGACTCTAAGCTGTCAGACTCACTAACATATTTACCCGTACAAGCTATGATCAAATTAGTGCTTGTTTCATCAAATTCGAGCTGACTACGCGCAATATAAAGTGCCGAGCTATCAACTTCCATCAATGTTAATAAATGCTCAAGGGCAGCAGAGCCAAACTTTTTAAATTGGTTAATTTTTAATAAATCATGGGTCGCTGTTATTAATTTTTTGAATGCATCTAAGCTGCGCTGAATGGTCATGATGTCACGGTATGCACGAATACTGGCATAAACAGTAGTGGTCATTTTACCAGCAGTGAAATCAGTTTTTTCCTTGTAATCATTTATATCGAACTCTTTTATCACTTTTGCTTCAGGTGCAGTTCCTGCTTGCCCTGTTCTTAATACCAAACGAATTGCCTGATTTTTTAAATCATTGCGAATCCATTCAACAAGTTCTAAGCCTGCATGATCCGTTTCCATTACAACATCAACAAAAGCCATGCAAAAACTGTCGTCCTTGGCTAATATTTCTTGTGCCTGTTTTGAGGAGTATGCTGAAACAATATCTAAAGTACGGTTTTCAATATTAGCATCTGACAAGACTAAACGAGTCACTTGATGTACAGACTCATCGTCATCAATCACTAATATTCGCCAAACTTTTGCTTTGTTTTGACTAGGCTCTGAAGATGACTGTTCTTCTTCAGATTCATCTTTAAAGAGGAAATTTGACATTAATAACGCTTATATAAAAGTAACTTATTATTAAGTTTAATAAAACTTTATAATTTTTCCTCTTTTTTCAATAAAGAATTAATGTTTGCATAAAAAAACATTTAAATGAGGAAGTTACTATTAAAAATACAAAAAAAACGTGACTCTCGTCACGTTTTAATAAAGGTGTATAAACTTAGATCTTACTAAAATTGTGCAACGATAAGATTAACAGTATCTTTAATTATTTCATCTCTATTATTTTCATCTTTTGCATATATGCGTTTAGTTGCATAACCACTCCAAGCAGCCTGATGTGTTTTTACATCAAGAACATCTATCGCTAGGCTTCCTTCACTATATTGCTTAACTGAGGTTACTGTACTAACCGGCGAATACACTGGTTTAATTTGAGTTGGACGCTCTGTAGATAATACTAAAGAAGACTTTGTATGCGTCTGAAATTTTACAGGATGAAATCGTTTATTAATTTTATCGCGACTGCCTACCGTATAAGCGATTGTGAAATCAGCTTTTTTTGGATCAGAAATTAACTGAAAGCCTTTATTTTCAAAAGCGACTACAATCGCATCATCAAACTTTACTTTACTGGCAGAGTTAATATCCAAGGATGTGGATTTTATTTTTGATTCGTTTAACCAAGCGAAAGTTTTATAGTCATTAGTTTCAACTGTAGAGTTTCGGTCAAAACTAACTGTTGGAGAACTTGTAATAGATGAGCAACCTGCTATTAAAAATACACAAGTTATTGCTGATATAACCTTATTTCTTGATATTAATTTTTCCATTTTCATCTTCCCTTTTTAATAAAATCTTTTTAACAATAATACATTTAGAACTAAACATCCAGTTTAAATAAAACACAAAAACAACACAAAATATACACTTACATAACATAGGAAAGCATTATGAAATATAGAGAAAGATGCGAAAAAGCAATTTACTTATCACTTTCTATATAATCGAAATATTTACTTTTCAATAAAATGTTATGAGCATTTCAAGCCTTATTGTTAATTTTTGTTGACACATAGCGTAAAACATTTTAAAAATAGACTTATAAATTATTTTACTTTTTGGAAAACGTTCTCAATGAACTTCACCTATTTACTCAACATTCTCCTCTCTGTCGTCGTGGTTGTTAAACCATTGCGAGGTTGGTGTTGTTTGTAAGAAAAGTAAAAATATAACAAATACAAAACCCTCGCTCTGAATAAGACCGGGGGTTTTTTAATGCTTTTTTTTAACATTTAAAGATAAAAAATTTCAACTAACATTACTTTCATAGAAGGCAAGATCATGACAACGCAACAATTCACTGGCGCAGAAATGGTGGTAAAAGCACTAGCGGCATTAAAAGTGAAACACATTTTTGGCTATCCAGGCGGCACCGTTTTAGATATATACGATGCCCTATTTCAACAAAGTGATGTTGAGCATATTTTAGTACGACATGAACAGGCAGCTACACATATGGCTGACGGTTTTGCTCGCGCTACAGGCGAAGTTGGTGTGGTTTTAGCCACTTCTGGACCAGGGGCAACTAACTGTATAACAGGAATTGCTACCGCCTATATGGATTCAATTCCTATGGTCGTACTTTCAGGCCAAGTACCTACAACCTTAATTGGTGATGATGCTTTCCAAGAAACAGATATTGTCGGTTGCTCACGTCCAATTGTGAAACACAGCTTTAATTGTCGTAATGTTGAAGAAATCCCTAATATTATTGCAAAAGCATTTTATATTGCTCGTACAGGTCGCCCTGGACCAGTTGTAATAGAATTGCCCAAAGATTTATTAATGCCCACAAGCAAAGGTGAGTTTCATATAGAAACTGATGTAACAATGCGCTCATACAATCCAAGCGTAAAGGGTCACCATAAGCAGATTAAAAAAGCCGTAAAAGCTTTATTTGAAGCAAAGAGATTAGTTGTTTATTCAGGTGGTGGAATCGTTATTGCTAATGCCTCGGAATTATTAACCGAGTTAGTTGAAAAACTAGATGCCCCTGTCACGAATACGCTTATGGGTTTAGGTGGAATATCAGGAACACATAAAAACTTTATTGGTATGCTAGGCATGCACGGCTCTTTAGAAGCGAATAAGTCGATGGCCAATGCCGATGTTATTCTTGCACTTGGTGCAAGGTTTGATGATCGAGTTACTAATAATGTGAAGAAATTCTGTCCTGACGCTAAAATTATCCACGTTGATATTGATCCGACCTCAATATCAAAAACTATTAATGCCAATATTCCGGTTGTTGGCTTAGTTGACGTGGTTTTACAACAATTATTAGATGAATTAGACGCGACTAACTTTACGCCTAACAAAGAAGAAAGAGCCAACTGGTGGCAACAAATTCAGCAGTGGCGCGATGTAAACAGCGTAAGTTATGTGCAACAAGAAGGCGAAAAGATTAAACCTCAACGGGTAATTGAAGCCATGTATAAAATCACTAAGGGCGAAGCGTATGTTTGTTCGGATGTTGGTCAGCATCAAATGTTTGCTGCACAATATTATCCCTTTGCTAAACCTCGCCAGTGGATCAACTCAGGCGGTTTAGGCACTATGGGTTTTGGTTTACCTGCAGCGATGGGCGTTAAGCTTGCTTTCCCTGAAAGCCATGTAATTTGTGTCACAGGAGATGGCTCTATTCAAATGAATA
>Ga0209291_1002342_pt1 | contig 15444 bp, 15 predicted proteins | sample GOMGulsemesocosm_FD_184633 | JGI IMG/M metagenome (GOLD analysis project Ga0209291, IMG submission 184633) | Methane-oxidizing microbial communities from mesocosms in the Gulf of Mexico - GOM9B Gulf of Mexico (SPAdes) (version 2) | ecosystem: Environmental > Aquatic > Marine > Cold seeps...
ATAAAGGAATTGTAAAAACCAATCGATTAAATGTACGTTCCTTTAAATATTATGGTGATGGATCATTGGGGTCAAGAGGGGCTACAATGAAACAAGCTTATACTGATAAGGAACACCATCATGGCGCCTTAATATATAGCGTGAAAAACTTAACAGAAACTGCAAAACGTATTGCAAATTCTGATTTTCAAATGAATACACATGCTATTGGGGATTCTACAAATTATATTGTTCTAAAAACATATAAAGAAGCATTAGAAGGTAAGAAAGATCGACGTTGGAAAATTGAACATGCACAAATTATTGACCCAGATGACTTTCATTATTTCGAAAACATTATCCCTTCAGTACAACCTACTCACGCTACTTCAGACATGTATTGGGCTGAAGATAGAGTTGGTAAAGACAGAATAAAAAATGGTTATGCCTATAAAAAGTTACTTAATAAATATGGTAAAATTGCCCTAGGAACAGATTTTCCTGTTGAAAAGGTAAATCCGATGTTAACTTTTTATGCCGCAGTTTCTCGTAAAGATTTAAACAACTTTCCTGAAAATGGTTTTCAAATAGAAAACGCTTTAACTCGCGAGGAAACATTAAAAGGAATGACTATTTGGGCTGCTTATTCAAATTTTGAAGAAAAAGAAAAAGGGAGCATTGAAGTAGGTAAGTTTGCCGATTTCATTATTCTTGATCAGGATATTATGACAATTGACATTAATGAAGTTCCTGACACTAAGGTTATAAAAACCTTTTCTAATGGAGAATTAGTCTATCAAAAATAACACATGTATGAATAAGTATATTGTATTGCTAAGAGGCATCAATGTTGGTGGAAAAAACAAATTACCAATGGCTGAATTACGAATACTTTTATCCGAAAACGGATATAAAAACGTGACCACTTACATTCAAAGCGGTAATATTTTTTTAAACTCGGCAAAAACAGTTGATGAAATTAACGAAAACATTAAGTTGCTATTAAAGCAACAGTTTGGTTATGATGTCCCCGTTGTAACATTAACTGCTGAAGAAATTAAAACTTGCTTTACTGAAAATCCGTTTTTAAAAGTTGAAGAAGATGTTAAAAACCTACATGTAACTTTTTTAAATACCATTCCAGAAAATAATCTTGTCGAAAATATAGAAATCAATAGTGAGAACAACGACTCTTATACAATTATAGGTAAAACCATCTATTTACATACACCTGATGGCTATCATAAAACTAAGTTTTCCAATACTCAATTTGAGAAAAAATTAAAAACTCAAGCCACCACTAGGAACTGGAGAACTACAACTAAGTTATATGAAATGATTACTGCTGTGCAAAATAATGGTAGTCCTTTAAAATAGTATCTACAAAATCCATAGGGTTCTGATTAGTAGTAATTCCTGTTATTTCTATAATTTTTAAATGGAGCTTTAAAATAACTTTATGATTCCTTTTTTTCTTAGCATCATCGTATACATTTTTAATTGTATGAATATCATTATCCGTTAACAATGTAGCTTGTGAGTATACAGGAGTGTAGCTATCAGATACATCATTAGCAATTGTATCTTTTAACGTAATTCTTTTCTTTTCAGAAATAACAGTCGTAGTTGCCGCTATATCACCTAATCGCTGCCCTTTTCCATTTAAAAGAATTGTCAACACAGCTACAGAACCACTCGCCAAAGTAAGATCGACAATACGTAACAACCAACGTATTAAATAACTGCCAAATGTTGGTTTAGACCCATCTATCTTCACCACTCTAGTTTTATTAAAGTATTTGCCAGGTGTTTGTCCGTTCATTAAAACTTCAAAAAGTAAACTATAAAAAAAAACAGGCAAACCTAAAAGAACATATAAACTCATATACTCCATACTAGGAGCTATGTCTAGCATCGCCATTACAAAAAAAACAATAATATAATAGCCTACCATAAATAGAGCATCAATTAAATAAGAACCAATACGTGTCGTAATGTGAGCTACATTTTGATTTATTGAGATGTTTTGAGCAGTTTCTATTTGAAAATTATCCATTAATTAGTTTCTCATTTTTATTATTGATAATTCTTTAACTTTTTTTAGTTTTGCTAAGATAAAGATAATCTATGATTAGAGACGTTTCTCATAAAATTTGCTGTAATTTTTTTTCTAAATGAGAGAAGCAGCCTTTGTAAAAAAGAACAAGGAGAAATGGCAATTATTTGAAGATGCTCTGTATAAAAAAACAAGTCTTTCTCCTGATAGATTATCTGACTTATATATTGAGTTGACAGATGATTTAAGTTATGCTAAAACCTTTTACCCAAAAGGAAACACACTTGTATACTTAAACTCTATTGCTTCTATTGCCCATCAAAAAATTTACAAAACTAAAAAGGAAAGTAAAAACAGAGCTATTAGTTTTTTTAAAACTGAGTTTCCATTACTATTTTACAAGCATCAAAAACAATTACTAATAGCTTTTAGTGTATTTGCTTTTTTTAGTTTCGTAGGAGCTTTTTCTTCAGCAAATGATGTTGATTTTGTTCGACTTATTTTAGGAGACAGTTATGTAAACATGACCTTAGAGAACATTGAAAAAGGTGATCCTATGGCTGTATATAAAAAAGCTAATGAAGTAGACATGTTTATCGGAATAACACTAAACAACATAAAAGTGGCCATGTATGCTTTTGTATTAGGGATCTTATTCTCTGTAGGCACCTTATATATTATGATGCAAAACGGAATAATGTTAGGCTCATTTTTGTATTTCTTTTATGATAAAGGCTTGTTATGGGAATCATCTAGAACTATTTGGATACATGGAACCATAGAAATATCAGTAATTATAATAGCTGGGTGTGCAGGATTGGTTTTAGGGAACGGATTATTATTTCCAAAAACATATTCTCGACTAGAGTCTTTTAAAAGAAGTATGAAAGACGGATTAAAAATTATGGTAAGTACCATTCCGTTTTTTATCATCGCTGGTTTTTTAGAAGGTTTTGTAACTCGCCATACTGAAATGCCAGATTGGCTGGCAATTATCATTATTTTTTCATCATTAGCAGTTATTATATTTTACTACGTTATATATCCAATTAAATTACATAAAAAACAATTAATCAATGAATAAAGAATACATCGAATTTAAAAAAGAAAGAGATTTAGGAAGCATTATTACAGACGCTTTTAAGTTTATACGATTAGAAGGAAAACAATTCTTTTTAACGATACTTAAAGTAGCCGCAATCCCTATTTTAATAGCTGCAGTTTCAATGATATATTATATGATGTCTATTTCGTCATTAACTACAGGAGACACTAGTGGAATTGCAGGAATGGGAATCTCTGTTTTTATAATGATGATTGCATATTTGGTAGCTTTTGTTTTTATTAATTTGGCTGGGATGCATTATATAAAATCTTATATAAATAACAACGGAACAGTAAACAAAGAAGAAATTACTAAAAATACGAAAGAACTATTTTGGTCATTTACTGGTTTTGGAATATTAACCGGTATTATCATTTTTATAAGTATGATGTTGTGTTTTTTTCCTGCTTTTTATACTTATACAGCATTGTCTTTAGGGGCATCAATTTTAGTTTTTGAAAACGAATCAGCAAGTTCTACAGTTGGAAAATGTTTTAGCTTTATTAAAGGTCATTTTTGGGACACTCTAGGAATCCTTATAGTTGTTGGTATTTTAGTAGCTGTTTTAGGGTATGTTTTTCAAATTCCAGCATTTATTTATCAGCTTATACAAACAGGTATAGGAATAAAAAGTGAGGACCCGGCTCAAATATTAAATATATTTAATGACCCTATTTATTTATTCTTTAATTTCATTGCTATTGTTGGTCAATTTGCTTTCTACTCAATAACCTTAGTAACCAACGTATTTATATACTTTGACATTAATGAACAGAAGAATTCAACAGGAACTAATGAGAAAATAGATAGCTTAGGCCTATAATATTTTGAAGCACTTACTTTTTTACATAACGTTTATATGGTTTTCTTTTTCTGTGTTTTCACAAGCAGAAGAAAGTATAGCTCAGTTAGATGAAGCACTCATTGAACTGAAGAAGTTTGATGCCAAAAAAATAGAAGCATATAAACAGCAAGACGCCTTTATATATGTTATTGAAAAACGCGAGCTTACTACTTTAGAAAAAATATGGAATTGGTTTAAACGAACTATAAAAAAAGTACTTAGCTATATTTTTGATGATATTTCTCCAGTGGTAGGTTTCTTGAGAATATTACTAAGGGCGTTGCCTTATATTATAGCAGGATTGGTTTTATTTTTGATTATCAAATTCTTTTTAAAAGTAAATGCTAGAAATATATTAGAAGGTAAAACAGCAAAATCAATAGTAAATTTATCCGATGAGGAAGAGCTTATTAAAGATAAGGATTTACCAAAGTTAATTCAAGTAGCAATAAGCGACGAGAATTACAAATTAGCCATTCGCTATTACTATTTATTGTTATTGAAAAACTTATACGAAAAAGAATTGATTTTTTGGCAACAAGAGAAAACAAATGAAGATTATATTAGAGAAACGGCATCAAACAATAGATTAAATAATGATTTTGAAAAATTAACCTATCTCTATGATTACGTATGGTATGGTGAATTTATAATTGATAAAGAGAAATTTTTACAAGCAGAAGCAAATTTTAAAAAGGTGATTGCTAAAATTTAATAATTTGGATAAGAAACTAAAAATACACACTGGTTTATTGATATTCATAATACTTGGTATTGTCTACATCGAATCAATAAAACCAAAAGAGATTAATTGGTTTCCTAGTTATGCTGCAAAACATAAAATACCATACGGCACGTATGTTTTACATAATGAATTGCCTTCTCTTTTTTCTAAAAAAGGAGTGAGAGATGTGTATCAAAGTCCGTATTTGTTTTTAAAAAATTCTACCAGTAACGGGACTTACTTCTTTGTTGATGGTAAACTAAATTTTGGTAAAGATGAGTTTAATGAGCTACTCAAATTTGTAAATAGAGGGAACGATGTTTTTATTTCCACCAACGGTGTACATATTGATACACTTAATGTAAAAACAAAACAATTAAGTACAACAGCTTTTGAAGAAAAGGCATATCAAAAAATAGATACAAACGAATATCATTTCGACAGAGATTTTCCAAAAGCATATTTTTCAAAAATTGACACCTTAAAAACAACCATTTTAGGAGAATTCGTTATCAAAAATGAAAATGATTCCATTGTAAGTAGTAAACCAAATTTTATCAAAACTAAATTTGGGAAAGGTAATTTTTACTTGCATACATTTCCACAGGCATTCACCAATTACAACATGCTTTTAAATAATAATCATGAGTATGTAGCGAGTGTATTATCGTATTTAAATAATAATGTAACTAATACAAGTAACGGTAAAACTATTCTTTGGGATAGGTATTATAAAACAGGAAAAAGTAGTATATCCTCGCCTATGTACTATATTTTAAGTTCGAAACATCTTAAATGGGCATACTACATAGCTTTAATAGGCGTATTGTTTTTTGTTTTTTTTAAAGGGAAAAGAAATCAGCGATTTATTCCTGTAATTACACCTTTAAAAAACCAAACTTTAGCATTCACAAGAACTATAGCAAATATGTATTATGAAAAATCTGATCATAAAAATATTGCGACTCATAAAATAAATTACTTTTTAGAATATATAAGAACTAATCATAGATTATCAACTTTAAAAATTGATACGCTATTTTATAATAAGCTAGCCAATAGAAGCGGTAATTCAATAGAAATGGTTGAATCGTTATTTAAAAAAATAGATAACATAAAAGCAAAAAGTAATATTTCACAAGAAGAATTAATAGCATTAAACAAAGCTATTGAAGAGTTTAAAGCATATAAAAAATAATAGGATGAGTATAGATGATAATCCATCAACAGAAGGAAGCGAACTATTTTCAAGTAGAATAGATTTATCAAAATTAAAAGAAGCTGTTGTAAAAATAAAAGAGCAATTAGCAAAAGTAATTGTCGGTCAAGAAGAGTTTATTGAGCTATTATTGGTTTCGTTATTAGCTGACGGTCATGTATTAATTGAGGGGGTTCCTGGAGTTGCAAAAACCATAACAGCAAAATTATTAGCAAAAACCATCGCTACAGATTTCAGTAGAATTCAGTTTACACCCGATTTAATGCCATCGGATGTATTAGGTACTTCTATTTTAAATATGAAAACATCTAATTTTGAGTTTAAAAAAGGACCTATATTTTCAAACATTGTTTTAATTGATGAGATAAATAGAGCTCCTGCGAAAACGCAAGCAGCTCTATTTGAAGTGATGGAAGAAAAACAAATCACTATGGATGGAGAACGTTATGTTATGAATCCGCCATTTATGGTGTTGGCTACGCAAAACCCAATAGATCAAGAAGGAACCTATGCTTTACCAGAAGCACAGTTAGACCGTTTTTTATTCAAGATAAACGTTGGGTACCCAAACTTAGAAGAAGAAATTAAAATTATCACAGCGCATAATGACCGTAAAGGGGCATTACCACTATCAAAAGTGGAGGCTGTTTTAACTGAGTCAGATTTATTAGAATATAGAAGTAAAGTATTTGAAGTGTTAGTAGAAGAGAAAATCATTAAATATATCGCTCAACTAATTTCAAATACACGTGATAATACGCATTTGTATTTAGGAGGCTCACCAAGAGCAAGCATTGCTGTTTTAATGGCTTCTAAAGCATTTGCTGCTATTAACGGACGTGATTTTGTGATTCCTGAAGATGTAAAAAAGAGCATTTACCCAGTCTTACGTCATAGAATTATATTAACGCCTGAACGCGAAATGGAAGGGATGACGGCTGATAAGGTTATTGAGATGATAGTTCAAACTGTAGAAGTTCCAAGATAGTGATCCAGTTCTTTAAATCTATATACATAAATAGTCGCTTTTTTAGCTACATAAGTGTTCTTTCTGCTTTGTTTTTAGTGTCGTTTTGGTTTCCTTTTATATACAATGCAATATGGTTGTTGGTTTGGTTGTTTTTAATAACGATGTGCGTGGATATAGTTATTTTATACAGATTCAAAAACGGGTTTTCATCAAAGAGAGTTGTTTCTGATAAATTATCAAACTCTGATGAAAACGAAATAGCAATTACGCTAGAAAACAACTATCCGTTTCAAGTTTTCATTTCTTTGATTGATGAATTGCCCTCTCAATTTCAAAAAAGAGATTTTAGTTACAAAACTTCACTGCAATCTGCTGAAAAATCAACTTTTACGTATAATGTTCGTCCCGTTGAAAGAGGAGAGTATAAGTTTGGAAACGTACATGTTTTCGTTTCTTCTTTATTACAAATATTTTCTAGAAGATATACTTTCTCAGATGATAAAACCGTAAAGGTGTATCCATCTTACCTTCAAATGAAAAAGTATGCGTTTTTGGCAATGCATAATAACTTGACTGAATTCGGAATGAAGAAAATCAGACGCATTGGTCAAACGATGGAATTTGAACAAATTAAAAATTACATTCCTGGAGATGATGTACGGAACGTGAATTGGAAAGCGACAGCAAAAAGGGGCGAATTGATGGTAAATCAATATCAAGATGAAAAATCACAACCTATTTATTCTATTATTGACTTAGGACGTGTCATGAAAATGCCTTTTGAAGAATTATGTTTATTAGATTATGCTATAAATTCAACCTTAGCTTTTTCAAATATAGCATTATTGAAAAATGACAAAGCAGGAATGCTGACGTTTTCTAAAAATGTAGAAAAAATTATAGCGGCAAGTAATAAAAAAACGAATCTTTCGGTAATTAATGAAGAGCTGTATAACATTACAACTGATTTTACCGATGCTAATTTTGCGTTATTACATGCAACAATTAAAAGAAAAATTAATCAAAGAAGTTTACTTATTTTATATACAAATTTTGAACATATTTCTGCTTTAAAAAGACAGTTACCCTATTTAAAAGCAATTGCTAAGAAACATTTACTTGTAACTGTTTTATTTAAAAACACTGAGCTAGATAGTTTAATAACAGAAAATTCAGAAGACTTACAGAGTATATATCATAAAACAATTGCTGAAAAATATACCTACGAAAAAAGGTTAATTATAAAAGAACTAGAGCGGAATAACATTCATGCTATTTTAACCAAACCAAAGCAATTATCAGTTAATGTAATCAATAAATATTTAGAGTTTAAAGCTAAAGGTATGATATAAAAAAGCAACCAAATTGGTTGCTTTTTTTATGACTTGATCACTCCTGAAATAACTTAACACAAAATCGATTTATTCTTGGACAGGACAGTATTTGGATAGAACTTATACAAAAGCCAGCTCATTTGAGCTGGCTTTTACATAATTTAACTTACTAAAGGATGTATATTATCCTTTAACTTTATTCTTAAAGTTCTTAAACTTATTTTCTTCCTCTTGTTTTGGCCAAGAGTTATTTGTCACATCAATATCAGCAGTTTCTAAATCAGGATCAACAGTAACGCTAACTAATTCTTTTTCTGATGCTATTACTTTTTTCACTTCATTATCATTCTTTCTCCAAACTTGAGCTGGATAAGTGATTTTTTCTGAAGTTCCATCAATATATTTATACTCTACAATTAACGGCATTACTAAACCTCCAGGCTTGTTAAATTCTACTTCATAAAAGAATTTTGGCGTTGGCATGGTTGCTCTTTCTTCTGCAGTAAAATTATCCATCATATATTCTTTCAAACTTGATGAATTATCTAAAGCAGTACCTTTTTCAAGTTTTTTTGAATAATCTTCACTTCCTTCCTCAGCCATATATACTAAAGGTGGTAAGTCAGATTCTTTCATCCCTCTTGCTTCCATCATTTTTTTGATTTTAGCAGTAGGCTTAGAACTCACGTAAAACTTTTTAACTCCTTTTACTCCTATATCAACATAATCAGTTGAATAGAACCATCCTCTCCAGTACCAATCTAAATCAACTCCTGATGCATCCTCCATCGTTCTGAAGAAATCTTCTGGTGATGGATGTTTAAACATCCAACGTTTTGAATATGTTTTAAATGCATGATCAAACAATTCTTTTCCCATTACCGTTTCTCTTAAGATATTTAATGCCGTAGCTGGTTTCCCATAAGCATTATTTCCTAATTGATACACGTTTTCTGGGTTAGCCATAATTGGTGTAATAAAACTCTGATCACCTTTCATGTATCTTACAATCTTTGCTGGCTCACCTCTACGAGATGGATATTTTTTATTTGGAGCAATAGCTTCTGGAAACCACTCACCAAATTCTTGTTCTGCAATATACTGCATGAACGTATCCAATCCTTCATCCATCCATCCCCATTGACGCTCATCAGAGTTTACAATCATAGGGAAAAAGTTATGTCCAACTTCATGAATAATTACACTAATCATTCCGTATTTAGTTCTGTCACTATATGTACCATCTTCATTTGGACGTCCATAATTCCAGCAAATCATAGGGTATTCCATTCCTTGATTTTTTGCGTGTACAGAAATTGCTTTAGGATAAGGATAATCAAAAGTTTTATCAGAATAAGACTTTAAAGTACTTACAACAGCTTTTGTAGAATATTCTTCCCATAGTGGGTTTCCTTCTTTAGGGTATAACGAAACAGCCATTACTGTACGTTCTCCAAACTTAACCGCTTGCATATCCCAGATATACTTCCTAGAAGATGTAAAACCGAAATCTCTTACATTTTTAGCACTAAATTTCCAAGTTTTCTTTTCAGAAGAACGGCTTTTTTCATTTGCTTCAGCTTCAGCTTGAGTAACAATCATTACTGGTTTATCAAACGATTTTCTAGCTTGATTGTAACGATTCATCATTGTTTTAGAAAAAACCTCTTTTCTATTTTGTAATTCTCCAGTTCCATCAACAATATGATCAGCAGGAACAGTGATGTTTACATCATAATCTCCAAATACCAAAGCGAATTCTCCATTCCCCCAAAATTGGAAGTTTTGCCATCCTTCTACATCGTTATACACACACATTCTTGGGAAAAATTGTGCAATTACATATGCATAGTTATCATCCTTTTCAAAATACTCATATCCTGAACGACCTCTTTGATTAACATGATCATTGATATTATACCACCACTTTACCGAAAAAGAAATTTTCTCTCCAGCTTTTAATGGCTTAGGAATATCAATACGCATCATGGTTTGGTTAATCACATATTTTAACCCTTTACCGTTGGCGTCTTTAACATATTCAATATTGAAACCTCCTTCAAAAGGAGCATTAAAATGTTTCCCCACAAACGCACCTGGTTGGTCAGCCGATGGAACTCCACCACCATTTCTTAATGGTGACTTTGAATCTTTTGCTCTTACATTCTGATCTAGCTGCAACCATAAATACTCCAAATCATCTGGTGAATTGTTAGTATAAGTAATTGTTTCCTGACCAAACATTTTTTGTTGTTTATCATCCAACTCCAAGTTGATTTTATAATCAGCTTTTTGTTGGTAATACTCATGCCCAGGTGCTCCAGATGCAGTTCTATACTGATTAGGAGTTGAAAACTCTTGGTACAACTGTCGGAATTTATTTTTATTTAAATGTCCTGGTTCTCTTTCTTCTTGCTTTGTTTCTTGAGCGAATGTAAATCCGCTAAACAAAAACAATACTGATAATATTAAGTGCTTGTAATGTATCATTAAACTTGTAATTTAGCCGGTGAAAATAATTAATTTCGGGGAATATTAATAGTTAATTATTATAATTTTAACAGTCCCGAAGATTTGTCTTTAACAAATAAAAAGCTTTTCTTCTTTTCATTTATCTTTAAATGAGTTATATTTTGTTGGTTTTCATAAGTGCCAAACAATAATTTATTCATCACATTTATAGTCTCAATATTTGAAACTTTCTCAATTTCAAAATAACAATGCACCATATCTCCATCTATTTCCTTACCAATAAAACTAAACTGTTGAAGCTCATTATTCACAGTAACTTTCAGTTTTTTAGAAAAGTATTTTTCTATATAGAAATCAGCTGAATTGTCGTCTAAACTTAGTGTATCGATATAACGTTCCTGCAATACTTTTTCAAAATCATCTACAAATAACCTAGATATAATTTGTAATGATTTGGTTTCTTTAGCATATTCAATATCCGTTACACTTACATAATATTTATGAAGTGAAATAAAACTTGATAACGATACAAAAAGTACCATTACAATTATTTTTAACTTTACTATCTGCATAATTCTAGTATTATTTATAGAGATGATTCAAATATTAAGCCATTATTCCTTAACATTTTGCAACGCAAGATATGTTTTTGATTTTGCTTTTATAAAGTCATAGATAATAATATTGCTATTTGTTTTTACAATTTGCGAAAACAGCCTGTCAGAAGATGTATAATATAAAAAATCAAACAGCTTGTCTTCTGGTATTTTAAAATCCTCCATCATTATTTGACTAAAGCTAGACACAACGGAATCTTCTAACTTTGTTTTTTTAGCATATCCTGCCATTTTCTTTAACATCTTTGTCCTTCCGGATATTGCATTTATCAAAGCATCCACAGGAGAAGATGCTGAAGTTGCCGTATACAATCTTCTTTCTGCTTGACTTAGAGGTATTACATGAGCATTTGGAAGCCCCAAGGTTTTTGCTGTTACTTGTTTTTTTGTTTTTATTTGCTGTGCGTCTTTAAATAAATCGCCTGATAGTGTTGGCTTAATATATACTAAATCCAATTCATTTACCTGCTCATCCAATAACAACAACAAAGGCTGCTTATTTATTACTTCTGGAGTAACCACTAGCTCTTTTAGTTGAAATTGAATTCCACTAAAAATTATCGTGTCATTTACACGAACAGGGATAGTAAACTCCCCTTTATTATTTGTAATAGTATATTTATGGTATGTTTTATTAAACACATGAATACCTTCAACATCAACTGAATTAGTCACTTTTCCAACTAGTTTCATCTGTCCAAAAGAAAATATTGAACAGAAAAATAATATGCAAGTTATTAGTTTCATTTTGATAATATAAATTGAGTTCTCAACTCTATAATTCTGTTTAGTAACTCAAATTTATTTCTTTTATTCAAAGCTGTTTCAATTTTAACATCAAATTCTGAAAATTGTATAAAACGTTCTTCATCAACTTTTGGAATATTTAGCTGACTTTTAAAAAAATCATCCCCATAATAAATCCTCAATATGTTTCTTGAGTATTGTAAAGCAACTACTTTAGGTATATAAATTTTTCCTTTTTCAGGAATCAATGTTCCTATAATGCTTATCAAACCTAAAATATTAGCTCCTTCAAAAGAAGGTGTTGTTTCATTTTTGACAGTTTTTACACCTGTAGGTCTTACATCTTTATCCTCTCCTAAGCCTCTAAAACTATCTGTTATACCTAACTCAATTGGAGTAACTGTTTTAATGTTTTTTATATCCCTTTCGAGATTCCCTGTCAACTTTAAACCAATATGTACTTCATCTAGCTGGTTTGTTTTTTCCGTCAACAATACCTCTAAAAAAGCATCATTAATATGTTCTTTAGTTAGTATTATTGTTTTCAATTCATATTTAACTGCACTAAAAACTACGGTATCATTTATTTTTACAGGAATTTCAAACTCTCCATTTTCATTTGTTATAGTATAATCCTGTTGTGTTTGATTAAATACATGAATTCCTTCTACGTCTCCCACACCAACAACCTTTCCTACAACTTCTTTTTGACCAAAAACAAATATTGGACAGAAAAGTAAAATACATATTAATTGTTTCATTCAGAAATTTCAAATTGTTCTCTAAGCTGAAGTATTCTGTGGAGTAGTTTAAACTTACTTCTCTTTTTTAAAGACACTACTATAATACTATCCAATTCTGTAAATTGAATAAAGCGTTCTTCATCATCTTTAGGCATTTTTAAATGTCCACTAAAAAAATCACCTCCGTAATAAATCACTAAAGCATCTCTTGAATAATCTAAAGGTATTATTTCTGGCACAATAGTTTTACTGCTTTTTGGAATAAACATTCCTATTAAACCTAAAACATTTACACCTGTAGGTGTTGAGTTACTTCCTATTGCTGATTGCCCATCAGAAGAAAGTATTCCATTATAATTTCCCAAACCTCTAAAACTATCTGTCAATGCAATTTCCATCGGGACTACTGTTTTTATATGTTTGGCATCGATAGACAAATCACCCGTGAGTTGATAAGTAATGAGTACCTCTTCCAACTCGTTTACTTTTTCAGTTAATAACACTTCCAAAAAACCACTTTCAATATGTTTTTCTGTAATCAATATCGTTTTTAATTCGTATTGAATCCCGCTAAAAGCTATCACATCATTAACATTAACGGAAATTTCAAAACTCCCATATTCATCAGTCACGGTATACTTCTGAAAAGCTTCATTAAACACATGAATTCCCTCCTTATCTCCTGCATTAGAAATTGCTCCCTTAAGAACCGTTTGTCCAAGTGATAATAATGGCATTAATAATAAAAAATAGCATAGCTTATTTAACATGTTGTAAAAGAACATGATAATGTGTTAAATAAATGTTTAATTGATTTTAAACTTTTGTTAAAGAATTATTCTAGGAGTCAGGAGTCAAAAAATAAATCTCATGGAATTAAAAGTCGCAAACCACTCTTTTTTTATCAACAAAATTGTATCTTCAAAATCCAAATTAAACTCATAATCCCGATAACTATCGGGACATAAGCTCAATAAATGAAAAAACTAATTATAGCCAGCACCTCAACAATTCACGGAAGTGGATACTTGGAATACCTATTACCTACCTTAAAAGAACACTTTAAAAATTGCACTGAAATCATTTTTATCCCTTTTGCCAGGCCAAGCGGAATTACACATGATGAATACACGTCCGTAGCTAAAAAAGCTTTTGCAACAATTAACATTAACGTAAAGGGTTTGCATGAGTTTGAGGATTATACCAATGCTTTAAAAAACGCCCAAGGAATTTTTACAGGTGGTGGAAATACTTTTTTATTAGTTTCTCAATTGTATAAGCAACAAATTTTAACTCCTTTAAAAGAAGTTGTTGCTAACGGGACCCCATATTTAGGAACAAGCGCTGGAAGTAATATTTGCGGACTAACCATGAATACTACTAACGATATGCCGATTGTATACCCTCCAAGTTTTTCTACTTTAGGATATATTCCTTTTAATATTAATCCACATTATTTGGATCCTGACCCAACCTCAACCCATAAAGGAGAGACCAGAGAAACACGCATAAAAGAATTTCATAAATTCAATACTGTACCAGTAGTAGGATTACGTGAAGGTAGTTGGTTACATGTTGATGGAGACACTATTACTTTAGAAGGAAAGCTAGATGCTCGTGTATTTGAATACAATAAATCGCCTTATGAAGTTCAGCCAAAACATGATTTTTCTAACTTTAATTAATCTGTTATGACTCAAACAGAGACTATAGAAAAATTTTATAATGCGTTTCAGAAATTAGATGTAGAAACTATGGCTTCACTTTATCATGATGATATTGAGTTTACCGATCCAGGGTTTGGAACTTTAAAAGGAGATGATGCTAAAAACATGTGGCGAATGATTTGCTCAAGAGCCAAAGACTTTTCGCTAGAATATAGCCAAGTGACAGAAAATTCAGCACATTGGGACACTACATACACTTTTTCAGCTACAGGAAGAACAGTACATAATAGTATAGATGCTACATTTGAATTTAAAAATGGAAAAATCAGTAAACATACTGATTTGTTTGATTTACACAAATGGGCAAGCCAAGCTTTGGGGTTTAAAGGCAGATTACTTGGAGGGACAAGTTTCTTTAAAAAGAAACTTCATAAGCAAACTGCTTCATTTTTAGCAGTATATACCAAAAAACATTCGTGAAATTATAAGCTCACAAATAAACCCAAAATATTTCAGTAAGCATAGAGCTTTTGGGATTGATTCGATATCCAAAACAAAAACCACTTGTGCGCATAAAAAAAGGATCTTCTTTTCAGAAAATCCTTTTACCCTATTTGAGCGAGAGACCAGGTTCGAACTGGCGACATTCAGCTTGGAAGGCTGACGCTCTACCAGCTGAGCTACTCTCGCAAGCGTTCGGCAAATATAGGTAGTTTTATTAACTACCACCAAACTTTTTTAATAAAAAGTTTTAAAAAATATTGGTCATAAAAAAAGGACCTTCTTTTCAGAAGATCCTTTTACCCTATTTGAGCGAGAGACCAGGTTCGAACTGGCGACATTCAGCTTGGAAGGCTGACGCTCTACCAGCTGAGCTACTCTCGCAAGCGTTCGGCAAATATAGGTAGTTTTATTAACTACCACCAAACTTTTTTTAATAAAAATTCAATCAATTTACAATCACCTA
>Ga0209291_1002343_pt1 | contig 15442 bp, 13 predicted proteins | sample GOMGulsemesocosm_FD_184633 | JGI IMG/M metagenome (GOLD analysis project Ga0209291, IMG submission 184633) | Methane-oxidizing microbial communities from mesocosms in the Gulf of Mexico - GOM9B Gulf of Mexico (SPAdes) (version 2) | ecosystem: Environmental > Aquatic > Marine > Cold seeps...
GATTAATGGCTGACGATCGGCTGTTCTAACACTTTAGTAACTGCTTCGTCAGTCTCTTATTCTTGCTCCTCAACGACAGAAAAACACAGAGTTTAGCGCAGTTGTTTAGCGCGCTTGACCAGCAGATTAATGCTGTGTAAGTTCGCTCTAAAAGCTGTAGCGAACGTAATGAACTGATGTTTTAAGGAATTCTTCCGATGAAAAAGAAAGCTATAATTTTCACCATCGACGGTGTTAGATCTGATGCCATGAAAATAGCAAACACTCCTTTTTTGGATGAAAAAGCACGTGAAGGTGCTAGCTCGTTTAGTGGTAAATGTATTATGCCATCAATCACTATGCCCAATCATGCGTCTATCTTTCGCGCAGTGCTCCCTGAGCATCATAAAATAATTGATAACTATGATATGGCTGCGCAAACAGAGCAGTACCCATCCTTATTCGATAAAGTATTCGACAGTGGCAACAGCTGCGCGGCTATCATTTCATATTTACCCATGGTGAATGCCTATGGGCACTGCGAAAAGCTCAATTTTGTTCTGCATAAAAACCTCACTATTGGCATCGATCACGTCGTCCCCGATAATTACTACCAAGTGTTAGAGCAGCATTTGCTGCAAGGTGCCGATATGTTGCTGGAAAATGATATAAACTTGGCGCACGTCTATATAGAAGCACCGGATATACTCGGCCACAATGAGGGCTGGATGAGTGAGCAATATATTGAGGCGGTGGAACAAAGCGATAAGCTGATGAAAGCTTTCATCGATAGATTGGGTGATAGTGCGGCAAACTACAACTTTTTTGTCACAACAGATCATGGCGGACACGGTCATAGCCACGGTTCAGACTCCGTTGAAGATACGACCATTTGGTTTATCGGCTTTGGTGATGGTGTAAAACCGACAGTGCTAGAAAAATTTTCAGTGTTAGACGTCGCGCCGACAGTCGCCCGTTATTTGGGTATTGAGCAAGAGGCTCACTGGCAGGGTGAAGTGTTAGATATATATCACTAAATTCGAAGCTAAAATGAAACATTGATACCTTTGTATAACATTACAAATGCAGTGGTTATACTGAGGTTTTACTTTGCTAGTAGCGAATAAAAAATTATAGGCAAGTGCAGTATCGTGATGTTGTTACTGTGCTTTGCAACTTTCCAGCGATAGACACCATTTTGGTAGCTCATGACAAACACCGCAATCATCCTTATTTTATTATCAACATGCTTACATGCCGCATGGAATATGTACAGTCGCAAGCATCGGGCAACGAGTAGCTCTTTTGCGATTGGTGGCATTGTGCTGTGCTTTTTATTATTGCCTGTCTATTTTTACTTTATAGCTTATATGCCCACTGTGACCTTGCAACATCTTGTCGTCATCGGCCTGAGTAGTGTTTTCCAAGCCATCTATTTTTATGGAGTGGTGAACGCCTATAAATATGGCAATTTATCCTTGTCTTATCCACTGTTGCGATCAATCCCCATCATCATGGTGTTGGTCTACGCATATCTCTTTGGTGACATCAGTAGTATTTCCAATTGGGCAATGTATAGCAGTTTATTGATTGTATTGGGATGTGTCTTGCTACCAATGCGTCATTTAAAAGATTTAAAATTTGAAAACTATGCCAATAAGATGTTTATTTTTGTGCTGGTTGCCGCACTGGGCACTGCTGGATATTCCATTGTCGATAGCTTCGGGATGAAGTTATTGGCAGCGGGGTCTCCAGATACAGATATTATGATGGTGTCGTTTAGTTATATTTATCTACAAGTGCTTATCACTAGCCTGTTTTTGATGGTTATATCGCTTTCAAATCAAGAGTATAGAAAAGAATTTAGCACGGTTATAAAGAGTCAAAAAGTGCAATGTGTCAGCATCTGCGCTATGACCATGATGGCTTATGCACCCATCCTTGTGGCGATGACTTTAGTCACGAATGTTTCCTATGTGGTTGCTTTTCGCCAAGCGAGTATTCCGATTGCCTTCCTATTGGGGATATTTATATTGAAGGAAATGAATTACGCTATTAGATGGTTAGCCGTGGTTCTGATTGTGATTGGTTTAGTGGTCAATGCAATTTATTGACTGTCGAAGAGAGTTGAGTAGCGAGGTTAATTGTTTGGTAGTATTTTCTGTGAATTGTTCAGATCTATCATGTGCAGAAAACTTTGTTCTTACAGTCATAGTAACCCCTCCACTTTGATCATATGTCAAAGTGTTGCGTTGACCTATTGAATCTAAGCATCCAAAATAAATGAACTCGACGCAGTCGAAACTGCTCCTAAGTTCGTTGATTTTAAAACACAAAAAATAAATCAGTTAAAAGTCTTTTGATCTTATATTCTCACCAAAACAAGACGAAAAAAAGGGTGCCATCAGCACCCTATTATTTAACTAAAATAATCCAAACTATGCCTCTGGCTCCGCCCAATGCTTACACTTAGTCGTTTTCCCAATCCCTGGATTAAACGAGTTAGTCGGATCCAACGCCTTATAAAACGACTTCAACGTATCCTTAGCACAATACTCATGCCCCACATTATGCTCAGCAGGATACTCTGCTCCACGCTCATCAAACGTCTCTAGAATCTGCTGTTTAACTGATTTCGCATCAATACCTTGTTTCATAATGTAATTCTGATGCATCACGTGGCAAAACAGATGCCCGTAGTAAAACTTCACTGCAATTTTTTCATCAAGCTCTGGAGAGAGCGTTTCAAACCACTCTTTTTCATTACGTGGGAAAGCCACGTCAATGGTCATCAGTGCGCCTAAGTCCATCTCTTTAGCATTCATCTGCTGGTAGCGGCCAATAGCACCGCCGATGACGAAGCGGTGTAAGATCGCCTGTTCGCCTTCTTTTTCAGTACATTTGAAGTAGTTACCTTCGTTTTCTTTAAAGAACTGATCAAAATACTCGCTCGCTTCATCAACGCCTTCGCCGCTCATTTCGACAATCCAGTGGTGTTGGTATTGATCTCGGTATGCTTCCATGCGCTGTGGCAGGTGGTTTGGCCACAAGCTGCTCATGAACTGCATCATACGGTCGGACAGCTTGCTCGGTAGGAATTTGATATTACCGGCAATGCGATCAACGGTACGCTTCATAGCAAACATTTTAGGAATGTATTTAGAACCTAACTTGTCGATCACTAAGAAAGTATCTTTGCCGTATTTTTTCGCAGCATCGTAACAATCACGATGTAAATACTCACCAGATACCGGCAAGTTAGTAAATTTACCCAACATATCGCGACGTATTTGTGCAAGTACGCTGGCATCGTTTGTGCCAATGTAAAATACTTGCTGCCTTTTAGGAATCGGGTAAGTATCAATGCGTACCGCAAATACGGCGAGCTTACCGGCAGAACCGGAAGCTTGATAAAGACGGCGGCCATCGTTGTTAAAACGTGATGGGGTATCAGCATCGATATCTCTTACTCGTTCGTGGTACTCGTTATCAGAGGCGCGTTGTGAAGGAGTACCTATGTCTTTTTGCGAATAGTTTTGCTGTTGCAAGTTCGTCAGTATTTGCTGCGGGTTATTGCCTAAATCAATGCCTAAATTGTTCACTAAGGTCAGTTGCCCGTCATCATTGATCTGCGCGTAAATCGCCAGCTCAGTATAGGCTGGCCCGCGCTGTACTAATGCGCCACCTGAGTTATTACAAATACCGCCAACAATCGATGCGCCGATACATGAAGAGCCAATCACTGAGTGTGGCTCACGCCCGTGTGGCTTTAATACGTCTTCTAAGCCAAATAGCGTACTGCCCGCTAAGCCAACAATTTGCTCTGCATTGTTGATCAGCTGAATATCGCTAATACGCATCGTACTGATGATAACCAGAGGACGATCGTAATCATTACCATCAGGCGTTGAGCCGCCCGTTAAACCGGTATTGGCCGCTTGCATAATCACTGCGACATCGGCTGTTACACACTGCTCAAGTACTTGCCAAATTTGATATAAAGTTGCTGGCCTTACAACAGCGAGCGCCTCCCCTGAGCCAAAGCGAAATCCTTTTGTGTAAGGCTGCTTTTTGGCGTCATCAGTCAGCGTGAATTTAGCGCCAACAATAGTTTGTAGTGCTTGTATAAGGGAATGCGTGTCACGGATGGCGGTCATTTAGATGCTCGATTAATTCAAAGAATTTGAATGAGTTTCAGATGCGCAGAGTATACCTGAACAGCTGCATAGAGTGAATATTACGCAGGGCTCTGATGAATTAAGGTCGCTATTTCTACTTTTTTAAAAGTCATTTTTCACTACACAAGGCACTGAAGAAAAGCTGCAAAGTGACACTCTTAAAGGGCTACTTCATTTTAGAGAGATAAATCATACGATTCTATATAAGCAATTGATCTATAGGTTTTTATTGATGTGTTTTTTGTATTTTGAAATGGCTGCTACTGGATGCCAATAATAAAAATACTTGCATGTGGTGCGATATCGAACTATATTGATTCGATATCGTACTACATTCGGAGAAATAGAGATGGCTTTAACTAGAAGAAACTTTTTAAAGATACTCGGTGGCGGCACAGTGATCGCAGCAGTGGGAGCGGGCGCATTTTTGAGCACACGTACGCCACACAAAGCACTGGCCCCATGGGAGAGTGCCGGAAATTACAAAGATGTTAGAAAATGGGCGCTTTCTTATGCCTTACTCGCGCCTAATCCGCACAATCGCCAGCCTTGGGAAGTTGACCTCTCTATTGCTAACCAAGTGACTATCTATCGAGATAAAGAAAAAGACTTGCGCCACACGGATCCTTTTTCGCGTCAACTGACCATTGGCATGGGCTGTTTTCTAGAATTATTGTCGATCGCGGCTAGCCAGGCAAATCATAACGTCAGTTATCAATTATTTCCTGAGGGGGAAAGTGGCCCAGTGGCAGTGGCCACTTTTACCAAAGGCGCAAAGGCAGATCCTTTATTTGCCCATGTGATGGAACGCCGTTCTTGTAAGGAAGCCTTCACCGAGCAGTTAATTTCCAGTGATACTGTGCAACAGCTACAGGGCTTTGCCAATATTATCACTGACCAAAATCAAGTAACCGAGTTGCGAAAGCTCAGCTGGGACGCTTGGTTGGTTGAGGCGAATACACCGCGCACTTGGAAAGAGAGCATTGACTTAATGCGTATTGGTAAAGCAGAGATCAATGCCAACCCTGATGGCATTGATTTGGGTGGTCCATTGATGGCATCTTTGAAAATTGCCGGTATTATGAGCCGTGAGTCCCAGCTAGATAAAAGCTCGAGTGGTTATCAAGAGGGGGTGAAAATGTATCGACAAATGCTGAAGGCAACACCCGCCTACTGTACAATCAGTACCGCTAGCAACTCGCGAATTGATCAAATTGATGCGGGTAGACGCTGGTTACGGCTTAATTTGCAGACCACTGCGTTAGGGCTGTCACTGCATCCTATTTCTCAGGCATTACAAGAGTATCCAGAAATGAGTGAGCACTATAATAAAGCGCATAGCCTATTGGCTAGACCTGGGCATACATTGCAAATGTTTGCCAGATTAGGTTTTGGCCCCAGCGTTCCACGTACCCCAAGATGGCCGTTAGAGGCAAAAATAATTAATGGATAAAAACAACCCTTCGATGTATTTTGAGCTGTTTAATGAAATAGGCATCATTCAGCAGCTGAGCAGGACATCTCTGGAGGAGCAGCTTCCCGACGGTTTTTTACAATCGCATTTTGGGGTATTAAACCACTTAATTCGGGTGGGTGATGGGCGCACGCCGCAGCAAATTAGCAAAGCATTTCAAGTGCCAAAAACCACTATGACCCACACATTAAGTGGCTTGGAAAAGCATGCTTTAATTGAAATGCGGCCTAACCCTAAAGATGGTCGCAGTAAATGTGTTTGGCTAACAGAGAAAGGACGAACTTTTAGACTTGAATCTATTGAAAAGCTTGGCGGATATATGTCGGATATTGCCGAGCACTTTGATCAGCAAAAGATTGCTGATACGTTAACGACACTCAAAGCACTGCGTATTTATTTGGATGAGAATAGATAGTCTACCAACTAGCTTAGTGATGGCGACAACAAATATCGTTGGATGATAGTTGTAGTAATTTCGATAAGCTTGATATATGCTTGAGTAATCAAGTATGTATCAAGAGAATTAATCATGTCTAAAACAATGTCAGAAACGGCGAACTGCATTATCGAAAGTGCCTTAACAGCCAGTAAAATAACCAAGCGAATTGATGGTCAATTAAGCTATCACGGTATCAGCTATACCGAATACCTCATCATGCACCACTTGGCGGGAAGTGCTTTAAAAACCATGCGCCGTATAGAGCTGGCAGAGCGCGTCGGTATCAGCGCTTCGGGAATTACTCGATTACTGGCGCCGATGCAAAAAATCAAGCTGGTTGAGAAAGAGATAAACCCTAGAGATGCGCGCCAGAGTTTAGTAAAGCTAAGCGATGTTGGCCAAGAGTTGTATAGGGATGCCAGCGTTAGTTTTGAGCACTGCGCGCAGCAACTACTAGAAAATTTGAGCGATAAACAAGTAGACACTTTGCGCAGTTTGACGGCGAAGATTGGATAGGGGAGAAGTTGTAGGCATTTAGTCGTAAGTTACAAGACTAAAAAACTCTATTTTTGAGCTTCTCTGTGTAGCAAAGCGCCTCTGTGCCCCCGGTGGTAGAATCATTTTTAAAAGATTTATTTCACCACAGAGGACACCGAAAAAAGCAAAGAGCTTCTCGTTCTCTTTGGTAAATTAAAAAGGGCGATTTAACTAATTAATTGCAAAAAATCTTGTTCAAACGATTAACTTGGTTCGAACTGACTCACGACTCACGACTCACGACTCACGACTCACGACTCACGACTCACGACTCACGACTCACGACTCACGACTCACGACTCACAACTTATAGCCCTTCCAGCAACTTGCATGTCTGCTCAATATCTTCGACGGTGGTTTTCCAATTACTAACAGCGGCGCGAATGGCGCTTTTTCCTTCCCAGAAGCCCGGTGTCATAAATGCTTCACCGCTTTGGTTTATTTGCGCTAAGCACTGATTTACCTCTTCGGTGGTAGCGTTTATCGGGCGAAAGACTACGACGTTTAAATTGCAGGGCGTCAGCAGTTCGTAGTTATCGCTCTGCTCAATCCAGTTCGCCAGTTGTAGTGCCTGATTGCAGTTATCAGTGATCATTTGTCGATAGCCTTCAATGCCGTAAGCGCGCAAAGTCATCCATACCGGCAGTGCACGAAAACGCCGTGAGTTTTCGATACCGCGATCCATAAACGAAGGGGCTGCACTACCTATATCTAAATAGGGGGCAGCGACTGAGCATACTTGTTGTAAGTAGCTTAAGTGGCGGGTGTAAAAAATACCGCAATCGTAAGGTACGTTTAACCATTTGTGGCCATCACAAGTGATGGAGTCAGCGAGCTCTATGCCGGCACTTAAGTGACGCTTCTCTGCAATGAGGCGTGAGAACATGCCAAACGCGGCATCCACGTGTAACCAGGCATTGTATTGCTTGCAAAGCGCTGCAATAGCGGTGATATCATCAAAATCCGTCCCTGTGACGGTGCCAGTGCTGGCAATCACTATTTTTCCGGGGCTATTGTTGCTTTTTAACAGCGTGGCTAATGATTCGACATCCATAGCTTCGCTATCTGGTAGGCATTTCACTTTTTTAATTTGATTGCGGCCAAGGCCCGCTATTGCCATCGCTTTTTGACTACTGGCGTGTGGCGTCGCTGAAAAAACGCTGATATCTGCGCTGCTAAAACCGTCTCTGGCGATATCTAATCCCTGCTGATCTCCTGCAAATTGCCTAGCGGTTAATAAACCCAGAATATTAGAGGCCGTGGCGCCAGTGGTTAATATGCCTTCAAAATTATCAGGGAGTAGGAATAGCTCGCGCAGCCAAGCCAGTGCTTGGGATTCGACTTCTGAGCTAATAGAATCTCCGCCTTGGGCCACGTTTTGATCAGTGCCCGCCACTATCCAATCGGCAAGCATAGCCGCAGGTGTGGTACCGCCTGTCACAAAGCCAAAATAGCGCGGGCCAGCCGTAGCACTTAAAGAAGGCGCTATTTGTTCAATAAAAGCGTCGAGGGCATCCTGTGTGCCGCAGCTATTAGATTCAATGCTGTTATTGGGTAGTTGTGGATCTCCTATAAGCGCGGCCCGGCGCTGCGGTAACTGGTGTTGAAATTGCGCAATCCACAGACTAACTGTCGCGGATAGTTGTTCAAAACTCTGTTGGTCTGTTTGCATGTGGCTCATGTTTTTTTCCTCACTAATCTGCTATCGATACAGGTTAATTTACGCTAGACTCTAAATGCAATACAGGTGCAATAATGATAAAAATTTAGGATACAGTATGGGGTTTCTCTATAAAGAGTTGGCAGATCAATACATTGATGAAATAAATGGCGGTACTTTAGCGGCGGGCTCTAAGTTACCCTCTATTCGACATTTAAGTAAATTACGTGATTTGAGTATTAATACCGTACAAAAAACTTACGAGCTACTGGAAGCCCAAGGTTACATTGTAGTTAAAGCGCAGTCCGGCTTTTATGTGCGCAACCAAAATACGGCCCTTAAAGAGAGTGTTTTTAAGCCATTTTCGCCGCAATTAGAACGCATCGATAATATTGCCTTGCTCAATGAAATCATTAGTGCTGCCAGTGATCATCAACGAGTGGCGCTAGGAACTATCACGCTTGATGTTTTATTACAGCCTGCACAAATGCTGCAGCGCAGTTTAGTGAGGGCAATGAGGGGGAATTTACAAGCTGGGCTAGCCTATAGCCCTGTAGACGGAGAGAGTGCATTGCACCAAGCGTTGCATGAGCATTTTTCACAAGATGGTATTCATATTAACCCCGACCAATTACTCATTACTAATGGCGCAATGCAGGCATTGTCACTGGCTCTTTTGAGTATCTCAAAGCCCGGGGATAGCATTGTCGTGCCGACACCTTGCTACAGTGGCCAATTATTATTACTGGCGAATTTGCAGCGCAATATCATTGAAATACCGGCAAACTCTCAGGGTATTGATATGCCTGCGCTTGAAAGAGTGATGGCGCAAGGAGAAGTGGCGGGAGCACTGCTCACTGCCTGTTACCAAAATCCGCTTGGGTTTAATTTATCTAGCGATGATAAAGCACAAATAGCCCGTTGGGCGCAGCAATACCAATGTCCGGTGATTGAGGACGATGTGTTTGGCGAGTGTGGGTATCGCTCACAGCGTCCAGCGCCGATCAAAAGCTGGGATAAACAGGGGTATGTGATTTGGTGTGGCTCTTTTTCAAAAACCTTGGTGCCAGGCTATCGTATTGGCTGGTGTGCTAGTGGACGCTTTACCGCGTTATTACATCGACAATTACTGAGCAGAAGTTTAGCGGTAAATGCACCGCTGCAATTAGCTTTGGCTGATTTTGTCAATTGCGGTCAATATCGACGTCACCTAAATCGGTTGCAGCCACAGTTGGCCGCGCAGGTTGACGCACTTTATCAGGCGGTGTGTGTGCACTTTCCCGCTGATTGTCGTAGCTCTAGACCTAAGGGAGGCTATGCTTTATGGGTACAATTACCAGAATCGATCGATGCCATTGATGTCTATCGCAGTGCGCTGTGTGCAGGTATAAACATAGTGCCAGGGGTGGTGTTTAGTGCCGATCAGAAGTATCGAAATTGCCTGCGTTTAAATGCGGGAAATCCCTGGTCGCCAGTGCTGGAAAAAGCAGTGTGTGATCTGGCTATTTTGGTCGAACAACATAGAGTAAAGTAGGGCTGTTAACCGCTACTCCCTGTCAAATACATCCAAAATAGAAAACGGCCCCATCGCGTACACCAGCTTGGTCAGTATTAGCTGGTCACTGGGGTGGTACATTTGATCTTGGGTGGCTAGATAATCAAAATCACGCTTTAGCTGACCCAGAGACTCCTGAATTTGCGTGATGCTTTCAATTGACATCAAGCGGCTCGCTGAGCTAAAGGCGTATTCTGAGTTACTCGTCTTATCAATACAATGGCCGATATAGCGCTGGTTTATCTGTTTTATATGACCGCTTAAAGGACCATCTAAACGCCATCTTATAGGCAAGCTAACTAAATATTTAACTTGGTTATCAATTTGTAACTCAATGATGCCAAGCTCTTCTAGTGCTCTTAACTGCCGATATATTTGTGTATCTGATAAATCACACTCTTTAGCAATACGTGCGGTATCTAACCAAGAGACTAGCAGCAGCAAAAACATAAATAGCTTAGGCTCATCGGCTAGCGCACTTTCAATATCAGTCGGTAAAAATTGTGCGTTTGAGCCCATGCGATCTTGCATACCGACCAAATCCGTTAAGCTCATCCCGACAATAGCGCAGATTTCTTGTAGGCGACTCATCTTACAATCCTTTTCTTTAAACAGTCGCTTAACCGTTAACTCTGAACAGTTCATGGCCTTGGCTAGCTTAGCGTAGGTATAGCCACGGGTTTTTACCACCTGCTTTAATACGCCAAATAGACTGTCTCTTTGTTGCTCATCTTTCATGATATAGGCTTCTGTTTACAGGGTTAAAAGAGGATTTAGTACTTGTTGAGGCGTGATAACAGCAATTAATCTTTAAAAATCATTATAAAGCGATGACGCTAAAAGAGAGTAATGTCCGCTAAAAACAGTCCTAAGCTTTGAATGTGAAACTAAATATACATTTTAGTATCAATAATTGATACCTTTTATTTGTTTTGTTTTAAAATAGTAACTTTTATCTTATCCTTTGCCACATCAAGTTATTCATTAAAGGAGCCAAGATATGAAATCACCACTGTTAACAACAGCTTTAGTCGCCGTTTTAAGCTTGCCAGCAACTGCAATCAATGCCGCGCAAACTCACTGGACTCTTGATGGGCTAGATCAGCCAGAGTCTTCCGTATTTAATCCTAAAAGCGGTGAGTTATTGGTCAGTAATATAAATGGCAGCCCGGTAGAGCTTAATGCAAAAGGTTATATTAGCCGCATATCTACCTCAGGTAAGATGCTACAAAAGCATTGGGTAAAAGGCTTAGATGCACCAAAGGGCATGGCTTTGTTTGAAGGCAAACTATACATCGCCGATATGCAAAAATTACACGTCGTAGATGCAAAAACAGGCGATCTAGTTAAAAGTTACTTTGCTAAAAGCAGTAAAATGCTCAACGATATCAGCGTTGATGATAGTGGCAATGTCTACGTCTCTGACTTGTTAGGCGGTGGTATTTACCGCTTACAAGCTGATAACTTTGCTAAATGGTTCAGCGCCGATGCGATTGCTCATCCCAATGGTTTGCTGGTGGAAAAAGGCAGCCTTTACATCGCAAACTGGGGGCAAGGTTTGCAGGAAGACTTTAGTACAGATACACCTGGCATAGTATATAAACTGGCATTAAATGATCCGCAAAATACGCTACAGGCGATTAGCGAGCCATTGGGAAATCTGGATGGTTTAGTACGCTATAAAGATCGCTTTATTGTGAACGACTGGATCAATGGTAATGTTTTTAGCCTCAAAGCAGGTAAATCTGAGCTGTTGTTTAATGCCGGAAAAGCGGCGTCTGATATCAGTCTTTATCAAAATCAATTAATAGTGCCTGTGATGTTTGACAATAGATTAGATGTTTATAAATTAGATCAATAAGCTAAGGTAGATGTGAGCCTCTGTTTCATAGAGGCTTCACTGTATGTATTTTGGTATTATTTCAATTAAAAAATAGGTGCTTAAAAGTATCGGGGTGATTGCGCGTAGGGTTGCTAGTGGAATTGAAAAGTTGATTTCACAAGATTGCTTTAGTTGGTAGAGGCGCTGAAACGCTAAGTACAACATAATGAGTAATACAGCGCTCATGGCAATGGTCATAGGTAGTTGTAAAATGAGAAAGATTTTAGTGATACCAATCACGGTATTACCAATGAGAAAGATCAGTAACGAAACCGGCCAGATAGCCAGCGCAAAAATACCTAAAAATGAGAGTTCTTCAAAAGACTTGTAGGGGATAAAAGCTTGTTCCTCCACACCTTCAAGTAGTAGATAAAAATGCATAATAAAGAGCACAACAGGCACGCACCAATTAATTAAACGATAAGTGCTAAACAACAAACTATCGCTATGAGTCCCTTGTTTGTAGCTTAAGCGTATCAGTAAATAACAAGCGACACCCAATATAAAAGCGCTAACGAATAACATATTGTTCAGCACTTTTGCAGCAATTAAATAACTTGCCGCGAAGGCTGTTCCTATCGTTGCAGCGTGATAAATAACCTTTAGCTTGGCTCTTATTATCATTAATTATGTCCGTAGATATGCAAGAAATCGAATACAGTTTCGTATTGAAGTAAGTGTTATAACATCATTACCTATGTACTGGTGTTTGGAATTGTAGCGACTATTGTGAGGTTGGTCGAAGGTTAATGCCTCTTCTCTGCGCAGCGTAGCGCCACTGTGACCTCTGTGGTAGATAGTTTTTAAAAGATATTTCACCACAGAGGTAATGATTAATATACCCAAGATCCACAATTTTTCATTGTTTAAGCACACATAACCGGTGGCTTGAAGTGGGGTGGGCTTTCATAACCTTCAACAATTTCCTGTACTAAGCCAGAACGTATTATATCTTGTTGCTCAAAGTGTACATAACCAATATTGGCGAAGTGAGAAAAGCGATTGACCGCATCTGTTAAACCCGAAGCGACTTTGATGTCTTTTTGTGAAATGTCGCCATTAATAACTATTTTGCTGTTTTCACCAATACGCGTTAGGAATAGCTTCATTTGCCCTTCGCTAGCGTTTTGTGCTTCGTCTAATACGACAAAGCACTCTTTAAAGGAGCGCCCGCGCATGTACGCAAGTGGCGCCATCTCTATTTTTCCCGCTTTAATTAACGCTTTGACATGACCAGCACCTAAACGCTCTTCGAGTACTTCGCGAAACGGGGTGAAATAGGGTGCAAATTTTTCCTCAATGCAACCGGGTAAAAAACCCATATTTTCTTCGGCTTCAACGACAGGACGGGTGATGACGATTTTTTTAACGGTTTTATCTAACAGGGCCTTGGCCGCCTTTGCAGCGCACACCCATGTTTTTCCGGTACCCGCAGGGCCAGTGGCAAAAGTCAGTTGATTGTTATCGATGCTTTGTAGGTAGTATTGTTGGGACTGGCTGCGTGGCTCTATTGGAGAGATAATATGCCTGACTTGAAAATCTTGAATCATCGGGAATGTATCAAGTTTCACAAGGTTGAGGTCGCTATTGCTTCTGCGCTTGGGCTTTTTACTGTCTTTACGTTTGCAGCGATGTTGAGTCATAGTTTTTCCCATTTTTGTCAATCGCGAGAACTTAATGACTTTTGATTCACTAAGCGTGCGCGCTTTCATTTAATGTATTAACTGATGTGCTCTATATAAAAGTATTGGGGTATAAAATATCTATCCACACTCTATATGTAACTGACCAATATGAACAAATGATGACAATGAAACAGTTGCGTTCTCCAGACAGTGATTCACACGGATAGTCGGTGCTATTTTCAGCCAAAATTGCTGGGCTTAGCAAAAAATAGTAATGTCGATGTTTGCTTGTAGGTAGTACTCACCTTATTAAGAGTGACTTGATACAACTGTGACTGTGTTGCTGTGCCACAAGCCGGGCTTCACAGCATCCTCTAGAAAAACACCTTAAAATAAGATGAGTCAGAGGCCCTTTTGGATGGCAAAAGGGCCTTGTCATAGCGCTCAAAAACTATTAGCTCATTACTTTGCTGGGAAGCCAAAGCACGATTTCAGGGAAGCACATGCATAAAATGAGTACTAATAAGTTCAGTAATATAAAAGGCGTTACCGAGCGATAAATTTCGCCCATAGTGACGCCTTTAGGGGCGATACCTTTAAGATAAAAAAGCGCAAATCCGTAAGGAGGTGTTTGCACTGCTATTAAGATGTTGATGATCATCAGGACGCCAAACCAAATAGGATCGTAACCCAGAGACACCGCAATAGGAGTAAACAGCGGTGCACACATCAACACGATGATAAATTCATCGATGATGAAGCCAAGTAACAGCATGATGATCTGGAACATAATGATGATCATGATGGGTGGTAGATCAAGGCTGGCGGTAAAGTCTGCCACCATGGTTTGTACCCCCATCAATAAGTGAAAATTACTGAAGATAGAGGCGCCAAAAATTATCCACATCGCAACGCTGACTAAAATCCCGGTTTGCAAACCTGCCTCAACAAACATGCGTACTTTGAAACGCTTGAACATGATCGCCAGTAATATTGCACCTACGACGCCGATTGCACCAGATTCGGTCGGTGTGGCAATGCCGGTAATGATGCTGCCGAGCACTGCGACGATTAGCAGCATGGCAAATAAGCCGTCGCGCGCGGTAATGAATTTTTGTTTGGGGGTCAGGGTCGGCTGAGTCTCTTGTTCATGATCGAGCGGTGCTCGCTCAGGATTGAGCTTACAGCTGATAATGACGTAAACAACCATTGCAATCACAGTCAGTAGCGCAGGGAACATGGCACCTAAAAACATCCGGCCGATAGAATTTTGTGTAGAAGCGGCGAACATTATCATCGGAATGCTTGGCGGTATCAAAATACCTAGGCCGCCACCTGCCATAATGACGCCCAGTGCCAATTGTTTGTTGTAGCCGCGCTCTAACATAGGTTTAAGTGCGATACTGCCCGAGGTCATAATACCTGCCCCGATAATACCAACCATAGCACCTATCATTGAGCAGACGCCGATGACGCTGATGGCGAGTGAGCCGCGAATTCGTCCGATCAACATTTGGCTAAAATTGAACATGGCATCACCGATGCCTGATTTAGTCAGTAGCTGGCCCATGTATATGTAGAGGGGAATAGCCAGTAAAATAAAGCTAAAATAAGTGGCTTCTAAAGTGGTTGGAATGACATTAAAAATACCCTCTCCCCAAGTCATATAACCTACGGCCATGGCGATACCGCCAAGTGCTAGGCCCACTTGTGCACCCAGTGCGAATGAAATCAATATACAACACAGCAGAACTGCCGTTAATAGCTCAATGCCCATCACTATGTTCCTGTGCTAATAAAACTTGGTTGGTAAAAATAAAATAGATTTCACTGAGTAAATCTCTGCCTAGTTGCGCAATAAAGAGTGCGCTGGCTACCATCATCATGATCCAAAAGTGAAACATAGGGGGAGCCCATTCACTTTGACGGCGATAGTCAAATTCGATGGCTTCTTCGTACTTTCCTAAACTCATCGCGATAATGAGCACTAAAAAGAAGATGGCTAGAGAGTAAGTTAACAGGTTAAAAATACAGCGTATCTTTTCAGGAACGCGGTTGTATAAAATATCAACATTTATGTGCGCCCGTCTTTGTTGTGCGTAAGCGCCTCCTA
>Ga0209291_1002351_pt1 | contig 15402 bp, 10 predicted proteins | sample GOMGulsemesocosm_FD_184633 | JGI IMG/M metagenome (GOLD analysis project Ga0209291, IMG submission 184633) | Methane-oxidizing microbial communities from mesocosms in the Gulf of Mexico - GOM9B Gulf of Mexico (SPAdes) (version 2) | ecosystem: Environmental > Aquatic > Marine > Cold seeps...
GCTCTCTCAATTTTCTTAGGGTTTATTAAATTTTTCAGTGGACTCTAGGTAATTGGTTAAACAAATAGCAAGCGTTATCGATAATACCCAAGTAACGCTTTTAAAATGTTAATACACACCCTTTGTATGCTGTGTGTATTAACAACTTAAAATAAACCAAAACAGTATGAACAAGCGACTCATAAGTTAACTTAAATAATCAGCCCTCCACACAGTTATACATCCACACACTTATTCAATTATTTAAGAGTTATTGGGAACTCTTGATTTTTGTTTTTTTATAATCAGTGAGTTACATATTATTTGCTTTTTAGCGCATTAGCATGCCAATACTGCCAGTGCATGTGCTCAGGTGTTTCAAGCAAATGTTTTGGCTGTAAGTAATCTTTGTACGTGTAACGATAAAACTGTCTTGGTTTGTTTTCTGTTTTATCCTTTTCCTGCACGTCTTTCATGTTTTCTTTTTCGTGGTTAACTAACCAAGCTTTGAATGAGTCTGCATGCTTTTCACCTAGGGCAGTTAATAAGGTTTTATAACCAGAAAAATAATCAGTTTTCAAGAAATGTGCTAATTGGCGATATTCTTCTTGGTGATTTTCATACATATAACGTACGGCTAAATAACCCCACTTATACACGCGATCGCCACCATCTTTGTATTGTGTATTAAAAACCTCAGGCAAACTTGGCCAGTCTTTTTTTTCTGTTTCGGCCATTTTTTTGAAGGCCTTTGGGTTGTCATCGCCTTTAGATATATATTCAGCTAAACCTTCAGACCACCACACCATATGTGATGGAAAGTGGTTAAAAGTATCATACTTTATAAATCGGCCATCAAGGTAGTGCACGTATTCGTGATTTAAGTTCCAGACTTTAAATTCAGGTCTAACCCAAAAGTGCTCGTAAGAATAAAACGTGGCAATATTGTTGGGATCTTGCACTGTACCCTCAATATACATACCGCCATTGTCGGTATTAATATCAAAAACTAACTGACCAAATTTATTATATTCACTGGCATTTTCAAATACGACAACGCGTAATGACTCGTTAAAGTCATTAGCTACCGGCTGTTGATTGGTGGCGAGCTTTTCATGAAAGGTAGACTCTTGAGAAGTTAATTGTTTACATGAATCGTTCAGCTGAGCTTCTGTCATTCCTTGGTTTAGAATATATAAACTTGCCGAGCACACATGTTTATTAGGTAGAGCCTGTTCAATAGTCGGTGTTATACAGCGATTTGCCAGCCTACCTTCTTCACATTCTGATTTACCACGAAAAGTACTGACCACGTAAGGAATACTAAACTGTGTTTTTATTTGTTCTTCGCTCAGGCTTTTATCTGTAGAAAGTGCTGACCAAACTGTATTGTCTAAGTCGCTCATTTGCTGCTGAACAGGTAGCGTTAATGTGTCGTCATCGAGTTTTTTCTGCTCTTCTTCACTACGCAGATAATACTCGTTGGAATACTGCTTGTTATACAAGTTATAGTAATTGGCTAATGCCCATGTGGCATGTTGTTGTGGCCAATTATCTCCTCGTAGCCTTGAGTTCTTAGCCGTTAAAAAATGACTTAATGAAGTCGCTAATATTTTATCTTTTAACACCGCATTGATATGAACGTCTTTATTTTTTCGTCTGGCTTCATAAGGTAAAATTGCCGCTGAGCGTAGTATTTCCCACAACGCATAATCAACGGCTAACTCGTCAGGCAATTCAGTGCTGGCATATAAGTCGATGAGTTTACTCAAGGGTTTTACATGATCTGCAAGAGAAGCCTGTAAAGGTGCTAAATAATATAATCGATATAACGCCACCGCATAGTTCTCATGTAGTCGAGCTGAGTTAGCATTTACTTGATAGAAACCTGGCATGCCCTGTAGTGCAAGTAGTGCATTATTTAATGATGAGGCGGTGTGTTCAGGCCAATCTTTATCGTTGCCGAAGCTACTATAAATACGTAAATAGTAGCTAAGTTGATTTAATGCTTTGCTTGAGATGTCACCTTGCTGAGCATAATAAGTAATAGCATTTGCCACATCGTTTAATAAATTCTCTTGCTGATGGTCAAAGTCGTTACTCCATTGCTGAGTAAGAGCAGTTTCCAATAATTTAGTTATCGAACGCTTTTCTATCGCAGTTCTAGAAATAGTTGCTGACTGCTTAATCACGTTTGTCATGACAACAGGGTTAGTGATATCCGTTTGTTGTGAACATGCACTGAGTAAAGAGCAACTGCTTAGTATTGAAAGTAATATTAAACTTGGTTTGATTTTTTTATTCATTTTATTTTTATAACGCCTAAGTGTGATTGGATACAATATACATCAAGCGAATTCAGATGAATAGTAGAAAGATATTTTAGATTAAAGAAGGTAAATGACGTGCTTACTGTCGATGAATAAGCACGTTAGGAAGGATACTTGGGCGTTACTTGGGTACTATTTGGTTATACGCCAAAAAGCAATGCTTGCAACAACGAGTAATATCATTGGGTAAAAAGCGCTTGATACCACTTCTAATGGTGATATTTTTAAAGTCGCTCCTAATAATAATGCTTGAGCACCATAAGGAAGTAACCCTTGGTTAATGCAGGCGTAAATATCTAATAAACTAGCCGAATGTGCAGGGCTAACATCGCCATCTTCAGCAAGCTCTTTTGCAGTTTCGCCGGTAACGATAATGGATACCGTATTATTAGCTGTGAAAAAGTTACAAACAAAAGCTAGCGAAGCTATGCCTAAACCTGCGGCACGCTTTTTATTATTTGGGTTAAGTTTTCGTGCGAAGCTTTCGATAGTATCCGTTAATGCGGCTAGGCCTCCTTGGCGTTTAATTAGTTCACTTAAACCACCAATAAATAATGATAAAATAAAGATATCTTGCATACTACCAAATCCGGTATTGATATCGTTTATCCACGCAGATAATTGATAGGCATTATCATACATGCCAATGGCTGCGGCGAGAATAATTCCAACAATTAACACGACAAAAACATTAATCCCCATCAATGCCAGTGTTAAAATAACGAGATAGGGCAACAAGCCAAGTACATTAATATCTTGAGCTTGTTCATGAGGAATACTTACGCCCATAGAAGCATATATAATTAAACACAAAAGGGCGGCAGGCACAGCAAACTTAAAATTCACCTTAAATTTATCTTTCATGTGCGCGCCTTGGCTACGAGTCGACGCTATAGTCGTGTCAGATATTATTGATAAATTGTCGCCAAAAATAGCGCCCGAAATAATACAGCCAGCCACTATAGATGCATCTAAATCGGCTGATTCAATAAAACCTAATGCAACCGGAGCAATTGCGGCAATAGTGCCCATGGATGTTCCCATCGCAGTAGCAATAAAAGCAGAAACTAAAAATAGACCAGGCAGTAACAAGTAATCAGGAAAAAACGACAATCCTAATTGTACGCTAGCATCAACACTACCTGTTGATTTGGCTACTGTAGCAAAGGCACCGGCGAGTAGATAAATAATACACATAGTAATAATGTTTGAATGGCCTGCACCCGAGATGAATTGGCTCACTTGGTCATTTATGCTGTCCTTGCCTAAATACACAGCAACTAATATTGCCGGAATTATGGCAATGCTGGCGGGGAGTTGATAAAAAGCGAAATCAACTCCTTGTAGGGTAAGAACAATACCCGTACCTAGGAAAAGCCCTAGAAAAACCCCAAAGGGTAATAAGCTTAATAAGCTTTTCTCGGGAGAAGACGTTGAGGATTTTGTTAGTTCATTACTCATAAAATTTATCTTTTACATTAAGTTAAGGCTAGTCTAGCGTAAACACCTTTGATAACAAAATGATAAAGTGCCAGTTATACACCCAGTTAATTATAATTAATAACAAAATGTCGCAAATTCAAGCTACAGACCTCTAGCACTTTATGTTATCCTTTCGCGAATTTTTTATCATATCACCATATTGTACAATGATTGTGCTGGTGAAAACATTAAGTGGATATCATGTCAGAAAAAACATTTGAAACTATCGAACAACGCGTAAGTTACGGTGTAGGTCGTCAATTAGGTGATCAATTACGTAACAATCCTTTTAAAGAATTTGACGTATCTGCTGTACAAGCAGGTTTAGCTGATGCGATTGCTAATGCAGCAAGCCAAGTATCAGACGAAGATTTAAATGAAGCATTCTCTGTTGTTTCTAAAAAAATGCAAGAATTAGAACAGGCCGCAGCGAAAGAAAAATCAGCTGAAGGCGAAGCGTATTTAGCTACAAATGCTAAACGTGACGAAGTTACTGTTTTAGAGTCAGGTTTACAATATGAAGTATTAGCAACAGGCGACGGCGAAAAGCCAACAGCTGCTAGTACAGTTCGTACGCATTACCATGGTTCTTTCATCAATGGTGATGTTTTTGATAGCTCTGTAGATCGTGGCCAACCTGCTGAATTTCCAGTAGGCGGCGTTATCGCTGGTTGGACTGAAGCATTACAGTTAATGACTGAAGGGTCAAAATGGCGTTTATACGTACCTTATAACTTAGCTTACGGTGAGCAAGGTTCACAAGGTGCTATTCCTCCTTATGCGACATTAGTATTTGATGTGGAATTATTAGCAATCGTTAGCTAATAAATTTAAAGCCCTCAATTGAGGGCTTTTTTATGAATGCACTTTAAATATACGACTAAAATGTATTCATAAAAAACAACTGAACATTAAATGAATAAATACGAAAAGTAGCATAAGTTTCAATATGAAAAGTAAACAGCTAGACAAATTGTTTCAAGCATATATTTTAGCTTTTAAGCAATATGACTTATCGGCAGTCCAACAGTGCTATCAACTGCCATGTACTTTACATACTCCTGACAAAGTGGCTTATCTAGCAAACGATATTAGTTTTAAGCAAGAATTTGACGATATATTTACCGTATTAAAACACGCAAAAACCGAAAATATTCTTGCGACTAAAGCGACCTACAGTTTAGGTATCGCTGAGACTATAGACGTTTGTATCGACTGGGCATTTGTTGATGATACAAAAGAAGTGTTCGCTGATTTTTGTGCTTTTTATCATTTAGTAAAAGTAGCAGAGCAATATAAAATTATCAGTGTGGTATCACACGATTTATCTAACAGTGTTACGTTAATGTATGACTTAGCCATAACAAATTAATAAGCAATCAATAAGAAAAATTGAGAATAAATATGAAAGTAAAAGTAGCCATTTTAGGATGTAGCGGTCGTATGGGGCGCAACTTAATAGAAGCCGCCGTTGAGCACCAATCAATTGAACTCGTTGGTGGTAGTGTTCGAGCGTCGTCATCGTTTGTAAATTTCGATTTAGGTGAACTTGCCGGTATTGGCGCTATTGGCCAAAAAACATCAACAACGTTAAATGACTTACTTGAAGCTGATGTTTTTATTGATTTTACTTCTATTGAAACGACTTTAGAAAACATAACCTGGTGCCAGCAACACAATAAAGCTTTAGTTATTGGTACTACGGGCTTTAGTGACGAGCAAGTTAACTTGATTAAAACTGCCGGGGAAAAAATGCCGGTAATTTTAGCTCCTAATACCAGTGTTGGTGTTAATTTGATGTTTAAACTCTTAGAAATTACCGCTAAAGCAATTGGCGACTATACTGATATAGAAATATTTGAAGCGCATCACAGGTTTAAGAAAGATGCTCCTTCAGGAACGGCCGTTAAAATGGGGCAAGTCATTGCGGATACCTTAGATAGAGACATAAATAAAGTTGCCGTTTATGGCCGGGAAGGGATCACTGGCGAACGCGAAAAAGAAACCATTGGTTTTGCTACGGTTCGTGCTGGTGATATCGTTGGTGAGCATACAGCCTTTTTTGCGGATATTGGCGAACGGTTAGAAATCACCCATCGCGCTAGTTCAAGAATGACTTTTGCTCTTGGTGCTATGAGAGCCGCATTCTGGTTAAGTGAAGCCGATAATGGTTATTATGATATGCAAGACGTTTTAGGGTTGAAATAAACTAAATAGAATAGAAAACAGCTACTTTCAGCTGTTTTAGATGAAAATCGAATTAAACGCTTAGTTTTTTACAATTATCGCTAGACGAAAGTGCGATACAAGCGTAAAATAAGTGGATTTTGTCAAAAATTTAGTCAGTAAGTTAACAATAACGAAATTTTTGACATTTTTTGTGGGTGTTTCTCTATTAAATAAATTAGAGAGCAAGCCACGCGTAATTAATACTTAATGATGTTTCTTTAGTTGTACATCGTTAAGCTTCTTTCTTCTTTACGGAGGTTAAATTGACTAAATCTGCTATTTTAGTGCTTGAAGACGGCACTGTATTTAAAGGCACCGCTATTGGTGCAGACGGAGCGGCTGTTGGTGAAGTAGTATTCAATACTTCAATGACCGGTTACCAAGAAATTCTAACTGACCCTTCATATGCAGAACAAATTATTACCCTAACTTACCCGCATATCGGTAATACAGGTACCAATAGTGAAGATGAAGAATCAAACACTATTTCGGCAAAAGGTTTAGTTATTCGAGATTTACCGCTTCTAGCGAGTAATTTTCGAAATGAACAAAATTTAAGCGACTATCTAAAAGCAAATAATATTTTAGGTATTGCCGATATTGATACTCGTAAACTAACCCGTATTTTACGACAGAAAGGTGCACAAAACGGTTGTATAATGACTGTTGATGCCGTTACTGAAGCCGCAGAAACAGACGCTTTAGCCCAAGCTAAAGCATTTCCAGGCCTTAAAGGTATGGACTTGGCGAAAGTTGTTTCAACAAAAGAACAATATCAATGGACAGAAGGAAGTTGGGAACTAGGAAAAGGGCACATAACGCCTGAAAATTCTCAGTTTCACGTCGTTGCCTACGATTTCGGTGCTAAACGTAATATATTACGTATGTTAGTAGACCGTGGTTGTAAAGTCACCGTAGTGCCGGCACAAACATCTGCAAGCGATGTTTTAGCCATGAAACCTGATGGAATTTTCTTATCAAATGGACCAGGTGACCCAGAACCATGTGATTACGCGATTTCTGCTATTAAAACATTTTTAGAAACCGACACACCTATCTTTGGTATTTGTTTAGGGCATCAACTTCTTGGCTTAGCCAGTGGTGCTAAAACAGTTAAAATGAAGTTTGGCCATCATGGTGGTAACCATCCGGTTAAAGATTTCGATCGTAATGTTGTGATGATTACTGCGCAGAATCATGGTTTTGCCATTGATGAGAATAATATGCCTGAAAATTTGAAAGTAACGCACGTGTCGTTATTTGATAATTCAATTCAAGGTGTTCATCGTACAGACAAACCAGCGTTTAGTTTTCAAGGTCACCCTGAAGCAAGCCCTGGTCCAGCAGATGCCGCACCACTGTTTGATCATTTCATCGATTTAATGAACGATGCAAAAGCTTAGCACTTAAACAAGATATAGAGAGAACTGAAAAATGGCAAAACGTACTGATTTAAAAAGTATCTTGATTTTAGGCGCGGGCCCAATTGTTATTGGTCAAGCCTGTGAATTTGATTACTCTGGCGCACAAGCGTGTAAAGCACTTCGCGAAGAAGGCTACCGAGTTATTCTCGTTAACTCAAACCCTGCAACAATAATGACTGACCCTGAAATGGCCGATGCAACTTATATCGAACCTATTCACTGGGAAGTTGTTCGCAAAATTATTGAAAAAGAACGTCCTTGTGCTGTTTTACCAACAATGGGTGGTCAAACGGCTTTGAATTGTGCTTTAGAACTTGAAGCCAAAGGCGTATTAAAAGAATTTAATGTTGAGATGATCGGCGCAACCGCTGATGCTATTGATAAAGCAGAAGATAGATCTCGTTTCGATAAAGCAATGAAAGCGATTGGCTTAGATACGCCAAATGCTGAAATTGTGCATACAATAGAAGAAGCGCACGCAGCAAGTAAAACGTTAGGTTTTCCATGTATTATTCGTCCTTCATTTACTATGGGTGGAACAGGCGGCGGTATTGCATATAACCGCGAAGAATTTGATGAAATTTGTACGCGTGGTTTAGATCTTTCTCCAACTTCAGAATTATTGATTGATGAATCATTAATTGGTTGGAAAGAATATGAAATGGAAGTGGTTCGCGACAAAAATGATAACTGTATCATTATATGTTCGATTGAAAACTTTGATCCTATGGGCATTCATACGGGTGATTCAATCACAGTTGCACCAGCTCAAACGTTAACAGATAAAGAATACCAAATCATGCGAAACGCATCGATTGCGGTATTACGTGAAATTGGTGTTGAAACAGGTGGTTCAAACGTACAATTTGGTATCTGTCCTAAGACTGGCCGTATGGTTATCATCGAGATGAACCCACGTGTATCTCGTTCATCTGCTCTTGCTTCAAAAGCAACAGGTTTTCCTATTGCTAAAATCGCCGCTAAGTTAGCGGTAGGTTATACGCTTGATGAGTTAACTAACGATATTACTGGCGGCGCAACACCAGCGTCATTTGAGCCAACTATCGATTACGTAGTAACTAAAATTCCACGTTTTAACTTTGAAAAATTTGCTGGTTGTGAAGACAGATTAACCACGCAAATGAAATCAGTTGGCGAAGTTATGTCGATTGGTCGTAATCAACAAGAATCATTACAAAAAGCGTTACGTGGCTTAGAAGTTGGCGTAAAAGGTTTTGACTCTATGGTTGATGTAACTCAGCCAGGCGCTAAAACTAAAATAATGCATGAACTGCAAGAAGCCGGTGCTGATCGTATTTGGTATGTTGCTGATGCGTTCCGCTTAGGGTTAACGGTTGATGATATTTACCGCTTAACGATGATTGATCGTTGGTTCCTTATTCAAATAGAAGATATTATTTTAGAAGAAACAAAAGTTTCTGAAGGTGGTTTAAAAGTATTAACACCTGAATATTTACGACAGCTTAAACGAAAAGGTTTTGCTGATTCTCGTCTTGCTGATTTAATTGGCGTAGCAGAAGCTGAAATACGTAAGAAGCGTCATAATGCTGAAATATTCCCTGTATACAAGCGTGTAGATACTTGTGCAGCAGAGTTTAGTTCTGATACGGCTTACATGTATTCAACATACGATGAAGAATGTGAAGCAAACCCAACCGACAAAGAATCAATCATGATTTTAGGTGGCGGTCCAAACCGTATTGGTCAAGGTATTGAGTTCGATTACTGTTGTGTTCACGCGGCATTAGCTTTACGTGAAGACGGCTTTGAAACAATCATGGTTAACTGTAACCCTGAAACTGTTTCTACCGATTACGATACTTCTGACCGCTTATATTTTGAATCTATCACTTTTGAAGATGTATTAGAAATCGTCCGTATTGAAAAGCCAAAAGGCGTTATCGTACAATACGGTGGTCAAACACCACTTAAATTAGCACGTGCTTTAGAAGCCGCTGGTGTACCTATTATCGGTACTTCTCCAGATGCTATTGATAGAGCAGAAGACAGAGAACGTTTCCAGCAAGCTGTTGACCGTTTAGATTTATTACAGCCTGAAAATGCTACGGTAACCTCATTAGATGAAGCAATGGCGAAAGCTGAAGCGATTGGTTTTCCATTAGTTGTTCGCCCATCTTATGTTTTAGGTGGCCGTGCAATGGAAATCGTGTATGACCTAGACGATTTACGTCGATACATGACAGAAGCTGTTAGCGTTTCAAATGACTCACCGGTATTGCTAGATCACTTTTTAGATGATGCAATTGAAGTTGATATAGATGTTGTTTGTGATGGCACTGATGTTGTTATTGGCGGCATTATGCAACATATTGAACAAGCGGGTGTTCACTCGGGTGATTCGGCATGTTCATTACCAGCATATAGCTTAAACCAAGAAGTTCAAGATGTAATGCGTAAGCAAGTAACTGATTTGGCTTTTGAATTAGGCGTAATTGGTTTAATGAACACTCAGATGGCAGTTAAAGATGGCAAAGTTTACTTAATCGAAGTAAACCCACGTGCTGCTCGTACTATTCCATTTGTTTCAAAGGCAACTGCAGTGCCTTTAGCTAAAGTCGGCGCTCGTGTTATGGCTGGTAAGTCACTGAAAGAGCAGGGCATAACAACAGAAGTTATACCTCCTTATTTCTCAGTGAAAGAAGTAGTTATTCCTTTTAACAAGTTTCACGGAAGTGATCCATTAGTTGGCCCAGAAATGCGTTCAACGGGTGAGGTTATGGGCGTTGGAGACACATTTGAAGACGCGTATGCAAAAGCTTGTTTGGGTGCTGGTGTTTCAGTACCTAAGTCAGGTCGTGCGTTAATCTCTGTTCGTAATAGTGATAAACAACGTGTGGTTGATTTAGCTAAACAGCTGGTTGCTTTAGGGTATGATGTAGATGCTACTCATGGAACTGCAGTGATTTTAGGTGAAGCTAATATACCATGTCGCTTAGTGAATAAAGTTCAAGAAGGTCGTCCACATATTCTTGATAGAATCAAAAATGGTGAATACAGTTATATTATTAACACCACAGAAGGTCGTAAAGCGATTGAAGATTCTAAAGTATTGCGTGGCGGAGCTTTGCGTTATAAAGTAGCTTATACTACAACGCTTAATGCAGCTTTTGCTACTTGTCAGGCTCATGCCGCAGATGACAGGAATACAGTGACTTCTATTCAAGAATTGCATCAGAAGTGTAAATAGTAAGATAGGCGTTTATTGCTTAATTATTAACAATTGCATGAACGCTGTTCATTAATTTTTATAAAGGTGGTGGTCACTTCATGTGCTACCGCCTTTATCGTTAGAATAAGAAGAGAATAATGACTAAGTATCCAATGACCCTTCGTGGTGCAGAATTGCTACAAGAAGAACTTAAGCAATTAAAAACAGTTAAACGTCCACGTATTGTAAAAGATATTGCCGATGCGCGTGAGCATGGCGATTTGAAAGAGAATGCTGAGTATCATGCAGCAAAAGAAGAACAGGGCTTTTGTGAAGGACGTATTCAAGATATAGAAGGTCGGTTATGTAACGCACAGGTTATTGATGTAACTACAATACCTAATCACGGCAAGGTCATTTTTGGTACTACTGTAACGTTATTAAATATTGATACTGAAGTGGAAGTGACTTATCAAATTGTTGGCGATGATGAGGCTGATTTTAAAACAGGTCGTATTTCTTTGAACTCTCCTATTGCCCGCGGTTTGATAGGTAAGGAAGTTGATTCTGAAGTTGAAATTACCATACCTGGCGGCATCGTTGAGTATGAAATTGTTTCTGTCGATTATATTTAGTTGCTAATCGTTCGTATTAAAATATCGAAGGCCCATTATGAAAATAATGGGCCTTTTTGTTGATATTAAACGAGAGTGAAGACATCTCGTTTGATAAGTTATCCTTAGCGTTATGAACTTTATTATCAAGCTGAACTTTGGGCTTGAATTTACTCGGAGTAAACATGAAAAAAGTAGCATTTATTGGTTTAGGAGTCATGGGATATCCTATGGCAGGCCACTTACAAACCTCAGGTTTTGACGTATGTGTTTATAACAGAACGACTGAAAAAGCTGAGCAATGGGTGAAAGAATTTGGTGGTAGACTCGCATTAACCCCAAAAGAAGCTGCAAAAGGATGTGATATCGCCTTTTCTTGTGTCGGCAATGATAATGATGTTAGACAAGTCGTTTTAGGCAGTGACGGGATATTAGCTGGCTTATCGATAGGTGCTATATTAGTTGATCATACAACTGCATCTGCAGAGCTAGCAAGAGATTTAGATGCCTTAGCTAAATTACAAAATAAGCATTTTATTGATGCACCTGTCTCTGGTGGTCAAGCAGGAGCAGAAAACGGTGTATTAACCGTTATGGTGGGCGGTGAAGCTGATATTTTTGAGCAAGTGCAACCTGTTATGAATGCATATGCTCAATTTAGTCAATTAATGGGTAATGTAGGCTCTGGCCAATTAGCAAAAATGGTAAATCAAATATGTTTTGTTAATGCGGTGCAAGGTTTAGCTGAAGGATTGAATTTTGCGCAAAAAGCCGGCTTAGATACCAATAAACTCATTGAAACTATTTCGAAAGGGGCTGCGGGCTCTTGGCAAATGGATAATCGTGGTAAAACTATGTGTGCCCGAGAATTTGATTTTGGTTTTGCCGTTGATTGGGTGAGAAAGGATCTTGCGATGGCATTTACAGAAGCCGAAAAAATAGGTGCTGATTTGACGATCACAAAACAATTAGATGGTTATTATGAAGAAGTTCAACAAAAGGGTGGAAATCGTTGGGATACCTCGAGTTTAATTGCTCGGCTAGGTGAATAAATTTCCCTGTCATGAATAGCTAAGTTTTAAATAAAAAAAAGCCTGCAATAAATTGCAGGCTTTTCTTATGTGGCTCCTTAGCTCTTTAATAGAAAAGGACTTGAACCAGGGACAAACGCCTATTTATATAAGCACAGTCCGTTGCACTACCCAATGAACTCTTGAGATATTTTAATCAAAAAAAAGCCTGCAAAATATTGCAGGCTTATCTTATGTGGCTCCTTAGCTCTTTAATAGAAAAGGACTTGAACCAGGGACAAACGCCTATTTATATAAGCACAGTCCCTTGCACTACCAAATGAACTCTTGAGATATTTTAATCAAAAAAAAGCCTGCAATAAATTGCAGGCTTTTCTTATGTGGCTCCTCAACCTGGACTTGAACCAGGGACAAACGGATTAACAGTCCGTTGCTCTACCAACTGAGCTATTGAGGAATTGTTCTTTAGTCACCGCTTATAAGTATCTTAAAAGCCATCACTTTAAATTGGCTCCTCAACCTGGACTTGAACCAGGGACAAACGGATTAACAGTCCGTTGCTCTACCAACTGAGCTATTGAGGAATCGTTCTTTAGTGTTAGCTTATCAATAATTTCAAAGCTGTCACTTTTAAATAAAAAAAGCCTGCAAACTATTGCAGGCTTATCTTATGTGGCTCCTCAACCTGGACTTGAACCAGGGACAAACGGATTAACAGTCCGTTGCTCTACCAACTGAGCTATTGAGGAATTGTTCTTTAGTCACCGCTTATAAGTATCTTAAAAGCCATCACTTTAATTTGGCTCCTCAACCTGGACTTGAACCAGGGACAAACGGATTAACAGTCCGTTGCTCTACCAACTGAGCTATTGAGGAATCGTTTTGTTTGCCAAGCGTCTGGCTAACGGGGCGAGATATTAAAGGTGGTTGAGCTAACTGTCAACACAAAATTTATAAATAAATCATTATTTTGTTTGTTTGCTTATTTTGTCGTCACTCAGTCTGCTTTGTCTACGGATGTAGTGCTAAATTTGCACTTTGTTATTGTAAGGTTCTGTAACAAGAAGTTATCCACGTAATCTGTGGATAACATTGTGGGCGAAAGTGTAATGAACAGTTACGTAAACGAAAGAATGGGTGCTGTAGCTTAGTTTGCTGATTATGCAATATTAAATTATATTCAACTATAACAATAGGATACTCAAGTAATTTGCGTTAAAGTATTTTTCTGTGTGTTTTTTGTTCAATCGTGTGTTTGGAGAATTGTGCTGTGAGTTATACGAAAGTTTAGGTATGAAAACTTGATGTTCTTTAATGAATAAAAATAAATTTAGCAAATAATAGCCAGAAATCACGCGAAATTAAATATATACATAGCGAGTCTTATCACTATCTTTTACAATACTTTTGCATTTTCCTTCACAGACAACCAACAGCTAATATTGAAATGACCCAAATAAAGAAAAATAGCCAAATTAATTTACTTGAAGATCCTGTCTCCTCCACACTAAAACGTATGACCATTCCAATGATTTATGGCATGATTTTACTGATGACTTTTAATTTGGTTGACACATTTTTTGTTGGATTATTAGGAACGCAACCTTTAGCAGCAATAAGTTTTACTTTTCCGATCACCTTTACGGTGATCAGCTTAACTATTGGTCTTGGTATTGGTACTTCAGCCGTTATTGCTAAAGCATTAGGTAAGGGAAATAACGAGTCGGCACAAAACTCAGGTACAGCAGCTATGTATTTGGCAGCGATTATTGTTGGGATCTTATCTTATATTGGTTACTGTTTTATAGATGAAATGTTCATATTGCTAGGTGCAAGTGATGAATTGTTACCGCTTATACATCAGTACATGGATATTTGGTTTATTGGCAGCATTTGTTTAATTGGACCTATGATTGGTAATGCAATATTACGTGCATCAGGTGATACTAAAACACCAAGTATAATAATGGGCAGTGCGGGCTTAATTAACGCAATATTAGATCCCATTCTTATTTTTGGTTTCGGTCCAATCCCTGCGATGGGAATTCAAGGTGCTGCAATTGCAACGTTAATCTCTTGGGTTTTTGGCATGTTGCTTGTTCTTTATATTATCGCTATTAAGCGTAAATTAATTCATACCAAACTTTTATCATTTAAGGCATTTATAGCCTCAAGCAAAGGCATTTTACATATTGGTTTACCTGCAGCAGGGGCCAATATGTTGACGCCGATAGCTGCAGCAATTTTAACGGCTATTGTCGCAAATTATGGTGAGTCTGCTGTTGCTGCTTTCGGCGTAGGATCTCGTATTGAGTCAATTGCTTGTTTGGTTGTTCTAGCTCTGTCTATGACATTACCACCTTTTATCAGTCAAAACTTTGGGGCGAGTAATATGCATCGTGTCGAAAAAAGCTATAAAACATCGGTGAAGTTTGTTCTTGTTTGGCAACTTATTATCTATGTTGTTTTAGTGCTGATTGCCCCCTTTATTGCCGATATTTTTTCTACCGAGCAAGCTGTAGCTGATATTATTATTTTGTTTATTTGGATACTACCTCTCGGATATGGGCTACAAGGGATTGTTATTTTAACTAACTCATCTTTTAATGCCCTACATAAGCCTATGGTAGCGTTAATACTGAGTATTATTCGTTTATTTGTCTGCTATGTACCTTTAGCTTACTTGGGCAATGTTTTTTATGGAATTGAAGGCTTTTTCATTGGTGCACTCTTTGGAAACTTGATCATGGCAGTGATTTCATATCGCTTATTTGATAAACAATTTCCTCATGAGCTTGTTGAAATCAAAGGAGCATCGTCATGAAGTCCATGGATTTGAAGTCAGATTACACCCCTAATGGTGATCAGCCTGCTGCCATTAAGCAATTGCTCGATGGTATTGAAGATGGCTTAGCTCATCAAACATTACTCGGTGTAACTGGCTCAGGAAAAACCTTCACCATTGCCAATGTTGTTGCAACATTGAATCGTCCAACAATGATGATAGCGCCTAATAAAACACTTGCGGCGCAGCTTTATAGTGAGATGAAGGAGTTCTTTCCAAATAATGCGGTTGAGTACTTTGTTTCTTATTATGATTATTATCAGCCCGAGGCTTATGTG
>Ga0209291_1002352_pt1 | contig 15400 bp, 14 predicted proteins | sample GOMGulsemesocosm_FD_184633 | JGI IMG/M metagenome (GOLD analysis project Ga0209291, IMG submission 184633) | Methane-oxidizing microbial communities from mesocosms in the Gulf of Mexico - GOM9B Gulf of Mexico (SPAdes) (version 2) | ecosystem: Environmental > Aquatic > Marine > Cold seeps...
TTTAGCAGGATTTATTCCTAATATGACTTTCATGATAGGAGAAATTTCCGGCCTTCTTAGTTTTATGATATTATCATCACCAATTCCTACTTGTTGGTTTTCATGAATACGGTAAGATACTAAACATTCTTTAGAGAAAAATAATGTATTTTTTCTTGCTAATTGATGAGCGATCCATTCATCATGCAATAACTTTTTCTCAACTGTTTGAAAGGGGAAAATGCTAGCTTTTGCTTTTTTACTAATACATAAAGTAGCACCTGTCAAAAAGTTACCTCTATAAATGAGTCGTTTAAATAAAATTTTTGGATCATTTAATTTATGTTCAGGAAAATTAAAATTATCCCAAAGTGTAAAATCCTCAAATAGAAGATTGTTTTCTCCGTCAATCAAATAAGCATTAGAAAATACACCTTCAATATGTTTATTTTCGTTAAAAACTTTTAATGTTTCATCTACTTTATTAGGGAGCCATAAATCGTCTTGATCAGCTAGAAATATATAATCTCCACTCGCTAAAGCAATTGCTTTTTCAAAGTTTTTATTACTTCTTAAGTTTTTTGTATTGTAATGAATGTTAAATAAACCAGGGTGTTTTTTACTATATGATTCAATGATATCCTTTGTGTTGTCTTTTGAACAATCATCACAGACCACGATTTCAGTTACCGGTACAGTTTGGTTTAGGATACTGTCTAGTTGTTGATTTAAATATTTTGCACCGTTATAGGTGCATAACGCAACTGATATAGAATTTTTTGTATTCAATTTTATTATAATTTAGGGAATACTATTTTTATAGCATCCTTCTGTTCTAAAATATACTTTAGCCAGTTTGTAAAAGAATATTTTTGTTTAATTTTGGAGTCTACTACTTTTAAAGGTGATATGATAAAGTTATTCAAATCAACTAGAGAAGAGTAAACACAGATGTTTTCTGGAGTGTAAAAATCATAGTTTTTAATCAATGTATTGGTTGTTATAATTTTTTTATTATAACCGAGAGCTTCAAATGCTCTAAATGATAGCCCATTATGAATTTTGTGATTTACAAAATCTAATATAATTTTTGAATTTGCTACTTGAATAATATTTTCTTTATATGTGAGTCCTTTTTTAGGAAAACTCATATAAGAGTACTTTTTTAACTTTTCTTGTTCTTTTATTGAACAAGATGGAATAATGATGTTTAATTTCAATCCTAACTTATGTAGTTTTTCACAAACTTCAATGGTTTCGTTAATTCTGTGATCGAAACTCCCAAGGTAATATACATCAAATTCAGGAGAGGTGTTCTTTATAAGGTCATCATAACAGTCAAAGTAAAAATTAGTTGAAGGGTACGTTTTTGAGGTTATATCATTACTGTCAAATACATAAAATTTATCAAATAGGTCAACTACTGAAGTTATTTTCGGATATCTCTTGAGCCCATCCCATTGATATGCATATGACTTTGTTGATTTCTCAATTGTTTTTTCAATTAGTTTGTTGTCGAATAAATCTGCTCTTATGGATAAATTATAATCAAATTTATCATTTATGGTGTTTAAAAAATCTAGATGCTCATTAGTTCGTGCGTCCCCTTTTTGTATTAATTGTTTTTTATAGTCTTTGTTTTTTAAAATTGCCTTGTGGATGAAATTGAAAATCTTATCTTTTTTTGATTTGTATTTAAAAGGAAGTTTTCGAATAATAGTAATATTCTTAAATTTTAAATAATTTAAGTTGTCTTCAAAACAAGTGTAAAACCCACAATCAGAAGTAATAGTTAATAAGATGCTTTTGTTTTTAAATAGTCCCATTTTATTGGCGATATTTTTTTCTACATTTTTTATTTACTATTTTAAAAACACGATACTTTAAATAAGAATAAGTTGAGGTAAACTTATCTAATATAAAATCACTTAATTCGGTTGACTTATAGTATTCATACACATTTTCATAGCCATATACTTTATAGGATTCCATTACTAACCAATTTTTTATTGTAATAATGTCTTTTAAAGGTAATTCAGTTTTTATATTTTTGAATAAAGGGTTGTTTATAACATCATAGTAAAACTGAAAATTTTCGTAATACTTTATGTATAGAAATTTATGAAATTCTTTTTTATCATCTTGATTAACAGTATTGTTTTTAGATGATTCAGAAGAAGTGTGTATCCTAAACTTGACTAACTTTTCAGGGATATAGCAAAAATTATTTTGCAAAATTTTATTTAGTATAAAAATATAGTCTACTAATTGAAAATAATTGTCAGGATAATCGGAATGACTGTAGTTATTTTTGTTAAATAAATATGTTGGGGGTTCGCCGATACAATTGTGAAAAATATGTGGAGCAATAGCTTTTGCAGTTTCTTCTGGTGTATATGCTTTTTCTACTGGGAATATTTCTGCAGTTTTTGGAAGTTTTTCTTCATAAAACCTTTTAACTCTTGGGTTAAAATTATCTTCAAAAAAGTACTCTCTATCACAAATTACAAAATCTACATTGTGTTTTAAAGCAGCGTTAATCATTCTTTCAACACAGTCTAGTTCAAATAAATCATCTTGAAATAAATATTTAATCCAATTTGAAGTTGCTTTATTTATACTTTCACACCAATTCCCAACAAGTCCAAGGTTTCGACTGTTTTTATAAACTTTTATTCTAGAGTCTTTTTTAGCAAAATCTTCACAAATAGCTAATGTATTATCAGTAGAATGATCATCAGTAATAATGATTTCTATATTCTTATAAGTTTGGTTTATTGCCGATAGCAATGTTTCCTTAAGATATAGCTCCCCGTTATAAGTTGGGATACAAATTGAAACTAATGGTTGGTTTTTATTCGTCATAAAACTATTAATTTAATAAGACATCTATTTTACGTTCGACTATTTGATGATAAAATATATCAGGATTTTCTTCAGAAATTAAATCTTCATTAAAAGAATGATCCCAAACCCTAGTTGTAGTACCAAAGTTATTATACATATAATCTTGATAGGCGCCTAAGAAGGAATCATGTAGAATAACAGCTTTTAAGCTATTAGTAGGTGATTTCCATTGTGTACTATATAACCTAGGGTCTATGGTGTAATTATTTGGTGCTTGATGTTTTTTCGATGTGCGATAAGCTGGTTGTTTAACCTTGAAATTAAATGTAATATATTTTTCAATTTCGTCAATGCCTAATATACGGTTCAAATCACCAAATTCTTTACTAGCCCTCTTAGGGTCATTATAATTAATATATAATTCGTTTATAGGGTATTTTTTAAATTGATGTTTAGGGAAATCTTGTTGAATTTGATTAATACTAACTTTAAAAGCTTCATAACCTGCAAAATCTGTCCAATGAGTATCTGCTTTATAATATAATAATTCTTTATTGGTATTTTGTAGGTTTTTCCCTAAATCTATGTAGGTTATGTTATGAATTCTACACAAAGAATCTAGTTGCTCTTTTTTTGTAAGATTTGATTTTTTTTCAATTGGAATCATATCACCATATACAGTAAGTTTATTTGGAGCAATAGCAAGATACATCTTAATGCCTCTTTCTTCTAGCCAATTTTTGCGATAAATAAGGTTTTTTTTAAGTATTTCAATTTCCTTTTTTGAAAAAGTGACAATCCCTTTTGATTCTGAGAGAGCGTTATCAGGATAATCACCTAAGAATTTCCACCCGTTTTTTGCTTGAACGGCTTTTCTTGGTAAAGGATTGGTTTTAATAAAGACTTTTTTATTATAAAAATAGAGGTCAATTAATTCTGATTTCAAAGGAAAATTTCTTTTGAAATTTAAGCTCATTTTTTTTTCTCCAATTTTCACAGAAGTTTTTACCCCAAAAATAAATAGACATATCGGCGTGGAAATAAATAGCAATGATACTATTGAAAATAAAAGGATAATCTTTTTTCGCATAGCTTAATATTCTAAAAGTAAATCTACTTGACGTTCTAATATTTCATGATAAAAAATGTCAGGTTGTTCAGATTCTATAACTTTTTCATTAAAGGAATGGTCCCAAATAAATGTTGTCTTCCCAAAATTTTCTTTTAAATGTTTTTGGTAGTATCCCATGTATGAATCATGAAAAACAAGTAGTTTATATTCGTTTCTTTCGCTTGTAAACCTAGCTTCATAAAGTTTAGGAGCATTTATATAATTATCTGGAATTGGATAAATACTTGTTTTTTTAATTGCTTTAGGAGCAGTTTTAGGAGTTAATACTATATATTTTTCCTCATGTGGTTTTTTTAACATATCATTTAAATCTCCAATTTGAATTGTATCACTTAAAGTTACGTCAAAATCTGTTAAGGTGTAAGTTTGACAGTTTAATTTTTTTAAATCTAAATTAAGCCTTTTTGCAGTAGTATTATAGGCGTATAAGCCTGCAAATTGGTTCCAATGAGTATCTGTTTTGTAATATAATAATTGATCGCCTTTTTCAGGGAAGTCATCTCCTAAATTGATGTAGTTTATGTTGTTGCTTTTACATAGAGAATCTAACTGTTGCATTTTAGTTTTTTTAAGACTTTGTCCAAAAGGGAGTAGTTCTCTGTAATAAGTGTGTTTATTTGGAGCAACAGCAATATACATTTTAATATTACGATCTTTAAACCATTTTTTTCGGTACAGTAATCTATTTTCAAGTTTAATTAACTCTTCAGTTGTAAAGTTAATTTTACCTATTGATTCTGATAATGGATTACTAAAGGAGTCACCTAAAAACCTCCAACCATTATCTACCGTTACCACTTTATTAGGGATAGGGTCAATTTTCAATACGTTTTCTTCAAAAAGCGTGTAAGTTTTAATAAGCTCTGATTTTAATGGGTAGTCCCTTTTAAAATTTAAACTCATTTTCTTTTCCCCTTTTTTAACATCAGTTTTTATTCTTAAGCAAAAGAATATAAATGGTACTGATATTATTATTAAGAAAGATACTATGAATATTATGTTAACTGTTTTTTTCATTTAGTAATTTTTATTTCAATATTTTAATAATACATCAACATCACGCTCTAATATTTCATGGTATAAAATATCGGGCTTACTACTCAAAATTAATTGTTCATTAAATTTGTGGTCCCATACGGAAACTGTGCTTTTAAAATTTTCAACCATAAACTTTTCAAGACCATGATAAAATGAGTCATGAAATATTAATATGTTAATGTTGTTAATGTTCGTAACCCATCGTTTTTCATATTTAGTTGGGTCTCTTTTAAAATATTTTGGGATACTTATTTGTTTGCTTTGTTGATGTGCTTTTTGTTGTTCTTTGCTTATTAAAAGTGCAGTGTACGTTTCGTTATTTTCTTTTCTTAATATTCTATTTAAATCTCCAGCAAAAAAAGTATCTCCAGTAATTTCAATTAATTCGTTTATTTTAAATTGTTTAAAATTACTATTTGGGAAATCGTTAGATATAAATTCGATACTTTCCTTAAAACCATAAAAAGCTCCATACTCATTCCAATGTGTATCTGTTTTAAAATATAGAAGCTTTTTACTGTTTTTGGGGAATTGTTTCGCTAAATTAATATAGTTTATTTGATTCATTTTGCATAATGAATCAAGCTGCTCCATTTTAGTTTTTTTGTAATGTTGCCTAATTGGTATATGGTTCCCATAAACTGTATGTTTGTTAGGGGCTATTGCTAAATATAGTTCTATTCCTTTGTCATTTAGCCACTTATTTCGAAAAAGTAACCTTTCTTCAAGTGTTTTAAGTTCGGAATTAGTAAAACGAATTATACCTTTTGATTCAGAAAGAGCATTACCATCATTATTACTTAGAAACTTCCAATTATTCTCAACAGTAATAACTCTTTTAGATAATGGGTTTTTATCGAAAACGGATTCTTTTATGTAAGTAAAAGTGCTAATTAAATTAGATTTTAAAGGGAAATTTCGCTCAAAATTTAAGCTCATTTTTTTCTCTCCTATAGGTGTTTCCATTTCTAATTGTAGGCTAAAAAGCACTAGCGGAATAGAAATAGTTATAGAAAAAAAAATAATATAAATATATGCTCCAATTTTCCTCATATAGAAATTAAAATCTAAAATAGATAAATGGGTTATATGAACTTGCAGCTACATATACTATTGAGAAAAATAGTAATGTAATAACAAATGAATATCTGAATAATAAATAATATTTTGAGGTAAATTTTCTTTCACAGTACATGTAAACAGGCATAGAAAATAGAATGGCTGCTGCAAAAGCGATATATGATTCGTTATTATAGTTAAAATAAGCTATAAAATCATTTACCGAAGCATCTCCTGATTGGAATGTAAATAACTTTTGGTAATATTTATATGCTTGAGGTAAGCTTTCTGTTTTAAATAATACCCATCCCATATTTACTACTAAAAGAGTGTAAATGTGTTGTAATGGTCTCCAAGCTTTTGATAATATTTTCCCAAACCCTAATCTTTCAACAATCAAAAAAGCACCATGAAATAATCCCCATATAATAAAATTCCATGAAGCACCATGCCATAAACCTGTAATTAGAAATACTATGGTAAGGTTCATGTATGTTCTTACACCTCCACCTCTGTTACCTCCTAAAGGGATATATAAGTAATCTCTAAACCAAGTGGATAACGAAATATGCCAACGTCTCCAAAATTCTTGAATACTTTTCGATATATATGGGTAATCAAAGTTTTCTGGAAAGTTAAAACCAAGCATTCTTCCAAGACCAATTGCCATATCAGAGTACCCTGAAAAGTCAAAGTATATTTGAATACTATAGGCTATTAATCCAAACCAAGCATTAAATGTTGAGATGTCACCTCCGCTTTCAAAAAAAATATTATCGGAAACACTCGCAAAAGTATTTGCGATAAGCATTTTTTTAGCTAGACCAATTGTAAACCGTTCAAGACCTTTTGAAAAACTATAAACTGTAATAGATCGTTGAACTAATTCTTTTTGAACATCAATATATCTAATTATAGGACCAGCAACCAATTGAGGAAACATAGTTACATAAGTTGCAAATTCTAAGATGTTTCTACTAGCTTTTACGTCACCTCTGTACACATCAATTGTATATGACATGGTTTGAAAAACGTAAAAACTAATACCTAATGGTAAGGCTATTTGTGGCAATGTAGTTGCAAGTTCGTTTTCTACTCCTATACTAATTAGTATATCTTGTAAGTTTTCAATTCCGAAATTGAAATATTTAAAAAAACCAAGTGTTAAAAGATTAAATATAATTGATAAGCGTAAACCTAATTTTCGTTTGCCACTTTCAATTAATAATCCACATTTATAATCAACTAGCGTAGAAACAATCATTATTAAAACTAGGGCTTTTTCTCCATAAGTATAGAAGAATAAACTAGCGATTAATAACATCAAGTTTCTGAATTTATTAGGAACTATAAAGTATAATAGTAAAAATAGAGGTAAAAACAAGAAAAGAAAATAAGAACTACTGAATACCATGTTTTATTAATTTGTGAAAAAAATGAAATGCAAATTTAAACTAATTTATCTTAATGTTAATGATATTCTTTTATGGATGATATGTCTAACTTCTTTTATTTTCTAAAGCGATTGATTTTAAAATATAATGTTCCAAAATAAATACGCATATGTCAATAAAAAAGAATTTTATTGGTGATATTTGAACTTCTAAATGATATTTGGTTAATGATGAAACAAACGATACACAATAATTTTAACGAAGTTGAAGATCAGTTGGTAAATATTATTGAAAGGTTTCATGATTCAGGTGTTGTTTTAGGAGAGCCAAGTAGGAATACTATAAAGTTATTTGATTTAGGCAATTTAACTTTGAATGTTAAGTCATTTAAAAAACCGCATTTAGTAAATCAAATAATTTATGGGTGTTTTAGAAAATCTAAGGCCCGACGTTCCTATGAGTACGCAACTATTTTAATAGATAAAAAAATAGGTACTCCAACTCCAATTAGTTATTTTGAAAATAAAAACATATTCGGTTTACTAGATAGTTATTATATAAGCGAACACCTAGAGTGTGATCTTACCTATAGAGAGTTGCTTACTAATTTGAGTTATAAAAATCATGAACAAATATTAAGAGCCTTTACAAGGTTTACTTATGATTTACATGAGAAAGGAGTTTATTTTTTAGATCATTCACCGGGGAATACATTGATAAAAATTGATAAAAATAATTATAGCTTCTTTTTGGTTGATTTAAATAGGATGAAATTTCAAAAAATGGAATTTAATGATAGGATGCAAAACTTTGCAAGATTAACTCCTTTTAAGTCAATGGTAGAGGTCATGAGTGATGAATATGCTAAAATTAGCGGTATTGAACACTCTAAGGTATTTAGTATAATGTGGAGTAAAACGGAACTCTTTCAAGAATCTTTTCACAGAAAACAACGATTAAAGAAGAGGTTGAAGTTCTGGAAGCAATAATTGTGTTAGTTGTTTGTTTACTTTTTGTATAGCTCTGCTAAAATCACATATCTGTGGCGTACATAAAAAGCACTTAATTTAGATATTACATATCCTTTTTTGCCATCAAGGAAACCTAGTCTAATTATGTAGTGATTCAAAAATCTATATAAAGGTTTAATGTAATAGTGAAATAGATTAGGTTTGAGTCCCTTAAGGTGTAGTTCTTCAGCTCTTAAAGATGCGTAGTGAACCATTTTTTGTTTGTATTCGCTATAAGAATTAAAAGAGTAGTGCTGTAGTTTCTCATTTAAAACACTAGTTTTTCCTTTAATGTCTAATAATTCATGAACAAACAAATCATTTTTAAAAGAAACATTGTTTTTATTGTAGAGTCTAAAAACTTTATCTGTTTGCCATCCACTAAAACGGACTAGTTTTTTCTGATAAAAGAATTTTCTATACATTTCATATGCAACAATGTTATCGTCAGTGTTGTTTATTACTTTGTAAATTTCACGTTTTAATTTAGGATTAATTCTTTCATCTGCATCAATAAATAACACCCATTCATGACTGGCATGTTGCAACGCATAATTACGTTGTTTGGAGAAGTTTATGAATTCATGTTGAATTAAAGTAACATTTTCATGTTGTTTTATTTTTTCAACTGTATGGTCAGTACTAAAAGAGTCAACGATTATAATCTCATCAGCAAAACTTAAATTTTCAATTAACTCGTCAATATTTTCTTCTTCATTATGGGTAATTACTAAAGCAGAGAGTTTAGTCGTGTTATTTATAATTACAGATTGATCTAATGAGTATTCTGATAAGTTCTTATTGTTTAATTGTTTAATAAAAGAAGTTAAGTCACCTTTTATCAGTTCAGGTTTAAAGTGTTGGTAAAGGGGTATTGAGTTCTTTTTTAGAGATGATTCGCTTTCATTAATGAATAACTCAGGAAGATGATCTTTCAAATGTGTTGATTTGTGAAAAATATCATCTTCAAAGGTAGCCCAAACTTTTTTCTCAATCCAAGGAGAAAAAATTATATATGAAGGCTTGTTTAGAGCTTTAGCCATGTTAATTGCTCCACCATCATTACCAATAATATAGTCACATTGGTTTACGAGAGCAATAAATGATCTAAGGTTTTTACCTAAAACATCAAAAAACACTTTTTGTTTTGTGGTTTCTTCACACCCATTAAATATAATTTTAGCGTCTTCTATTTGATTAGGGATGTAATTGAAGAAGATATTGCAATCACTTGAACTAGCAATATAATCTACAACTTTTGACATGTAAGGTAAAGGATAGGTTTTGTTTTTGGAACTTCCAATAATACTCACCATTATATTTTTTTTGGAAATATCAATGTTATGGCTTAAAAGAAGTTGAATAGCACTATTGTTTTCATCTTCGGTAACGTATAGCTTAGGGAAAATATTCAAGTTTGTAGTAATTCCAATTTCTTCTAATAATTGTTGTCTATGTTCTATGGCTAAACCTAAATTTGAAACTGCTTCATTTATTGGTTTAACAGGGTTTGAATAAATAAACTTAGAATAGTATTTTTCAAATGAAATTTTCTTTTTAGCACCGCTAAATAGTGAAATTAAATTACTTTCTAATTTTCCATAGGCATCAATTACAATATCGTATTCTTTCTTTCTTATTGAACGTAAAAATTGAAATAATGTAATTTTACTTTCTCTTAATTCAGGTTTGAAAAGTATTACTTTATCAATGAATGGATTGTTTTCAACTACAGGTAATGTGTTTGAGTTTACAAGGTAATGCACAGTATAATGGGGGTGTTTTTTCTTAATCAATTCACAAAGAATTGAGCAAGTAAGTACATCGCCAATCATTTTCTGTTGTATTACCAGTATTTTCATTGTTGCAATAATAAAGGAGGTTGTTAACTTATACAGCTACATTATATTCTCTTAATGCATCATTTAATGAAGTTTTCTTATTGGTACTTTCTTTTCTTTTCCCAATGATTAATGCACAAGGTACTTGAAACTCACCGGCTGAAAACTTTTTAGTGTAACTTCCTGGGATTACAACAGATCTCGCAGGAACTAGCCCTTTAGTTTCTATTGGAGTATCTCCAGTTACATCAATTATTTTAGTGCTCATAGTTAATACTACATTTGCACCTAGTACGGCTTCTTTTTCGATTCTAACACCTTCAACAACGATACATCTTGAACCGATAAACGCTCCGTCTTCAATAATTACTGGGGCAGCTTGTAAAGGTTCTAAAACTCCTCCAATACCAACTCCTCCGGATAAATGTACGTTTTTTCCAATCTGTGCACAACTACCAACTGTAGCCCATGTATCAACCATAGTCCCTTCGTCAACATATGCGCCGATATTAACATAACTAGGCATCATGATAACCCCTTTAGAGATATAAGAACCGTGACGTGCAATAGCATTTGGTACAACACGAATTCCTTTTTCAGCATAACCTCTTTTTAAAGGTATTTTGTCATGATATTCAAAAATACCAGCTTCCAAAGTTTCCATTTTCTGAATGGGGAAATATAATACAACAGCTTTCTTTACCCATTCGTTTACGTGCCACCCATCAGCAGTTGGCTCTGCAACACGAAGTATACCTTCGTCTAATAAATCAATTACTTTTCTTATGGTATCTTGGGTGTTTTGTTGAGTTAGTAAATCTCTATTATTCCAAGCTTTTTCTATAATTTGTTGTATTTCGATCATTGCTAAATGCTAATTTTTGGTAAATATAAGTTCTTTCGTGCTAAAAAAAATACCATTTATATAATTGTAACATTTTTAATGGTATTTTTGTCAAAAAATAGAAGGTTACAATATCGTGACTATCATATGGCAAAGGTTTTAGCGTTAGATTACGGACAAAAAAGAACAGGAATTGCTGTTACGGACGATATGCAAATTATAGCATCTGGTTTAAAAACTGTAGAAACAAAATTATTGTTCGAATTTTTAGCAGTGTATTTTGCTAAAGAAGATGTGGAAACTGTTGTTTTAGGAGAACCAAAGCAAATGAATTTTGAGGCATCAGAAAGTGAAGTTCATATTCAGAAGTTTATAAAGCTGTTTGAAAAGAAGTACCCTAATATGCCTTTAGTGAGAGTTGATGAGCGATTTACTTCAAAAATGGCATTCCAGACCATGATTGATAGTGGTTTAAGTAAAAAGAAACGACAAAATAAAGCATTAGTTGATGAAATTAGTGCAACAATAATTTTACAATCATACTTATATAATAAAAGATAATGATATTACCTGTAATAGCATACGGAGATCCGGTATTAAGAAAAGTAGCAAAAGAGATTGCTAAAGATCATCCAAAATTGGATGAAATAATAGCTAATATGTGGGAAACACAATACAATGCGAGTGGTGTTGGTATTGCGGCTCCTCAAGTTGGCATATCAATTCGTTTATTCGTTATTGATGCAGCTCCTTTCTCTGATGATGATGATTTATCAGAAGAAGAACGAGGTTTCTTAAAAAACTTTAAGCGAGTATTTATTAATCCAACAATAATTGAAGAGTCTGGTGAAGAGTGGGCTTTCAATGAAGGATGTTTGAGTATACCTGATGTTCGTGAAGATGTTTTCAGGCAAGAACAAATTGTTGTGGAATATGTTGATGAAAACTGGGAGAAGCAAACTGAAACTTTAACTGGTTTGGCAGCAAGAGTAGTACAACATGAATACGATCATATTGAGGGAGTGTTGTTTACAGATAAATTATCTACTTTGAAAAAGAGGCTGATTAAAGGGAAGTTAGCAAATATAACGAAAGGGAAAGTAAATGCAGATTATAGAATGCGTTTCCCTCAAGCAAAAAAGAAAAGATAAACACAATTTAATTCTATAAAGAATTTATATTTGTTTTATCAAGTTAGCAGAGAAATTAAGTCCGATTGGGCGTAAAAATATACATTATGAGTTTAGATAAAATTTTATCAATTTCAGGAAAGCCTGGATTATATGAATTGAAAGCACAAACCAAAGCAGGTTTTTTAGCAGAGTCATTAGTTGACGGAAAAAAACTTTCAGTAGGGATGCGTCATAACGTAAGTGTTTTGAATGAAATTGCAATATATACGTATTCAGAAGAGGTTCCTTTGAAGCAAATCTTTAATAATATTAAAGAAAAAGAAAACGGAGGAGAGTCTATAAGTCATAAAGTACCAAAGGCTGAATTGGAAAAATATTTCTCTGAAATCTTACCGGAATATGATGAAGATAGGGTGTATGCTAGTGACATGAAAAAAGTAATACAATGGTATAACTTATTACATAAAAAAGGAATTGTAAATTTTGATGCTGTTGCAGCTTCAGAAGAAGAATAGAAATTTTTTGAAGTTTCAAAAACAATAAAACCTGCAATATTCTTGCAGGTTTTATTGTTTTAAGGAATTAGGTTATAATTAATTTTCGCAGTTTTATATGAATACAAGAGCAGAACAATTAAATGCATTCGATAGATTATTAACAATAATGGATGAGTTGCGTGAGCAATGTCCTTGGGATAAGAAACAAACCCTCCAAACTTTACGCCATTTAACTATAGAGGAAACTTATGAACTTGGGGATGCTATTTTAGATAATGACTTACAAGAAGTAAAAAAAGAATTAGGTGATCTACTGCTTCATATTGTATTTTATGCTAAAATAGGTAGTGAAACTAAAGACTTTGATATAGCTGATGTATTGAATACAGTCTGTGAGAAGTTAATACATCGTCATCCACATATTTATGGAGATGTTAAGGTTAAAGATGAAGAAGAGGTTAAAAGAAATTGGGAAAAACTCAAGTTAAAAGAAGGGAATAAAAGTGTTTTAGAGGGGGTTCCAAAGAGTTTACCCGCTTTAGTAAAAGCAAGTAGGATTCAAGAGAAAGTAGCAGGTGTAGGATTTGACTGGGAAAAACCTAATCAAGTTTGGGAAAAGGTAGAAGAGGAGTTGCAAGAATTTCAAGATGAAGTAGAATCTGGAAACCAAGATGAAATGGAGGCTGAATTTGGAGATGTATTATTCTCTTTAATTAATTATGCGAAACATTTAAATATTAATGCGGAGAATGCCTTAGAACGGACTAATAAAAAATTTATAAACCGATTTCAGTACTTAGAAGGGAAGGCTAAAGAATTAGGAAAAGAGCTTTCAGACATGACTTTAAATGAAATGGATGTTTTTTGGGAAGAAGCTAAAAAACAATAAGGATTATTGTTAATTGAAACCGAAGACCTTAAATAAATTATTTAGCTTTGCAATCATAAAAAATAGATCAAAAATGCCAAGAAGAGAACGTAATAAGTTTGTTAAAAAAGGACAGTTTATTGAAATTTTAATAGAAGACTATGCCTTTGGAGGAAAAGGAATAGGGCGCATTAGAAATGAAGAGGGAGAGTTTGTTGTTTTTGTTCCTAATACTTTGCCTGGTCAGTTAGTAAAAGCTCAGGTAAATAAGACGAGTAAACGATATGCAGAATGTAAATTAGAAGAGGTGTTACAAACTTCTGAAGATGAAATAGAAGTGTCTTATCAGGTAATACCTGGTGCGCCGTATATTAAATTACCAATTGACTTACAACACAATTATAAAAAGGAAAGTACTTTACAGTTATTCAAGAGGATAGGTAAGGTAGAAGATATTGAAGATAAGTTTGACGAGTTTATCACTTCTCCTGAAGTACATCACTATCGTAATAAGATGGAGTATGGTTTTTCTGCCATTCGTTATGACCATGAATTAAAAACAGATGTAGATGAATTTGCGTTGGGTTTTAAAAAACGTGGAACTTGGTGGTGTGCAGAAAACTTAGATAAAGATTCTGGATTATTTGATAAACACGTAGAAGATTGCCTAAGGCAGATTAGGCTTTTTTGTGAAAAATCAGGCTTAGCTCCTTGGCATGCTCCAAAAAGAGAAGGCTTTTTTAGGTTTTTAGTTGTTCGTAAATCAGTTCAAAGTAATGAATTGTTATTTAATTTAGTAACAACATCATACGATCTTCCAAAGTTTGATATGGAGGGGTTTGTAGCTTTGTTTAAAGAATTATTTGGCGATCGTTTAGCAGGAATACTACATTCAATAAATGATGAAGTTGGAGATAGAACATTGTCTTCAGCTGGTAAGTCTAGTTTGGTTTATGGTAAGGAGAAAATTGTAGAAAATTTATTAGGATTGAATTTTGAAATTAGCATGAAAAGTTTTTTTCAAACGAATCCAAAATCTGCAGAGAAGCTATACGAGAAAGTAGTTGAATATGTTTTAGAGAAAAAAGAAACTGTAGATGGTAAAGTTGTAATGGATTTATTCTGTGGTACAGGAACTATTGGACAAATTGTAGCCTCAAGGAGTAATAATGCTAAAATTGTAGGGGTAGACATTATAGCTTCGTCAATTGCAGATGCAAGGGAGAACGCTAAACGTAATAATATTGAAGGAGTAAAGTTCTTTACAGCTGATGTAGGTAAGTTTTTGTTAGAGCATCCAGAATACAACAGAAAGATAGAAACAATTATATTGGATCCATCAAGAGCAGGAATAGCTCCAAAAACATTACGTAAAGTAATCAGGTTAGGAGCGAAGCGTATGATATATGTTTCATGTAATCCAGCAACACAAGCAAGAGATACAGAGCAGTTAATGGAGGCTGGATATGATTTAAAGAAGATTAGTTTGGTAGATCAATTCCCGCATACAGCGCATATAGAAACAATAGCGTTGTTTGAGCGATAATTTTTGAGCTGTTAGAATCTCATTTTTAGTGACTTAAAAAAAAGATTTAAAAAAGTGTTTTAAAATTCTTTTTAAATAGAAAAAAGAGCTTATATTTGCACTCGCAATCAACGAATAGTTGATGAGACACTCGGAGAAATGGCAGAGTGGTCGAATGCGGCAGTCTTGAAAACTGTTGACTGTTACAGGTCCGGGGGTTCGAATCCCTCTTT
>Ga0209291_1002354_pt1 | contig 15387 bp, 12 predicted proteins | sample GOMGulsemesocosm_FD_184633 | JGI IMG/M metagenome (GOLD analysis project Ga0209291, IMG submission 184633) | Methane-oxidizing microbial communities from mesocosms in the Gulf of Mexico - GOM9B Gulf of Mexico (SPAdes) (version 2) | ecosystem: Environmental > Aquatic > Marine > Cold seeps...
TATAAAGTAGACAAAGGTCATCGTTAGCTTGTTCGGCTACAGATGCAAACACAATAGTTTTACCCGAAATTGTAATACCCTCAAAACCAGATAACTCAACAGCGTTAACAATACCAGCAGCAGTTGCAACAGGGAAACCATAAGAAATCTCAATATCATCAACAACAGGAAGATTACTAGCTGCTTGTGTTTTTTCTGTACCATTAATTGCAGATTTAGAATAAACAATATTTGCAGCGCTATGTACAGCAGCTTCTACACCATTCATTGCAGATTTTTTAGCATCATCTTGCAAGTTGATAAATTTAGGCACTGCAGTCGCAGCTAAAATACCAAGTACGATAATTACGATCACTAATTCAATTAGCGTAAAACCGTTTTGTTTTTTCATTTATAATTCCTTTATTCTTAAGTATAAAACTTACCAACGTAAGCTCTTATATCTTTTAATTTACCACTTACCACTTGTAGTCGGTACACAAACAATACTTCCGTTTAGCTTACCTTTTTTTAACTCATATTTTTTATTGTTATTAGTATCAGCTTCAGTATAAAGTAAGCAAAGATCACCATTTAATTTCTCAGTTTCAGATACGAATGCAACTTTTCCAGCCCCCTGGCTAGCTGTAATACCTTCAAAACCTGATAATTCAACCGCTTTAACAATACCTTCAGCTGTTGCAATAGGGAAACCATAAGAGAGTTTAATATCGCCAACTTTAGGAGCAGGAGTCACAGTTGAATCTGATTTTTCACTACCATCAATTGCAGACTTAGAATAAACAATATTTGCAGCACTATGTACAGCAGCTTCTACACCATTCATTGCAGATTTTTTAGCATCATCTTGCAGGTTGATAAATTTAGGCACAGCAGTTGCAGCTAAAATACCAAGTACGATAATCACGATCACTAATTCGATTAATGTAAAACCATTTTGTTTTTTCATATTTGAACTCCTGTTCATTTTGTTGATAAATTACATAGACATAAACATGACAATACGTCCACATAATTTACAATAATGTACGTACCTGTATATTTTTTGATACTATGCCAAAAAAATAATATTTTCACTAGTTTTATTTAAGTTAATGTGGCGAAATCATAATAGTTCGACTAAGCATGATAATATTGAATATCACCATAGGGCATAAAATATGCCCATAGAAACACCACTGAGAATAAGAGCCTGCAAGTTAACCTTGTACAACACCCATCATGTCCCACATAGGGACAAAAATACCCAGTGCTAAAATCAATACCATGATGGCAACAATACCAATTAATATTGGTTCAATCTTAGCGGTTAGCGATTGCAGTTCATAATCCACTTCACGTTCGTAAAACTGCGCGGCTTCTAATAGCAAGTCATCCACTTGGCCTGTTTCATCACCAACCGAGATCATTTGTAAGATCAACGGGGTAAACATGCCGCTTTCAATCGCCGTGATCGTTAAACTCTTACCTTCTTCAATACCTGAGCGCATAGACAAGATACGTACTTCCATCCATGCGTTATCAACCGTTGATGCCACCAGTGAAAGACTATTGTTCAGTGGCACACCACCTTTAAGCATTAACGAAAAACTGCGCGCAAAACGCGATAGCAGGGTTTTTTCGATAACAGGCCCCACAATCGGGATGCGAATATAGAACAAGCCCCACTTCAATTTACCTTTGTCGGTTTTAATATAATATTTGAAGGCAAAAATACTGCCGATCACACCCACGATTAATAAGTACCAATAATTCACAAAGAAAGCAGAGGATGCCAGTAAGGCACGTGTCGCCCACGGCAATTCGACGCCAAATTTACTAAACATATTGGCAAACGTGGGGATCACAAAAATATTTAAGACCACTAGCGCTGATACAATCGAAATTAATACAAACATCGGATAACGGATCGCACTACTAATACGACGTCGTGTATCCATTTCTAATTCAAGATAATTAGAAATTTGTAAAAATGAATCATCCAAGCGACCGGTATTTTCACCCACACGGACAATCGACACAAAAATAGACGCAAATACGTGTGGATGCGCATTCATCGCAGCCGACAATGTTGTCCCGTTATTTAAACGCGTCACGACATCATTAAGTACGTCTTTCAATTTAACGTGAGAACTCGATTCAGATAACCCTTTAATCGCACGGATCATAGGAATACCAGCGCGGGTTAAGGAATACATCTGACGCGCGAAAATAACCAGCTCTTCCAGCGGGACTTTCCGTGTAAATAGTTGGCTAAAATCAATATCTCGGCTGCCTGTCGATACATTAATTGACGTAGGCGTGATCCCTTTACGCATTAATGATTCAACAAGCACATCTTGATTTTGCGCTTCTTGATCTCCCGAAACGGCATTGCCTTGGATATCCCGGCCTTTATAACTAAAATTTGGCATTCGCTAACCTTAATAGTCCTATTTACTGACCACTACGGTCCTATTCACTGTCCACTACGGCTCTATTCACTGTCCACTACTGTCCAATGCTCTAACCACTTCGGCCAAGCGTAAAATCTTTTCAATATCACCGCGATCAACTTTATCTAACTCTCTAATATTTCCTGCAATATTGGCACCTAAGGTCTCAGACGTTAATACCTCACTGGTAATCATATGTTCAGTATTATATTCATCCTGACTGGCGTTATCGTCGCTGCTTCTGTCATCGAGCGTAAGTTCATCTGCCAGTTTTAATACTTCCTCGATAGAGGTTAAACCTTGTTTCGCAAAATCCAGCGCCGACAGTACTAATGGTCGATAATATTTGGTTTTGCGTGCTTCGATAGCAAACTCATCAGGTGCGTCACGTCGCAGTGCATCGCACATTGCATCATTGAGTTCTAATAATTCAAATACACCGATCCGGCCACGATAACCCGTATAGTTACAGCTTTGACAGCCCACACTGCGATAAAAATGGGCGTTACCCAGTGGTTCTTTGGCGATTTTTTCTAAACAATATTGCTCACTACTGGCCAGTTCATGCGTGCTTTTACATTGGCCACATAATTTACGTACTAGCCTTTGTGCAACCACTGCGCGTAATGCAGCGCCAATTAAATAGCCTGGCGCGCCCATATCCATTAACCGTAATGCACAGGTAATCGCATCATTAGTATGTAATGTTGATAACACCATATGACCCGTTAATGCACCACGTAAACCAATTTCAGCCGTCTCTTTGTCACGCATTTCACCCACTAATAAAATATCAGGATCTTGACGTAAGCAAGTACGCAGAATATGGGCAAAGTCCAAACCAATCTTAGGGTTAACCTGTACTTGGCTGATCCGTGGTAAGCGGTATTCAACAGGATCTTCCACCGTAATAATCTTTTTACCAGGTTCGTTCAATTCACTTAAAGCGGCATATAACGTGGTTGTTTTACCACTACCCGTAGGTCCCGTCACCAATACCATGCCATGAGGTCGACGGATCAAACTACGTAAACGTTTAATTAACTCTATTGGCATCCCGGTATTTTCTAACTGGAAAACCCCCGCATCTTGATTAAGTAAACGCATGACTACTGATTCACCATACTGCACTGGCATGGTTGACACCCGCACATCAATCGATTGATTACGAACGTTTAAATTAAAACGTCCATCTTGCGGTAAACGTTTTTCAGAAATATCCAAACTCGCCATTAATTTGAGACGTAATACCAATGCCGGTACGATCGCGACTTCATTAAGTATATTTTCTTGTAGCACACCATCAACACGTAAACGAATACGTAACGCTTTTTCATCCGGTTCAATGTGGATATCTGATGCCCCAATTTGCACCGCATCTTCAAATACTGAATTAAGAAACTTAACCACAGTAGCTTCGTTAGATGCATCATCTACATCACGAAATATATCGAACTCTTGTGTTGGTCTATGTTCATCTTCAAGTTGACCAGCAAACGCTTCAATATCTTTGGTTCGGCGATATAAACGGTCATAAGCGGGTAATAATTGGCTTTCTCTGACGATGGCAAAGTCTAACTGGTAAAGAGAAAGTAGATTTGATATCGCTTCAACGGCATAAAGGTCAGCTGGATCACTCAATGCGACCGTTAAATTATTATCTTCAGATTTAACGACTAAAGCACGATGACGACGCGCATGTACTTCCGGTAATTTCAATACCGTCTGCTGTGGGATATTTAATGCCGAAATATCTAAAAACGGAATATTTAACTGTTGGGATAAAAAGCTAAGCAGTTGCTCTTCAGTAATAAAACCTAAGGTGATCAGTGTCGAACCTAATTTTCCGCCACTACTACGTTGCTCTTTGAGTGCTAAACCAAGTTGCGCCTCGCTGATAATCTTCTCACCAACAAGTAAATCACCCAATCGTTGTTTTAATTTCAATTGTGTCATTACTGTTTCTCCAACTGGGCAATACGCGCATTAATATAATTACGTGAAGAAGCAGATAGCTGCCCCATGTTTTGTGCGGTGTGATAAGCCGTTAATGCTAATCGGAGTTGCTGCGCTTTGTCGGCAGAAATACCGAGTCCTAACCACCATTTAGCTCGGTTCGGTTCATAGTCGGTCAATTTTTTATACGCAATTAATGCTGTATCTAAATCATCTAGACTTTGTGCTAAACCGGCAAGCATGGCGTAATAATCGACATTACCGTCAACCTCGGGCATGTGAGGCTTAAGATAATAATAAGCTTGTTGTTTATTTTTATTCTTTAAATAAATACGCGCTAACATTAAGCGAAAGTTCGTGTATTCAGGTGATACACTTAAACCTTCTTGTAACAAAGTGACAGCCAATTGCGTACGTTCCTCACCGTATAAGATTGCAGCTAATTTTTCTCGAGACAAATCATGCTGCTTATCTAACATCAACACTTTGCTAAATAGCTGCTTGGCCCGTGCTTTATCGCCAGCAAGTAATGCCGCTTCAGCTTGTTTTGCGTATAGCTGTGCTTGCTGCACTGGTGTGCGAGTAATCGCTTTAATTGAAATTGTACTCTCTTGCTCAGCCTTATCGTTAGATGAGGTCACAACACTTTTCATTTCAGAAATTAAAGGCTTTGCCTTTACGGGGGTTAGCGCTTTAGGCTCAATGTAAACAGGCTTAGCAAGCGGTGTAACAGGCAATGCCATTGGTTTCGCCGCACTCACTGTTACTGTCTTTACAACTGGGCTAGCGACGACCGATTTTTCAAGTAACTTACTCGCGACCACCTCTTTATTTACGTCGTAATGCTCAGCATTTACACGCACAACGGTCTTCACTGGTTCAGCTTGTATATGTACTTTTTCTGATATCACAGGTAATGCAGTCGCGTTTGCAACTGGAGCGACTAAAACTGTCATATTTTGTTTTTGGACAAATAGATAAGCAGCAAGTAACCCCATTATTACAATCGCGATAAGTAAGCAAATTATAACGTTATTATTACGTGCTGGCGCTGCAACAACGACAGCACCACGTTGGTCAGGTTGTATTTGTTGTTGCTGGGCACCTTTATCTAGCCCTTGTAGCATTTGATTAATAACACTCACAACATTGATTCTCCAAACCACCAAATAACTAATATCATCTCAATAACAAGAACACTGGCTAAGATCGGCAAACGTAAATTACGTTGCTGAATTGCACTTTCGGTGTCTTTAATGGCAAGTTTAACCAATTTCGCACTGACCTTACGAACGTTCAAGCCATAACTTAACATTAAACACTTATGCGCTAACACATTGATTAATCTTGGTATACCACCACTTGCTTGGTGTAACATGCGTAATGCGCGAGGTTCGAATAAAGGCGCACCACGATAGCCAGACACAGTAAGACGATGTTCAACATAACTCGCCGTTTCATTAATAAGTAACGGGCGAAGTTGGTACGAAAAGGTAATACGTTGGCGTAATTGACGTAAGTTATCTTGTTTTAATCGTGTATCTAACTCAGGTTGGCCAAACAACACAACTTGCATTAACTTCTTACTTTCAGTTTCTAAGTTACTGATTAAACGCAACGCTTCTAAGGTTTCATGAGGCAGCATTTGCGCTTCATCAATCAATAAGACGACTTGTTTTACTTCTGCCGAGAGTGCAATTAATTGATGGTTAAGCGCTTCTGTTAATTTGTGTTGATCCAAACTGGCATCAATACCGAGCTCACTCGCTACCGCGGTACGCATTTCATTGGGTGTTAAGTACGGATTAGGTAAATAGGCTATCACATAGTCGTCGCCTAGCTCATTGAGTAATTTACGACAGATAAGCGTCTTACCCGTACCCACTTCACCAGTCACTTTGATAAAACCTTCACCACTTGAAAGTGCGGTAGTCAGAACCTGTAATGCTTCAAAGTGCGGTACCAAAGGGTGGTAAAACTGCGTATTTGGCGTCAGACCAAAAGGCACTTCCGTCAAACCAAAATGCGCGTTATACATTAACCTTTCTCATTTTTTTGTTCTGTTGGGTACCACTGTTCAAGTAATTCAGCTGAGCGTTCTAGCTCTAATCGCCATGTATTTTGGTCAACCACGACAGGCTTAATTAAAATAATTAATTCTGTTTTTTGTACTGATTGCGAACGGCGAGTAAACAATTCGCCTAACCAAGGAATATCACCGAAAAATGGTACTTTCGCTACTAAATCTTTATTAGCGGTTTTCATCAAACCACCGATAACAATAATTTCACCACTTTTCGCTTTTACAACGGTATCCGTTTCACGCACCTCACTTTTTGCCAATGGAAGTACAATTGGTTGACCGTCACCTGGCGAGATCGTTTTTATCGAATCGCTTACTTCAATAATCGACGGATGAACGTGTAATAACACACCGCCATCACTATCAATTTGCGGCGTTACATCTAGGGCGATACCAGAGAAAAAGGGGGTTATCTCAACATTTCTATCTATCCGATCATTGTCTGCTGATGTTGATGCCGTTGTGCTATAACCCGTCACAAAATATTCATCACTACCAACTTTAATCACAGCTTTCTGATTATTAAGCGCTGTAACACGTGGGCTAGATAAAACGTTCACGTCACCTTGCGTCTTTAACAAACTAATTGCAGCACTGAAATCATTACCCGCCAACGTTAATACGCCAGCACCAGAAGCAATATCGGTAATATCTGAAGCATTAAAATCAAACGATGATTTAGTTTTAACACCCGCATTATTTACGTTCCAATCAATGCCTTGTTCATAACCGTCATTTAATGTCACTTCCATCACCTTCACCTCAAGTAATACTTGACGCTGTAAATGTTCCTCGGCTTTATTTAAAAAATCTTTTATCTTACGAATATCTTTCGGGTAGCCATGTACGGTAACCAAGCCCGCTTGCGGACTAATCACAACTTGGGTATTTCGTTCATTTGCCGTTAGGCCCAGTAATGTATTTTCTAATTCAGTCCAGTAATCAGTGTCCGTTTGCGTCGATATATCTGTACCTTTACTCGTTGTTGACGACGATGAATTATCTGATGAATTATCATCGTTACCGTCTGACGAGCTACTGCCAGACGAGCCGCCATCGGTTAGATAACCAGAACTGATAGAACTGTTTGATGAACCATTACGTTTCATCAATAAGTAGTTCATTGGAATAATTTCAGTACGTATACCAGCACCGTTTACGCGATAGGTATTTCCTTGCCGTTGGATATCATAACCATACATATCCGAGACCTCATCCATCGTCTCAGCAATTGTCACATCATTTAGTACCACAGTGACACGGCCCGATACGTCTGGACTAACGATAAGATTATATTTAGTGTCCTTTAGCAGGGACCCAAAGAACTGACGTGCCGACACTGATTTAGCCGCAATGTCCATACGCGGTTCGATAACAGGTGTATTCAAACTGTCATTACCGTCGAATTCAGGTAACAGTTCAGCATTGACATCATCAGGCACAGTCCAAGCGTCTGATTGAGCGTCTGCACGATCAAGCTCTGCTTGGATTGATTCTTTAATGACTACAGGCTCAAGTGAACTACGAGTTGTTTGACAACCCGTTAAAAACACACCTAAAATAATAGCAAGATACAACTTGTTCATAATTAAATTTGAGCCCTAATGTTTAATTTCACTGCCAAATAATGACAATCTAAATTCTTTATCGTTACGTACAAAATACACAAAATCAGTGGTAACACGGCGTACTTTGAAGCCTGAAACCCAACTTCCCGCTTGTACTTCTTTGTCATTCATGATCGCAATATATGTCTGATCACGCATAAAAATGGCCTGTAAGGTTGGAATCGGTACTTTAGCCTTAGCTTGACGACGAATGACAGGCTCAACCGCCCCCCAAGGACCCGTTGGATCATCAAGTATATTACCGTTAATCACACCTTGTTCCGCTTGCGCGATACCAACACTCAATAGCATGAATATTGGCAGTAATAATTTAACCACGAATAAATTCCTTATTAACACTCAAGGTATAAATCTCCATCACTACCTGCGCGGTTGGGTAGTCTTGCATTTGATAATCAAAGACCTCCCAATAGAATTTCTTTGGTAGCTGTTCAATCTGAGTTAAATAGGCTTGAATATTAAAAAATGACCCCGTCATCGTTATACGTAAACCATGTCGATAAAGTAATACCTCCGACTCATCCGTGACGGTTATCGATGTTTCTGAATTAGCCAACGCCGCATCAATATTTTTAGATACTTCATCACTCTTAATGATGCCATCCACATTCAGATCTTGGTCACTCGAACTCGAAAATGTAGGTTTGGCCTTCTTTTCGACCTTTTCAAGCGCGCTATTATTACCGGTTAGCGTCGTCACAGGCAATGATTCAATCGATATCAACTTTACGTGCTTGGCGCGGCTTAATACATCACCCAATACCAAAGCCATTTGATTTGAATTAATTAAGTCGGCCGTTAAATCGGTTAATTTACCATTTGCCTTGTTAAATTCAGATTCAGCACGCGCAATACGTAACTGAACGACTTTATTTGGATCACTCGCTAATGCTTGCAATAATTCTGCTTTATCAAATTCATATTGTTGTTGCTGCTGCTGCAAAGAAGCCAGTTTCGACTGTGATTTTTGATTTTGTAAATAAACCGGTTCTAACCAAAAACTATAAATAAGATAAAAAATCGCGATCAACAGCGATCCAACCAGCAATAAACGCTCACGCATTGATAATAAAGTAAACTTAGCTTTCATTGTCAGCCAATGTTGCTGCATCATTCACTAACCTCCACAACGAGTTGGTTAGTTAAAGTGAATGCGATCACATCATCACTATTTCGATTAATATTTAATAAGTTAAATTCTCGACCTTGTAATGATTTACCCTGTGAGAATTTACGGATCCAACGGGGTATCGCTTCATGCGTTCTTGCTATTCCCGTCAGCGTCATACGATCACCGGATAATCGTATTTGATTTAAACGAATATCTCTGTCGCGTTGTAGTGCTAAATCAGACATTAAAATAGCAAAACCACTAGATTGTACTAATGCTAAATTGGAGAGCTGCTCCAATAATTTATCACGGTATTGTAAACGTGTTTTTAACAGCGTTAATTGTTGGATTAACGCCGGATTTTGAACATGCAGTGATACTTGATTAGATAAATCAGCCACTTCAGCTTCTTGTTCAATCAATTGGTTTTTTGCCCATTTAACTTGCTGCTCTAATACAGCTTTGTCATTCTCAGCCATATAAGCAAGTGCTAACATCACCACTAGCGCACTAATGATAGCGACCACCGCTTGCGTTAATGTTAAATATTCTTTTTTTGGCTTAAATGCCTGAGTATATAAATTTACGCGATTTTTCATCACAATATTTCCAAAGCGCCGCCAATGGCGGGTAAGAAACCAGTATCAATATTTTCACTAATATAGGCATGCTTTAATGAAATAACAGGGATAGTAAAATTAAGCTGTAAACGTGCAATTAGCGGCTCTAAACTAGTACTCGGTAATGCTAAATTAATGTCTTTCACTTCCGGTAATTTCAATTGGCTTACCGCAAAGTCAGCTGAGCGTTGAATCTCTAAGCTAAAGTTATCTAACAACGAAGTATCAAGCTGATCCTCTTTTAGATCGCGTAATCGAGAAAAACCACGTAAACGGCGCGAGAAATAAACCTGGTTATCGTGGATAATCGTCAAATTTACTTCTTGATAATCCTGTTGAGCAATTAACATTTGTGTACTTTTTCGATTCACATCAGCACTGGTATTAAATAGGTTCGCTGTCGCTAATTCCTCAATACCAATCGTAAGCAGCTCAAGTTTTGCTTGCTGTATTGCGGTAACAATCAATTCCACGAGACTTTTCGCACAATAGACGAGGTTAATCTTATTCTGATTGGGCACCGAAAAATAATCGAATACCACGGTACCAATAGACTCACTGATAAATTCTTTCGCAATGAAAGGCAGTGTACTGGCAATTTCATCATCAGGGACACTTGGCTTATCAATTTGTAATAACTGATACAGTTGATTTGATAACACAACATGGCAAGTAGATGCCTGCAGGTTGTGTTTCGAAATCATGTTATTCAGTGTTTTAACAAGTTCAGAAACATCACTAAATGCGCTTGAATCAAGTACTGATATCGCGTCATTACCTGTCGATAATGCACAGATATCGACACGCTGTTTAGCAATGAAAATACCCAGTTTTGTTGATATATTCTGTTTTTTTAACCAGGGTATACGCATAAAACTCTGTCGCACCTAAATAAATGAATAATGGCTTATAAATCAAACAATGACTATCATACTTTAATCGCCATTAAGTAGTAAGCAAAGTGTGATACTAGCACTATAATACCACACTTAAATAGCAAAAGAATCACACTGAAGTCCCTCGTCACTCATTCAATACACTGAGTTTATTACAAAAATAACCTTGGGCACCATAAATGCCGAGTTTATTTAATGCATCCCACTCACCTTTCGATTCCACACCAACCGCAATAACAATAGTAGCCAAATTAACAGTACCACCTAGGATACTGCGGATCGCCAGTTGATTAATTTGACGTTTATGTAAATCACGAACTAAACTGTGGTGAATTTTGATAACGTCGACATCTAACTTCTTAATATAAGATGAATCAACCACATCTTGACCAACCATATCCACAGCGATACAACAGCCCAGTGCTTTTAGATTTTTAACGGGATCTAATAACATCTCTAAATTACGATTAATTTGATATTCATGTATTTCAAAATTCAGCATCGCGCGTAATCTCACCGGTAAGCGGATAATATCGAGGTAAACGGCGCGCATAAAACGTTTATCCAAATAACTCTGAATATCTAAGTTTATCCCACAAGAAATAGGCTCACCTTGCTCTAGATTCGAGATCGCCCGCTCTACGGTTAGCCGATCAATGCGTTTAAGTACGCCACATTTTTCTGCCATTGGTAAAAAGACCCCCGCATGAACCCATTCATCATTCTCGTCTTTTAACCTTGGGTAAATTTCATAACCTAATACCTGCTTATCTTCCATGCTTAAAATGAGTTGTTGCTCATAATAGAATGCATTATTTTTGAAGGTTCGCTCAAAGAGCCCACGCCATCTGACAGTGCCTTTCGCATAAACCGGTGTTTTCTCTTCTTGTTCATACAAGAACCAACCAGAGCAACCTTGTAATACCGCAATCTTTAATGCCTGATCAACGCTTTCTAATACTTCTTCTGCGCGTTCAGCATAATTATAAATAGCGACACCAGTATAAAATAATTCATCACAATCCACAGGCGTGAATAAATTGACTCGTGTGAGTAATTTGTACAACTGCTTCATCACAATTTCAGATTCAGGGCCTGTGATCCGAGGCAATAAAATAATAAATTGATCGCCACGATAACGAGCAAGTACAGAGCCAGTAAAACGCTCCACAAACTGACTTAACAGTTCACTGACCGATTTAACCATTTCATCAACACTGGCCACACCATGGTTATAATTTAATTGCGATAATTCATAGAGTTCTATTTTTATAATCGTGCCAGCGTTAACACCGGGATCGGATAACATGGCTTCTAACTGATTTAAAAAGAAATCACGGTTACCAATGCCAGTTGAGGCATCAACAAACGCGTTAGTACGCATATAAGAATCAAAACGACTGCGCTCTTGCTTGGTATCTTCCAAGTCTGCAATTAACTTATCAAACGCTCGGCTGGTTGCTTTTGGCCATTCAGATTCGGATCCAACGGCCACTTTAATATGATCACCGTTGAGAATTTTATAACTGCGTGTAGAAAGTAATTCAGCACCATACATGCCTTTTTTAAGCAGTCTAATGGCAATGACTAAACCAAATAAAACAATGAGTAAACCCGTGCTCACTCCGGTAAATAATTCAGGGGGGTATTCCATCGCATAGTAAGGTGAAAGCATAATAACTTTAGCTTTAAAGTCACTATTCGCTTTTAATTCGAATTGATACTCTTTGAGAAAAGGAATAAAACCATCAGTATCTGGCGCTCGCCCATCAAAGTAGTAACTGACAATGCCATCTTTTTCGACAGTCAGTTGCAATACAGAATGCGCACGTAATAGCTCAGGTAGCCAGAATGCAAAACGAGGTTCACTGTCTTCCATCGCCAGTTGCTCGTCCATCACATCGATCAATCGTGAGATATTTTGCTTTTGGGTTTCAATCGCAAGACCACGTAAACTAACGCCACCACCCAACAATACCACACCAATAGATGACAGTACGCACACAATAATAAAACCAATCAGTTTGTTGGTAAATTTCATATATTCCTATACATCCCTATATCAGAATCTCATGATGAAACACAAATTATGTAACGACAATATAGCCGATATAGTTAATTATTCTACTGTATTCTGCTTTTAATAACATATAAAAAACTAATACGATGTGGCATTAACACAATAAAAAATACCAAAGCGTACACATAACCCTCGATAGCACAATTCCTGAAAAACAAAAAAGCCCCGAAAAATTCGAGGCTTATATATTTTATTCAACTGAGCTAATCACAAGTTATGAATTATACTTCTAGAGATACCTAATAATTATTCTTTAAGAAGTCATAGGTCGGCGCAGGTACAATTTTTTTAATTGTCTCAAAGTCACGTTCTTTTAAGCACGCTCGCACTTTTGAGGCACTGATAACTTGCTTATCAGCCGAAATTCTTTCAATGATATCAACATCAATATTGTAATCAGGTAGTAGTTCTTGCATCTTTTCGTTGTACTGCCTAGTCACTTTACACGTCGGTTCATTACCTAAAAAGATCGTTTTAATATTTAGTTTTTTTGCGATGTACTCGCAGAAAAACCAAGCTTCCATAGATGCGTCTGCAATGACTTCTCTTTGTTCATCTTTATCAAAATAATCAGGATAAGTCAGCTCTGTACAAATAAATTTCCCACCAGGAAGCACCGTAACATTATTTAAATGTTTTGTGCTTTCAGTAACCAGATGTAGTCTGTCTTTAAATTTGAAAAATGATTGATCTTCTTCAATAACAAAAATGAACAGTTTATCGACCCGCTCTGATGCATACTTTAATAAATGCATATGACCATTAGTAATAGGATTACAGTTTACTGCAACACTTCCGACTTTCAGTTCATCTGAAACAGTATGGTTACCAAGCATATCAAGATATTCTTTCATTTCCCCCGACTCACAGGTTTGGGCTGTTTGCTTGTATAAATAGTACTTAAAATTATCGAGCACCTTTGAAATTTTTGGACATAAAATCAAGTTAGGATCCAGCCCAACTTCTTTTTCTATAGCGCTTGGTAAGATGAATTCGTTTGTTATGATTTTAGCTAATTTTTTATTTCCTTTGGGAGAAAAATGACATGAACGCTTAGTTAAATCAGTAAAGAAATCCTTACCACGTTTAATATCATTTAAATCAATTTTTTTAATACTTTCATCTTTAAAGGTTCCAAACTCATCAAAGTCAAAAAGTACTACAACATCACCTTTACTGATATTTATTTGAGTTAAGTGATTTATAGCGAGCAGCAAATTCATACCAGAAATACCATGATTTTCCAGCTTAATATCATCGTGATAAAGTGAAACTTCTTTCTGAATTTGACTTACTAACGTGTCCTCATCACTTACGCCTGTAGAAAACGTTGTGGATGAGCCACAAAATAGAATTCTTTTTTTCGATTCTTTCGGCTGATACTTTGTTGTTCTTAAACCATTTGAAACCGAAACAATGCCATTATTAAAGTCTGAATGCAGAATTTTTGTTGCTTTAATAATAGGCGCACTAAATCCATACAACTCTTTAATTTTATCTTTATGCTCAACGCTATATAACCCTTTTATATAACTAGGAGGATTATTCTCTTTGACCCATTCTGATCTACTACGAATGTATAAATCTTGATTTGATAATAGATCTTTTTCTTCTGCTGATTTGTTTTTTAAGGCCGTACCTCTATTCTCAGTTAATATAAAAACAGGTGTCGCACCTTTGCTTTTTATATAATTATTAATATATACGAACTTATCTATATCATTAATACTATCGTTAAATTTATCCATCATAGAAATAAAATCAGAACGACAATTTATTGTTTCTTTGTAATTAGAAACCAACAATTCTCTTTTTTCATTCTCATTAGACATAATGTATAGGTTTAAAAGAAGGAAGTAATACTCTTCCTTTTTCTTTTTCATTAAAAGCTCTTCAAAATAGTTTATAGCTTTATCATAACGACCTAACTTAACATAATTATTCACAACTCTATTACAAACTGACTCGCGATCAAATTTGAATATTATATTATGTGAAACGATATACCATAATAATCTAATTTTAATGCCAATATTAGTATGCTTTAATAACATAATCTTAACCTTAACTATTTTTAATCCGAGTTTTATGTAGAGTGATTAGCACCTATCCATGAGCCATGAGCTATGAAGAAAGTGAGGATTAAATTGCAATATGAAATTTATCGGAAAAACACTATAAATATACTTATGAAAACCATCTATGAATTTGTGCGCAATTGGACCATGTAATTATCCTTAATTCAATGATACCGCGCCTGAATTTGACAAACACTTACATGAGATTACTACTTTAACGAAATAAAACTTAATATTTTCAATATATCCTTAACTGATTAATACCCATCTGTGGCACTAATTATAAAAATAAAAAACCCAGCAGTTATACTGGGTTTGAGACTCTTTCATCTATTTTAAGTGTTTATTATTACACTTTCAAATAAATACGGGATCTAGAACGGAATATCATCATCAAAGTCTGCAGAGGGTTCGTTAAAACCTTGCTGCGGCGCTTGCTGTTGAGGCGCTGGAGCAGGAGCTTGCTGTTTAGGAGCATAGCTTTGCTGTTGCGGTGCCTG
>Ga0209291_1002355_pt1 | contig 15374 bp, 12 predicted proteins | sample GOMGulsemesocosm_FD_184633 | JGI IMG/M metagenome (GOLD analysis project Ga0209291, IMG submission 184633) | Methane-oxidizing microbial communities from mesocosms in the Gulf of Mexico - GOM9B Gulf of Mexico (SPAdes) (version 2) | ecosystem: Environmental > Aquatic > Marine > Cold seeps...
GTTTGGTAACACAATTGGATTAAGGCGGGCAGCTCCCTTCATCCAGTGGTGTTCAGCGTTAATTTGTAAATTATTAGTAAATTTATATGAAAAACCCAACATTGCATCATTTTGGAAGCCAAAATAACTCGGCACGGTTCCATAACTACGCTCTTCTAATTTATGACCCTTTTTATCGTCCTTATCAGCATAAAATTCTTCATAACGACCTATAAGTGTAAGCTGCTGATTCAACTTGTAACGAGCTTGAAAATACCCACCTTGGCCCATGTTATCTTGATGAAACTGTGGCGCATAGAAACCTTCGGTTAAAAATCTTGTTTGCAAAAACTCGCTACTAAACTCCCACTTTTCTCCTTCATAAATAGCATTTATCGTATAGTTTTGAAACTGAAATCCACCATCAACAAAAGAATCGGAAGTTACACTTTTATAGTTAAACTCTGAATCTAACAAAGTTAATCCAAAACGCCATTGTGAAAATACAGGTCGCCAATATACACTCATTTGACTATCAAGCTCATGTTCAATATCACCTTGAGCAAACTCACTAAGAATAACTTCTGCATCCTCGCTATTAATTGGACTTTTACCACGGCTGAAATTAAAGTCAAATTCACCGAACTCATCATTGTTGTAAGTTAATTTCAATGCGGCGCCGTCACCACCAACGGCAATGTCGCGAAAACCATCAAAATATAGACCTTGTGGTAGAATAATTGAGGGGCGATCAAATGGAATATCCCGAGTACTTGAGTGAAGCCAATGAGGACTTTTAAAACGCCCAACAAACAAATTTGCCTGCCACTGTTCAGAGCTATATGCATCCCAATCTATTAAAAAATAATCAACTCTGAGTCCTTCGTTATAACGATTACCGCCATTTAAATAAACGGCCTGTGCTGCAAAACGAAAATTTTCAGATAACTGATAAGAGGTATTGAGTCCAATTTCAGTCAATTGAGTTGATAGCTCACCGTCGTTATTTACAAAATTACTGCCATTAACATCAATAACCCCCTGAGCGATAAAGCCATGAACATTTAACGGATCAGCAGATTTTTCATCGGCTGCGAGTGCATTAAATGTGTAAAGTACTGATAAGCATAGAAATGCGTAACGATATTTATTCATCAATTTTAAGTACATTGACATCACTTACCTCATTGACATTTTCGATATAACCAATTGCACCTGTCGTTGATTTAACAGCTTTAATTAATTCTTCCTTACTACTGACTTCAGTTGGGGCAATGCCCATACCTGAGAAAGTTAACTTATTCCATATTCGATCCAGTTGGTATGGAAATAGACGTAGTGTCTCTTTGCAGAATTTCTGATGGGTAACAGTATTACTTGATAAAACGAACACAGTGATTGGTACTCCATTTGCCCATTTTACTTGCCGCATTGAATAAATACGGCGTAACTGTGCTGTTGTTATTGACGCAGTATCAGCAGTGATATTGGTAATAACGTCGATTGCATGAGTTACAGGACTGCCAATGAGCATGGCAAAAACCATTAACTTGATGAGAATTTTGCTGATAACTAAATCCTTGTTAATGAGAACTATCCGTTAATCTACTGCTAGCCAATATGTACACTTACTCGTTTTTAGTGGTAGTGCGCTTTATCTGAGATAGACGTGCATATAAAAACTGGCTAAACCAATGAATTAAATGATAAATATAATATCCATTAGTGTAGTGAATTTTCACAGAAAAACAAAACTTTATTAGCCCTCTATCAATAAAATATTAACAACAAGTGATTAGACCAGTATTTTGTTGCTATATTCGTCGAAAACACGATAATAAGCTCCTAACAGCAGAAAATGTTCGATTTTGTTATTTGGAGTTCCATTCTTGCATATTTTATGTGATGATATTCGCCAATTTGATATTTAGCAGGGTTTTCACAGATAATGGCAACAATGTTTAAAGTTTTAGTGATAAATGGTCCTAACTTAAATATGTTAGGAAAGCGAGAACCTGAAATATATGGCGCCTTGTCACTCACTGATATTATCGAAAATTTAACTAAAGAAGCGCAATCGCTTAATATACAGCTAAGCCATGTTCAGTCAAATGCTGAACACACTCTTATTGAAGCCATTCATAATGCGTATCAAGAAATTGATTTTATTATTATTAATCCTGCAGCGTTCACTCATACGAGCGTTGCCTTAAGAGATGCTTTGTTAGCTGTAGATATTGCCTTTATAGAGGTGCACTTATCAAATGTGCATGCACGCGAGAGCTTTAGGCATCAGTCATTTTTTTCAGATAAAGCCATAGGTGTTATTTGTGGCTTAGGAACAGATGGCTATAGCTACGCACTTAGTTCAGCCAATAACTGGCTTATTAAAAACAAACAATAGACATAAGTAGAATAGGTAGACGCCTATTCTTTTTAAACAAACATTACACATAGATAAAAGGTATTCAAATGGATATTCGTAAAATAAAAAAATTAATTGAATTAGTAGAAGAATCAGGTATTAACGAATTAGAAATATCTGAAGGCGAAGAGTCAGTTCGTATATGTCGTGGTGGTGCTGTAGTTCAAGCGGCTCCAATGATGCAAGCTGCTCCAGTGATTCAAGCTGCTCCAGTAGCTGTTGCTTCGGCATCTGAAGCCGCAGCACCTGCCGCTATTTCTGGCCATCTTGTACGTTCTCCTATGGTTGGTACTTTTTACGCATCAGCATCGCCTGACTCTCCATCATTTGTAGAAGTGGGTCAGCACGTGAATGCTGGTGATACATTATGTATCCTCGAAGCGATGAAAATGATGAACCAAATTGAAGCAGATAAATCTGGTGTTATTAAAGAAATCTTAGCAGTGAATGAAGATGCTATTGAATTCGATCAACCGCTATTCATCATTGAATAAGCCCGATATATCAACACATAAGGGTCATTCCATGTTAGATAAAGTTGTTATCGCCAACCGAGGCGAAATTGCACTAAGAATATTACGTGCATGTAAAGAACTTGGTATTAAAACGGTTGCAGTTCATTCAACAGCCGATCGTAGTTTAAAGCACGTTTTATTAGCAGATGAAACCATCTGTATTGGTAAAGCATCTGCACCTGAAAGCTACCTTAATATCCCTGCAATAATTACGGCAGCAGAAGTAACTAATGCCGTAGCTATACACCCTGGTTACGGTTTTTTAGCAGAAAATGCTGATTTTGCCGAACAAGTTGAAAACTCTGGTTTTGCCTTTATCGGTCCAAAAGCAGAAAGCATCCGTATTATGGGTGATAAAGTTCAGGCTATCAAAGCAATGAAAATTGCGGGTGTACCTTGTGTTCCAGGTTCTGATGGCCCACTAGATGACGATGAAGCTACCAATAAAGCGCATGCTAAACGCATTGGTTACCCAATTATCGTTAAAGCGGCGGGCGGCGGCGGTGGCCGAGGTATGCGTGTAGTGCGCAGCGAAGAAGAATTAATAGAATCTATTGCATTAACTAAAAAAGAAGCCGGTACAATTTTCAAAAATGACATGGTTTACATGGAAAAATTCCTTGAAAACCCTCGTCATGTGGAAATTCAAATAATGGCTGATGGCCAAGGTGGCGCAATTCACCTAGGTGAACGCGATTGTTCAATGCAACGTCGTCATCAAAAAGTGGTTGAAGAAGCTCCAGCTCCAGGTATTACTCCTGAAATGCGTGCTAAAATTGGTGAACGTTGTTGTAAGGCTTGTATTGACATTAATTACCGCGGCGCAGGCACTTTTGAATTCTTGTATGAAAACGGTGAATTTTATTTCATCGAAATGAATACCCGTATTCAGGTTGAACATCCAGTAACAGAAATGATCACTGGTGTAGATCTGATTAAAGAGCAATTACGTGTTGCTGCTGGTCAGCCATTATCTTATACCCAAGCAGATATTAAAGTTGCTGGTCATTCGATTGAATGTCGTATAAATGCTGAAGATCCGCGTACTTTTATTCCTTCTCCGGGTAAAATTACACGTTTCCATCCACCAGGTGGTTTAGGTGTGCGTTGGGATTCTCATATTTATGCTGACTACTCTGTGCCGCCACATTATGACTCTATGATCGGAAAATTGATAACTTGGGGTGATAACCGTGACGTCGCTATGGCTCGTATGCGTAATGCTTTAAGTGAATTAGTGATCGATGGTATTAAAACCAACATTGCTTTGCATCAAGATATTTTGAATGATCAAGGCTTTGTTAATGGTGGTGCTAACATTCATTACTTAGAAAAGAAATTATCTGAAACTGAATAATATTCTGATATATTTGAGCATTCTCAGCTAATTATGAAAGCCCTGCATTGCAGGGCTTTTTTATGTCAGGGATGACAATATTAAGCGATCACATGGATGTGAAATAGCTGTTATGTCAGGGATGACAATATTAAGCGATCACATGGATGTGAAATAGCTGTTATGTCAGGAATGACAATATTAAGCGATCACATGGATGTGAAATAGCTGTTATGTCAGGGATGACAGTATTAAGCGATCACATGGCCATTCTTAGGTATCCATACCTTCATGGCATTAGCACATCCATTTGCGTCGATGTGAAAGAGCTGTTATGCCTGTGGCGGTGCCCTTCTCAGTTATCTATAAATCCTAAGTGCCAACATCCATATCGACAATGTCGTGGTATCATAGATGATATTGAATGATCGAACTTTACTAACTGAATAATAAAACATGACTGAACTAATAGAAAAACCATCCCAACCTGCTGATGATGATTGTTGTGGTGGTGGTGCTTGTAATCCTTGTGTATGGGACCACTACTATGCCGAGCGGAAAAAATGGCGTTTACAACAAGTGGCAATAAAAGAAGCTGAAGAATCTTTAGCCCAGCAAACATCTGCTCCTATCGATAAGTAAAAATACTTCACTTATCGATTTAATATTAGTTTATTCAGTCTTTATACATTTCCTTTGTATTTATCCTTTAAATTAATCAAAAAATCTTAATCTGGTTTTAGTTCTTTTAACTCAGGATAAATGTGACTGACTAGCTATTTCGCGTAGCTACAAGATTTACCGATATCTTCCTCTTCAGTAAACCTTTCCGTGATTATTTTACTTCTCTGATGATTCTGTCAACTCAAATATAAATATAATGAAGGCATAGTATATTTGACATCTATTCATAATAAACCCACAAATAAATGTAACATTTTTATAATCTTTTTTTCGGTAGAAAACCACTGAAAAATAGCACTCAAAATCGAGAAAATTGCAATTCAAAATAAATAGTAGGTTTTATTCGATTAGATTTATATTAGTTTTCCATTAAAGGTAAACAACACTAACAATTACTTTTGGTAATGTTTATATACACACAGGTAATGCAAGGCTTACAGCGCATTAACAAGACAAATAGTTACACAGAGCGAGGTTACATTTGGTTACACTTTTGCGCGTTGAATATTTATTCATAATTTGGATACATTATTCATTAAATATAACTTTTACTGAGTACTATAATGGGGCTTTTAGTACATTCCTCCTAAAATAAGTTGTAATATCCTCGAAAAAAAATGTATAAAACATCATAGTTTATGAGTAAATATAAAGCAGGTGTCAGACCAGTTGCCCTAAGAAATTGTCATGGCTAATCACAAATGATTTACTTTATTGATAAAGGCAGGAGGCAAAGCTATTTACTTTTATGCATAAAAAAATAACTGCAATACAGCCTCGTAAATATTCAAAAGTAATATGAATAAACAGTGTAATCATTTTCACTCGCCATTCTCCCTTTATAAAATTTTATCTTTTATTAGGTAATTAAAATAATAAAATCTAAGGAAAAAACATGTCAATAACACAATCTCGTACCCTACGATCAAGTTTGGTTTGTAGTGCAATACTCACGGCTTTATCTTGTGCGCCAGCGTTCGCGGCTGAAGAAGATACCAGTGCAGAAGAAGCAAAAATCGAACGCATAGTCGTAACGTCTCGTAAAAGAGAAGAATCTATTATTGAAGTGCCAATGAGCGTATCTTCAATATCAGCAATGGAAATTCAAGACAGAAACTATACTGATACTACTGATATTTACCGTACTTTAGCGGGCGCAGCTATGCCTCGTGGTGAACTAATCCTGCGTGGTTTAAGTGGCGGTAACAGTACAACTCCTGAAACAACAGCGGTTTTCACTGATAATGTCCCGTTTGAATTCACTAACTTATCTGATATTGAACGTGTCGAAGTTTTACGTGGCCCACAAGGTACTCTTTATGGCTCAAACGCTATAGGTGGCACGGTACGTGTTATCACTAAAAAGCCTCAAATGAATGAATTTGAACTTTTTGGTTCTGTACAAGGTACTAGCGAAAAAAATGTTGCCGGATACGATACTAATTTTTCTTTAGGTATTAATATTCCATTAATAGATGATACGTTAGCGCTTCGTGTTAGTGGTAATATTGACGATGATAAGCGTCCAATGGTAAATGCATTTACTGGTGCTCAAGCCGGCGCTGAAGACAGCTTCATCCGTTCACAATTATTATGGACCCCTTCTGACGAATTAAGTATTAACCTAGGTTATGTAAATACAGAGTTCGCTTCTCATGGTGCAACATTAGGTGACCGTTCAAAGCCTGGCGGTTATTATGAAGCAGTATTCAATCAAGATGACAGCATGCCTTATGGTTATGATGTAAGCGAGCAATGGATAGAGTGTGATGCTAACTTAGAACGTGCGGCTTGTTTAAATGGTAATGAAGATATTGTTGGCGCATCTAATGGCATTATAGAAAAATACACCGTTTATGACTTAATTGATGGCACGTATAAAGAGAAAACTGAACTAATTAGCCTAACGATTGAACATGATAATATTTTAGATATTGCTTCATTTACTTATGCGGGTTCATTCCGTAAATATGAAGAGTCAGGTCTTGATAACTGGTCACGTTTAGATGCCAACGATATGTTCAAAACTTGGATCATCAACGATGATTTCCACGATCGTACTACTCATGAAGTTCGTTTTCAAAACATTGATGCTAACAGCCCATTTAGCTGGACAATAGGTGCTTACTACGACAAAACAGTTAATCCTAAAAATCCTAACTGGCAATGGCAATACCAAGAAGGTGGCGATAAGGTTTCTGCCTTAGCAAATTACTGGTGGGGAGCAGATGTTGCTAAACTAGGCGAAGCTTCATATGGCAATTCAAACAAAAACTATAATTTAGCCACAGTTAAGGCTTGGACCCGTGAGTTTTCTTATTTCGCAGATGCTTCATACTTAATTGAAACAGACTCAATGGGATCATTTGAAGTGAATGCCGGCATTCGTATGTATGACTTAGAAGATTATAGCCATACGACCGATTCTGGTATTTGGGTGACAGGCGATCCTGAATCTGGTGTTTGGGAAGATGTTGATACTATAACTGCTGGTCAAGAAGATGGAGACCGTTTAAAGTTTAGTGCTTCATGGATGCCAAGTGACGACATGTCAGTTTATGTACTTTATTCAGAAGGTTACCGTCCAGGTGGTAACAACGGTCCAATACCAGGATCTTGTCAAAACGATCCAAAAGCCGGTGACAAGAAAGATCGTTATACTTCTGACTCAATTGAAAATACAGAAATTGGTTTTAAAGCATCAATGTTTGATGGCGCTTTCAACTTTTCATCTGCAATATACCAAATTGATTGGTCAGATATCAAAACCGATATCTATATGGATACATGTGGCTTTAGTTACACAGCAAACGCTGGTACAGCACGCTCACAAGGTTTCGAGTTTGAATCAACTGCCCGCTTAACTGATGACTTAACAATGACGTTTAATACTTCATACACTGATTCATTTTTAACAGCAGATAATGATGCTATCGACGGTAAAGACGGCGATAACATGACCATGGTACCAAAATACAATGCTTACATTGCTTTTGACCAAGCCCTTGAATTCATGGGTAAAGAAGCATATGTTCGTTTAGATATGACGGCTTACGGTGAATATAAAACACACTTTAAAACACTTGAAACAGATGAAGTAGACGCTTATCAGATATTTAACTTATCTGGTCGTGTAGAAGTTTCTGACTCAATACAATTAAGTGTTCATCTTAATAACTTATTTGATACTGAAGATGTTAGCTACAGACGAGCTCGTAGCAGAAGTGCTACAAGTTCAGCGCAACAATACATTACGTATTTACCAGAGCGTAACTTAACCGTACGTTTAGATTATACTTTTTTCTAAAGCATAATTTATTCAAGGTAACCGCCAGAAGGCTAAACTGTTAACTATAAAAACAGATTAAAGAACTGGTTGATAAAATAGAAATCCGATGGATATTATTCATCGGATTTTTTTATGTAAATTTTCCAAAGATCACACGATTAGTCATTGCCTCATTCTTTATCAATATGAAACAATTCAATTCACAAGTGTATTTTGATGAATGGCGACTCTGCTGAGTTAAGTTAACTAAGCGAAAAAACTTTTTTCACCAGTTTATCAATGCCACTCGCTGCTTCAACTAATGAGGTTGCCAACATATAAGCGGGCGTGGACACAAGTTTACGTTGTTCATCAACAACGATATCATCAACTTCACAATCTACATGTGCCAACCCTCTATTCATCAGAGACTCTGCAATATCGCGATCTTTACCTATAGTACCTTGGGCATCATCGCCATATATAAGTGGGATCATGGCAGGTGCAATACACATAAAACCAACAGGCTTATCTGCTTTAATAAACGTTTGCGTTGCTGCTAACACTTCGGCATTTATTTGATAATCTTCAGCATGAATAGCAAAGTCACACAAATTCTTTGCCGCACCAAAACCACCAGGAAAAATTAAGGCGTCGAATTCATCTTGATAAAGTTCGTCGATATCTTCAATGTCACCACGGGCAATGCGGGCAGACTCGACTAAAACATTACGCGTTTCATCTTCACTAACAACACCGGTTAAATGGTTAATGACATGGTGTTGGTTAATATTAGGAGCAAAACAACGATACGTTCCGCCTTGCTGTTCAATCGCTAATAACGTTAGAACGCTTTCATGAATTTCACTACCGTCGTAAACGCCACACCCCGATAAAATAATCGCTATTTTTTTCATGATTTTTCTTGATCCCTATTATTGATAAAACTCGGTAATTGGCATAATAAAACAGCCACAATCGCACACCACATCAGCAGTGCAAATGGCAAGGCACTACCATCATAATAAAACGCTAATATCGGCCCAGCTAAAGCACCAATGCCAAATCGTAGTGTACCAATGACCGCAGTTGCAGTACCCGCTTCTCGGGTGAACTCTAGCATAATTAACGCATCAGCATTAACGGCGATCATAGATAAGCTCCCCATTAACGGTAATACTGCAATCGCGGTATAAAGCATCGGTAGATGTAAAAAGTTGACGAGCACTAACATCGAAGAAAAAGTCACCGCGACAATCAAGCCATACTTAAGCATTGTTGTGGATCCCTTTCGGCCAACCAAACGGGTATTGATAAAGTGCGCGGTCATTAGTGCCAAGATATTAATGGCGAACAATAGACTAAATTCAAACTCTGATACTTTAAAAACCGTTAAATAGACAAAGGGAATTGCGGTAATATAAGCAAAAAAGGCTAATGAGACTAACATCGAACTGACGATATTTAGTTGTGATTTTTTATGCGATAAAACAGTTTTATAACGCTGTAAAAAACCGACCGGCTCTAGAGTTTTCTCCCTTTTCACTTCAGGTAAAAATCGGTAGGCCAAAAATAGGATGACAGAGCTATATACAGCTAAAGCGAAGAATATTAACTGCCAACTATGCAGTAATAAAACAGCTCCTATACTAGGCGCTATCATAGGTGCTAACATCATGATCATCGACACATAAGAAAAGCCTTTCGCCGTGTCTTTGCCATAACGCTCTTTTATCGTTCCAGGTACAACCACGGTTGCCGCACTACTGATAAAAGCTTGTAGAAATCGCAATGATAAAAACTGCTCAATACTGGTCACAAAAATGAGAGCGAGACTCATGACAATAAAGCCTGAGATGCCTAATATGACTAATTTTCTTCTACTATGCTTATCTGCTTGTGGGCCAAAAAACAATAAGCCTAAAGCATAACCTAATAAATAAATACTTAAGCTATTTTGTACCATTGGCATATCAGTTGATAATTGTTCAGCGAGTATTGGCATCGCAGGTAAGTACATATCGATAGCCAATGGCGAAATCGCAATGATGGCAGCTAATAATGGCAATAATAGCTTTAACGATAACTCAACTTGGTTTTCTTGTTTAATATGATTCATTAATTTTCCGGATAGTCATAAACAAGTTTCCCGAGATCAGCAATCGCCTGATCAACTTTTTCACACCACTTAACACCATAACTAATACGCATAAAATTTTTGTACTTTCCTGATGGGGAAAATATTTCACCTGGCGCAAAGCTCACACCTTTGGCAATCGCTTGTGTAAAAAACTTACTGGTATCAACATGTGAACGACAACGTATCCATAACACGCTACCTCCTTGAGGTTGCGAAATACAGACTTCTTTTGGGAAATGCTCTGCAACTAACGAACGCATACGTTCACTGTTATAGCGCAATGTTTTACGTAATACTTGTAGGTGTCGGTCGTATTCACCACTCATTAAATAATCAGTAAGCGTCCATTGCTGTAACATAGGTGTCGAACATGATTGCGCGCGTTTAATTCGTTTTGCCGTCTCTTCAAACTTGCCCGGTAATAGCCAGCCAACACGATAACCGGGGGCTGCGGTTTTAGAAAATGATGAGCAGGTTAAAACCAGCCCTTTTTCTGAATAAAGTTGTGCCGGTATCGGCCTTTCTTCAGTGAAGTATAAGTCGCTGTAGACTTCATCTTCGATGAGTGGAATATCATGATTTTCCAATAAAGTAACCATGGCTTGGCGTTGTTGATTAGTCATCATTGAGCCAAGCGGATTAGATATTGCGCTTGAAAATAAACATGCTTTAATTGGGTGTTGGCTGATCACTTTTTCTAACTCTTCAACGCAAACGCCATCTTCCGTGCAGGTATACACTTCCAAAACTTTCATGCCAAGCGATTCAATTAGTTCAATTAAACCAAAGTAACAAGGTGATTCAACAGCGATAATGTCGCCGCGTTCAGCGACACATTGCAGTGCAATAGACAGCGCTTCTTGAGCACCGCTAGTAATCAGTATATCGTCATGATTTATCGCAACACCTTGCTCTTGATATCGAAATGCCAGATTTAATCGTAACTTTGGATCGCCATTTACAGGGCCATAACTGACTGCTTTTTCGGCGTTTTTACTTAACACCGAACGCATTAATCTTGCGAGAGCTTTATCTGGCGGATGAGCATTAACCGGATTTGAAATGCCAAGAGCTACAGAATCAGGTAAATGCACTGCTTCATAAACTTGTTCTATTAAGCTTCTACAAGATATTTCAACGGGCTCGCAACAAGCCCATTTTGCTCTCATAGGCCTTAGTGTTCTAGCTTGTTTGGCTTTTAAATAATAACCTGATTGAGGCCTAGCACAAATAGTGCCTTGTCGTTCAAGTTCTATATAAGCCTGTTTGACGGTCGGAACACTGATTTCAAATTGGCGGCTTAACTTTCGTAAGCTTGGCAGTTTATCGCCCGCACGTAGCGCACCATTTTTTTCTTGCTGCTCAACAAAATCGATCACTTGTTGATATAGATACTCAGCCGATGACCTATCGAGTAAACGCATTAAAGACCTCTTTATTAGTCCTAAATTGTTTTAATTTAGCCAATCAAAACTGTATAGGTTGCATTTTCATTTTTCTGTATATGTTATTAAAACAAAAAAACGATAAACTGTCTATCCATAAAGCAACCGCTTATTTTAAAAACCAAGGAGAACAACATGACTTTTATTTACATCATCAAGAAAATCATCGGAAACTGGATCAATATTTTATCAAACACTCATATGATGGAAGATCTTGTTGTTCGAGAAACACAATCAACAAACCTATCTAATCAAATTAAAAGCTCAGTAAAAAAGAACTGCTGTCTATAATAAGTTAAGTAACAAGGGGGAGTATTACGGTACTTGCCCTTTAATTTTCAGGAAATAATAATGAACAACTCTATATTATATGTGATAACAGTCCTTATCTGGGGAACAACTTGGATCGCCATTAATTATCAATTGGGCGATGTTCCTCCTGAAGCATCAATTGTTTATCGCTTTGGTTTAGCTGCACTGGTTTTGTTTACTTATTGCCGTATAAAGAAGCTCTCTCTTGCATTCAATAAAAAACAGCACTTACAGTTTATGTTTTTTGGCTTAACTCTCTTTGGTTGTAATTACTTCTTTTTATATTCAGCCCAACAACATATCAACTCAGCATTAACGTCTATCGCTTTTTCAATGATTATGTTTTTTAACGTGGTGAACGCCCGAATTTGGTTTAAAACTAAAATAACTCAGCAAACTTATCTTGGTGCTATTCTTGGTTTAACAGGTATTATTGTTTTATTTTGGCCGCAAATTAATGACACTGAATTAGGCACAGAAACCCTGCTTGGCTTATCACTTTGTTTTGTAGGTACTTTATTCGCTTCAACGGGTAATATGGTTTCTATGAAAAATAAACTAATGAATATACCTATGATGCAGGCAAATGCTTGGGGCATGTTTTATGGATCAGTATTTATGGCAATATTACTGCTTGCACAAGGGAAGTCTTTTACTTTTTCATATACTTTGCCTTACATCAGCTCACTTATTTATTTATCTATTTTCGGATCCATTATAGCGTTTGCCAGCTATCTCACGTTATTGAATAACATTGGTGCTCATAAAGCTTCATATGCAAGTGTAATGTTTCCGGCAGTTGCCGTCGTTATTTCATCGATTGTTGAAGGTTTTAGCTGGAATATTTATACCGTGATTGGTTTATTGATTATTTTAGCGGGTAATATTGTCGTACTTACTAAACCTAGAAACAATAAACATCTTAATATTTCAGCAGAGAAGAATACCGCATTATAGGTAACACACCTCAAGAACAAGTCATTGGACGGTTTTTAAGGCGATAACATTGTTAAAAATAAGTAACTCAATTATTCTATCGCCTTAAAATAATAGTCTTTTGATCTCATCCTATAATGAAAGGATAAACATGAAATATTTATATCCACTAGTTCTCCCTTGCTTACTTGCCAGTTCAATATTGCTTGTACCATCTTGCTCGTTATCTCCCGAAACAACAGATACAAGTGACAAAGTTGCTTATAGCTACCTTAAACAGCTAGTGTCACCTACCGAAGGGATTGGCGCTCGTGAAGCAGGAACCGACAAAGAGAAACAAACGGCTGGTTATATTAAAGCTAAATTTGAAGAATTTGGTTACCGCACCACAGCACAAGACTTTTCATTTAAGCGCAGGAAGAGTGAAGGCGAGTCCCAGAATATTATTGCCGAATTGGGTGACCCAACAAAGCCAACCATCATTTTGGGTGCGCATTACGATTCAACGGCAATGAAGTCAGGTTCAATGGGAGCAACTGATAACGGCGCGGGCGTAGCTGCAATGTTAGCGATTGCCGAAGCGTTAGCTACTAAAATCCCCAAAAAATATAACATTCGTTTCATCGCGTTTGGCGCAGAAGAAATAGGTTTGCAAGGTTCTAATTACTACGTAAGTGATTTATTCAAAAATAACAAACTTCAGAATATTGTCGCGATGATCAACTTTGATACCATTGCAGGAGGCGATAATGTTTACGTACATAGCGCGCATTTAAAGCCTTATAATAATTGTAAAAATGAAAATTACAGTAGCGATACCTCAATACGTGAAGCATTGCTTTCTGCGTCAATTAACGTTTTAGGCGCAGATAATAAATATGTTATTCATCCTGATTACGAAGGTTACCCTGAAGGTGTAACGGGCTCTTGGTCTGATCATGCTAGTTTTTCGTGTGCAGGTATTCCCATTGCTTATGTTGAATCAACCAATTTTTCCATTAATGGCAAGCATGGCTTTGATGGATATTCTCAATCTACCGCAGAGCAATTGTGGAGTTGTTATGACAAGCAAAACTCTACCGCTTGTGATAAAAAAGAAGAGAAAAACTGGGGCAATATTTGGCACACAAAATTTGATAGTTTAGAACAACTTAATAAAATATTCCCAGGGCGCGTAGAACAACAACTCGGTAATAATGTTAACGTGTTAATTGAGTTATTATCTGATCCCGATAAATACTTACCCTCGAAATAAGGGCTAAAAGTAAATACTAAAAAAGAAGTCAGTGGACTTTATTCAAACTAAAACCACTGACAAAACTTATAGATTAACTACCAATTGGCGATCCCGGAGGCATTTTAACTGTTGATGCCGGGTGCACTAACTTTCCTTGCTGAAGGCTATAAGCAATTTGCTCTTCTAGTAACATAAACTGAGCAGATAAACGCTTATATTTTCTAGCATCATAATTGTCTGCCAACCATTCTTTTAACTGACGTAAAGCGACATACACTTCCGAACGCACTTCGGTCACTAAATTTTTGTTGTGCCAAAGTGATAACAAATGCTCGACAACCTGTTGATTTACACGTTGTTGGACTAACAGCGATAAACCTTTTTCAGCCGAATTTTTAATTGACTGTTTTATGAGAGATTCAATAAGCTCCTGTGCGCTCGGAATACTACTATCCATTACAGATTGTTGCTGTAAACGCGCTAAACGCTGCCCATTTAAAAGTAACGATACTGTGTGTTTCGCATTAGCCTCAGCAGCAGAAACAGGGTCAAAAGTAAGTCCGGTATTACCGACAAAACTTTCTCGATTACGATAATAGCCATAAGCTTTTGGCGGGATCAATTTGACAATATGCTCAGGCAAGGTCAATGTTTTCGAGTCTAACGTGGCTAATAAAGCACTTAACGCTTTTCGTTGTTGCTGACCAGAAACTATTTTTAATGGGCTTTGAGATTTTTCGTCTCTAAGCTGATAACTATAGTCGGTACCTGAAATTAATTTCGCTGCCGCGGTTACTTGAAAACGATGAAAATTATAAATTGGTACTAATACTTCTTCCATTTCAGATAACGGCTGCCCCATAGAAATACTGTTTAGTCCAAAGTCAGCTAAGGCTTTTTCACGCACTTTCAAAATTCTATTTAACTCGTCAGCGGCGTTTTCTCCGTTGTCCCATAAGTGCCCTGTACTATGTGCACTTGAGCTGGAACGAGCATCTGAGTCTGACATATATTGCAACCCTTGCTGCTGGGCACTCGCTATTACCTTAGCTAAATAGGCTTGCTCTTCATTCGCTGCTACATCAGCATAACCATAA
>Ga0209291_1002358_pt1 | contig 15361 bp, 11 predicted proteins | sample GOMGulsemesocosm_FD_184633 | JGI IMG/M metagenome (GOLD analysis project Ga0209291, IMG submission 184633) | Methane-oxidizing microbial communities from mesocosms in the Gulf of Mexico - GOM9B Gulf of Mexico (SPAdes) (version 2) | ecosystem: Environmental > Aquatic > Marine > Cold seeps...
AAAAAAAATAGTTATTGTTGGTGGTGGCAGTGCTGGTTGGTTAACCGCTGGAGTGCTTGCCGCAGAGCATAAAATAGCAACACAAAACTCAATTGAAATTACTCTAGTAGAGTCTCCCGATGTAAAAGCGATTGGCGTTGGTGAAGGTACTTGGCCATCAATGCGCAATACATTAGATAAAATAGGTATTACTGAGTTTGAGTTTATTCAACAATGTGACGCATCGTTTAAGCAGGGCTCTAAATTCATTAATTGGCAAACGGGGAAAAATGGTGAGTTTTATTACCACCCTTTTATGACACCAGAAGGTTACACTCACGTTAACCTACAAGAGCATTGGCAAACATCACATACAAAACAAGCTTTTGCTGCTGCTGTAAACACTCAATATCATGTATGTGAAGCAGGTTTAGCACCTAAACAATTTGCTACCCCACCTTATGCGAGCGTTACTAATTATGGTTATCATTTAAATGCAGGTAAATTTGCTACTTTATTAAAAAATCACTGTATTAAAAAGTTAGGCGTGAATTATATAGTAGCTCATATCGAAAGTGTTAATTCTACCCCTTCTGGTGACATTGACACTCTATCAACAAAAGATGGGCAAATAATTGAAGGGGATTTGTTTATAGACTGCTCAGGCAGCGCAGGGTTATTAATAAACAAGCATTTCAATATTCCTTTTATTAAACAAGAGCACGTTCTATTTAATAACTCGGCTTTGGCCACACAAGTCCCCTACACTACTCAACAAGATATTGCGTCGGCGACATTATCTACAGCACAAACCTCTGGGTGGATATGGGATATAGGCCTTCCTTCACGCAGAGGAGTTGGGCATACCTATTCAAGCGCTCACATCGGCGATGATGAAGCCGAAAAACAATTAAGGTCGTATATTTCTCATTCAATAGGGAATATTGAAAGTGAGAAATTAAGCGTTAAAAAGCTTTCTTTTACTCCTGGTTACAGAGAAAAATTTTGGCATAAAAACTGTGTTGCCGTTGGTATGTCAGCAGGCTTTATAGAGCCTTTAGAGGCCTCTGCACTTGCGATGATTGAGCTTTCTCTTACGATGATCAGCGAACAATTACCTAAAAACCGAGAACATATGGATATTATCGCAAAACGCTTTAATAGCCGTTTCTCTTATAGGTGGGAGCGTGTCATTGAGTTTCTTAAATTACATTATATTTTAAGCCAAAGACGAGATAGTGAGTATTGGTGCGATAATCAATTAATATCAAGTATTCCTGAGCGCTTATCTGAACTAGCTGAACTATGGAAATACCAACCACCAAGTCGTTACGACTTCATTCAAAATGAAGAAGTATTTCCGTCGGCCAGCTACCAATATATTCTTTATGGTATGGGTCGCCATACAGATACACGCGACTATTCAACACTCTTTGAGAACAATGTTATTGCAGAACAGCTTTTCAAAAAAGTAGAACAACAAAAACAACAATTTTTACAAGGCCTACCAAAAAACAGAGCCTTAATAGAGCATTACTGCCAACTAAAATAGTAGGAAAATTATGAATGACTCATCAATAAAACATGTAGTTATTGCTGGTGGTGGAACCGCTGGATGGATGACAGCAGCAGCGTTTTCAAAGCTACTTGGTAACGGTATAAAAGTCACTTTAATAGAGTCTGACGCTATAGCAACTGTAGGTGTAGGCGAGGCAACGATCCCTCCTATTAAAAACTTTCATAAGCTTTTAGGTATTAATGAGCAAGAGGTTATGAAGGCAACAAGAGCAACTTTTAAATTAGGTATTAGTTTTGAAAATTGGGGCCAAGTAAACGATAAATATATCCATTCTTTTGGTGTAACAGGAAAAGAATGTTGGGCAGGTGAATTTCATCACTTTTGGTTGCACGGAAAAAACAAAGGACATAATGATGAGTTTGGAGAGTACTGCTTAGAACTACAGGCAGCCAAACAAAATAAGTTCGCTTTAAGTAATAACACACCAATAAATTACGCTTATCATTTAGATGCGACGCTATACGCTAAATATTTACGAAAATTTAGTGAAGATTTAGGAACGCAGCGAATTGAAGGTAAAATCTCACAAGTTAATAAATGCACCAATACTGGAAATATTAGCTCTATAAGTTTGGAGTCAGGTAAAACGATTGAAGCTGACTTATTTATTGATTGCACTGGGTTTAAAGGATTGCTAATCGAGGAGGCTCTTCACACGGGGTACGATGACTGGTCACATTGGCTCCCTTGCGACAGTGCAGTAGCAGTACAAACCGAGTCCGTTTCAGATCCGATACCTTATACACGTTCAATTGCCCATAATGCCGGCTGGCAATGGAAGATTCCACTACAACACAGGGTAGGAAATGGTTTAGTTTTTTGTAGCAAATATTTAACCGATAACGACGCAAAGGCTTTGTTGTTAAACAACATTGAAGGTAAAACCATTACCGAACCTAGAGTGATTAAGTTTAAAACAGGTCGTCGTCGTAAAGGCTGGAACAAAAACTGTGTGGCTATTGGTTTATCTAGTGGTTTTATCGAGCCTCTGGAATCCACAAGTATTCATCTCATTATGACTGCTATTGTACGTTTACTTCGTCTATTTCCTTATAAAGGCATTACAACTACAGCGATAAACGAATACAACAGTAAATTAGACTCTGAAATTAATGCTGTACGTGACTTTATTGTATTACATTATTGCGTTAATCAACGTAAAGACAGTGAGTTTTGGACACACTGTCAAAATATGGAATTACCTGAATCACTCGCCCATAAAATAAAATTATTTAAAGAGACAGGTCGAGTATTTTTAGATGATGGAGATATATTTAGAGTAGATTCGTGGACACAAGTCATGTTTGGTCAAGGATTAATGCCAACACAATACCATCAAATTGCTAATATTATGTCAGATAAAGAATTAGAAGGCTTTTTAAATGGACTTAAACAATCAATTAACAACACTCTAAAAACGTTACCTTCACATAACGACTTTATTAACAATTACTGTAAATATTCAGGTTAATATTAACTAAAGAAGCTAACGAAAATAAAAAGGCTGAACCTTATATTATAAAGTTCAGCCTCTTTAATCTTAATTTAAACGAACTTAAATAGAATAATTAGCTAGGGAATATTCTATTTTTTTGCCATAAATTACTGAATATGCGATCTACAGACATCGAAGCTGCTTTTGAAAACTTCTCCGCTAAGCCTTTTTTAACCACATATTTAATTGAAATAACTTTATTCGATTTATTGGCTTGTTGTAAATAATCATCACTGGTTTGAATTTCATCAACTAAACCCAATTCTTTTGCTTTAGTACCAAACCAGTGTTCACCTGTCGCTACTTTCGACAAATCTAAACTTGGTCTATGTTCACCAACAAAGTCTTTAAACAATACATGTGTTTCTTCTAGCTCTTCGGTGAATTTTTCTCGACCCTTCTCTGTATTTTCACCAAACATAGTTACCGTACGTTTAAACTCACCGGCAGTGAACTGTTCAAAATCAATATCGTTTTTCTTCAATAATTTATTAAAGTTAGGTACTTGGGCAATAACACCAATAGAGCCTACAATAGCAAATGGCGCTGAAATAATTTTATTAGCAACACAAGCCATCATATAGCCACCGCTCGCCGCTACCTTGTCTACCGATACAGTTAACGGGATGTTTTTCTGACGAATACGGTCGAGTTGTGAAGATGCTAAGCCATAACCATGAACCATTCCACCACCGCTTTCTACAGATACGAACACTTCATCGTTCGGTGTTGCTACAGATAGAACCGCTGTTACTTCTTCACGAAGTGCAGAAACTTCTTTGGCATCAATGCTGCCATTAAATTCCAATACAAATACACGAGACTCTTCTTGTTCAACGCCCTCTTTAGCTGATTTTTTATCTGCTTTAGCTTGCTCTTTCGCTTTTTTCTTTTCTTCTTTTTCTTTTTGTTTTACTTGCTCTTTAGTTAACAAGTGATGCATCACTTCTTCTTCCACATCGTCAAAATGTTCAGACAAATCGGTAATTTCCAATTCACCTTTTTTGTGACTTTGCTTTATAGCAGATGAAGCAACAACGGCAACAATGGCAACTACCGCTAAAACAAAGGTAATTGTTTTAGCAAAAAATAATCCGTACTCGTACAAAAATTCCAAACTTGCTCTCCTAAAGGATGTTTACTACCAATTCAATCCATTATATATGGGGATAAAAAAGTAAAAAAAAAGTCCTTACAAGAAGGACTTTATTCACTTATTAACCTGAACTCAGGTTAACTATTAAGTACTATTGTTTAACAACAACATCATTAGTAACAACAATAGCTTCATTTGCAAAAAACAACGTTACTTGTGTTTGCATTTCTTGAGTTGCTGCACCACTTAACAATGCATCAGGAGAAGCAGCATTAGTTTCAGGCGTTAAAATTGAACTATGATGTCCATTTAAAAATCTTACCGCGCCTGAACCTACAGTGGTTTCACTTACACTAGGTAAACCAAGTAATGCTATTGCACCTTCGGTACCACTTATAGTAGGTGATGTCGCTACACTATTTGGAATAACTTGGTCTGATAAATTAGTACCACCATCACCGACAACTTCAATTAAATGAGTAGGAGTTTGTGTAGCAGCCATTTGAGCCGTGTAGTTAACCGGATCACCAGAATCTGTTACCGTTTGCGCTGCAAAAGTAAATTGAGCGAAAGTCGCGTTTAAACCAGCTTGTTGTTCTGCCGTTAGGTTAGTGTAAAACAACTGATAAGCACTAGCTAACTCTTCTTCAGTAGGATTATCATATTGACCAGCAACAAACGCTTGAAAATCAGTAGACTGAGCTAAGGTTAAGCTTGCTTTGATGACACCAGAAAAAGCACCTGATTCCATTAAGAAGTTCGCTACCATAGTACCTGGCATAGCTAATGAGTTAGACGTTACTTTAAACATATCATCTAGCACAGGGTTTAATGGCGTATTAGCCAGCGCTATGAAGTTAATACCTGTGATAGCACCTAATGAATGGCCTAAAAAGTGCACTTGAGAGGTATCAATATCAGCACCAACAACAGCATTCAAACCTAAACGTAAACCTAGTGTATCTATTGTACTTTGGCGTAAATTATCACGAGTAGTAAGCAAGCTAGCTAAGTTCATGTAATGCGTGGCAGAAACTGTGCTCGCATTAATTTCATCACCGTTATCATTTAACGGATCGAAATCAAAACCACGAGAACCGTGTAAAGGGTGATCTATTGCAACAGTTGCAAAACCAAAGGCAGATAAAATACCTGTAATGGCAAGCATATCTTCTTTCTTAGAGGTAATACCGTGTTGAAGAATAACTACTGGCCAACCATCACCTGGCGTAGTTAAGGCAGGTAAGCCATAACTTGCACGAACAGCATCAGTATCAGTAGAAACAACAGGTGTTGTCATCTGTACTTCAAGCTCAACATCCATTTGTGCAGCTGGAATTGGGTTAAATTTAGTTAAATGTCGTAGTGGATCTAATGGAAATGCGGCACTTAGGTCTCGTAAACCTACCGCCTGACAAAAACCATCATTTGCATCTAAAGGTCCTGCTGGAATTGCTTCTGGATTTGCAGCCGCAAGCCCTGCCAGTGTAGCACCAGAATCACATCGAGCTGTCCACCAAGCAGTAACAGGTGCCGTAGGATTCTCTGCAGTTGGCACACCTAAATAATAAGGTAGTGTTACTGAACCAGTATGATAATTAGCTGTTGAATATAAAGCTTTTAATGAGTCAGATAAAGGAACACCGTCACTCAGAAAAACGTCTCTAACATTAACTCCAGATGGGTTAATCGCTACAATTGGTGGTAATCCACCCATAGCTAAATTCTGTGCCATCAGTCCTTTAAGCGTATTCAATACATTGGTGGTTGACTGGGTAGTCATAGCCATACTGTAAATAATAGAATCGGCATCTAGTCCTTCACCAGACATAGCTGTTTCAAAACTATTTACAATAGCTTGTAAACCTAGTTGAGCTTCAGAACCCAGAGGTTTTGTTGCGATATCTTGTTTAACCAGTTCATACGTTGTTGAACCAGCAACCGAAACACCATTAGAATCTTTAAGACCACTAGTTAAGGCAACTAAGTAGGTCGTTTCTGCTTTGAGAGGTTGTAAAGGAACTACAGCAACACCATCACCTGATTTTTGAGCAAAAAAGTCAGAACCGAAGGTTAACTCACTTACTATTTTACATGCTAAACCACGTGTAAGTGCAGTACAGTCAGCATCATTTAAATCCCCGCCCATTACGGCTTCATATACATGTATAGAACCTGCAACAGAATCGGCGTCCAGCGAAACACCGTCAGGAAACTCAAGACTCAATGCAAATGGGTTAACCGTTGACCAGCCATCTAAAGCACCTAGTGCGGTTGACGGATCAGAATAATCAGGATCGGCAAGAAGGACTCCGTCTTCATCACTTTCGGTTGGCATATTTAGCGTACCGTCAGGAGTATCTTGGAATAAAAGATCGTTGGGAACTGACAATACACCATTAGTAGGATCAAAAATAACTCTCGCTAATGGTACAACCGCAGAATTATCTTCTATTACTTCTTGTTGGACATCTTCAATTGTTTCACTATCACAGGCGCTTAATCCGAGTGTACTCGCAATAGCTAGACTTAATATTAATTTTTTCATTCTCTCTCCCCACAAACTAGTCTTTTAATTTTTTATATAATATAAAGCTGTAAGTATCGTTGTTATGATTGATGATTGATACTTCAAAGCAACTTGTTAGACCAGTCAAACTTAACCCAAGAAGATACTTTGCGCTAGCGGTTTTTTAATTTATTGACTATTTATAGTCTTTATATTGCTTTTTCGCGACTTTTTACTCGTTTGTTAGGGCTGTGCAGAGTAGAATTCTCACATATTTTTATTATCATTATATTCTTATGTTTGAATTTAAATTTGAATCTGACGCGCTAAACAATAAAGTCATATTAATAACTGGTGCTGGTGACGGTATTGGTAAGCAAGCAGCAATTACCTACGCTAGTTTAGGTGCTACCGTTATTTTGTTAGGAAAAACAACAAAAAAACTTGAAGAAGTTTACGATATCATCATCGCTCAAGGTTCTCCAGAACCTGCTATTGTACCGCTTGATTTAAAAGGCGCTACCAAACAAAACTATATTGATATGGTCTCTACTATAAAAGATCAATTTAGTCGTTTAGATGGTGCTTTACTCAATGCTTCTATGTTGGGTGAGTTAACGCCTTTTACTCAAATACATGAGCAAATATGGAATGATGTTATGCAAGTTAACGTTAATGCACAATATTTATTGTCACAAGCTTTGTTGCCATTACTAAGTAAGTCTGAAAAGTCGTCATTAGTTTTCACCACATCTGGTGTTGGTCATAAAGGTAAAGCTTACTGGGGACAGTACAGTGTATCGAAGTTTGCTACCGAAGGAATGATGCAAGTGATTGCTGATGAATACGAAAATACAGCCGTTAGAACCAATGCCATCAACCCTGGCGCAACCAATACAAAAATGCGTTCAAGTGCATATCCGGCAGAAGATAAATCACAATTAAAGACTGCTGAAGACATTATGCCTGCATATGTTTATTTAATGGCAGATGACAGCATACAAATAAATGGCCAAGTGTTAAACGCACAATAATAGTATTACCTTGCCTTAAAACTAAAAAGCCCGCTTATTCAGCGGGCTTTCGTTTTATATAATTTAAGTTATCTTAATTCTCGTCTTAAAATTTTACCAACGTTTGATTTAGGTAACTCGTCTCTAAATTCAATGATTTTTGGGATCTTATAGTTAGTTAAGTTCTCACGACAATGCGCAATGATTTCTTTCTCGGTAACACTCTTGTCTTTAAGTACTGCAAATACCTTAACCATTTCACCACTAGACTCATGAGGAACACCAATCGCTGCAGCTTCGAGTATACCTTCATGCATCATCACCACTTCTTCAATCTCATTAGGGAACACATTGAAGCCAGACACAATGATCATATCTTTTTTACGATCAACAATTCTAAAATAACCATCTTCGTCCATACAAGCAACGTCACCCGTTGCAAGCCAGCCATCTTTCATAATTTCAGCTGTTGCTTCAGGACGATTAAAATACCCTTTCATCACTTGCGGGCCTTTTACCCACATTTCGCCAGCTTCACCGATAGCAACTTCTTGACCTGTATCGTCCATTATACGAACATCTGTTGATGAAGCAGGTAAACCGATAGTGCCATTATAACGCTCTTGCGTATGTGGGCTTAACGTTACCATAGGCGAACATTCTGTTAGCCCATAACCTTCAAGTAACAAAATTGACGTCGCTTGCTGCCATTCTTCAGCAACCGATTTTTGTACCGCCATTCCACCGCCTAAAGCAACTTTTAGTTTACTAAAGTCTAAATCTTTAAAGCCTGGGGTATTTAACAAACCGTTAAATAAGGTATTTACACCTGTTATTGCGGTGAATGGATATTTAGATAATTCTTTAACAAAGCCAGGCATGTCTCGAGGGTTGGTAATAAGTAAGTTAGTACCGCCTAAAGTAACAAATGTTAAGCAGTTCGCTGTTAATGCGAAGATGTGATAAAGAGGAAGTGCTGTAACAACAAGCTCCTTCCCTTCTTCAACTAATGGTCTTATTGCAGCTTTAGCTTGTTCTAAATTAGCTACCATATTTCGGTGAGTTAACATTGCACCTTTAGAAACGCCAGTAGTACCACCCGTGTATTGTAAAAAGGCAAGGTCTTCGCCCGTTACTTCAACGGGAGTAAATGTTCTTTTAGCGCCGTCTTTAAGTACCTTGTTAAAACGAATCGCTTGGCTCAAGTTGAACGCCGGCACCATTTTTTTAATGTATTTAACAACGCTATTAACTAAAGCCCCTTTAATAACGCCTAGTCGATCACCTAAAGACGTTAAAATAACGTGTTCAATGTCTGTTTTGTCCAATACTTTTTCTAAAGTACCTGCAAAGTTTTCAATGATCAGAATCGCTTTCGTTTCAGAATCTTTAAGTTGATGCTGTAATTCACGAGCAGTATATAGCGGGTTTACATTAACTACTGTTAAGCCAGCTAATAAGGCACCAAATAATGCGATAGGATACTGCAAAGTATTAGGTACCATAATGGCAAACTTATCGCCCTTAACTAGCCCTAAATCATTTTGTAGATATGCTGCAAAAGCTTCAGCTTGAGCTTCTAACTCAGCGTAACTTATTTCTGCACCCATATTGATGAAAGCAGAACGATCTGAATACTTCCCACAATATTTACGAAACATTTCGACTAGAGATGAATACTTGTCCGGATTAATTTCAAATGGAACCTCTGGTGGATAACTTTTCTCAAGCCAAATTTTTTCCACAATATTCACCCTCTTTTATCTGTTGTTTTATAATTGTAATGTTTATCCAGTCAGTTTTATCAAATTTTAACTGGTCAATCCAGAAAATTTAAACACTTGTTTGAAAACAGCGTAATAATTAGAAGAATAAGGCTGTTTTACTCTAATTATGCTTTACTTCTGGACGTTTGACTTTGAAATGATTTCTTGAATGAGTATAGCTATCACTTGAGGTTTTTCCATATGAACATGATGACCACCGTCGACTTCCTTAAAGGTGGCATTTTTAATCATCGGAGAAAAATGGTCGATTGATTCACGAACAAAATCCATGCCTTTGCTACCGTATATAACTTGTGTAGGCACTGAAATATCTGACACCATCTGTTCCGCTTGCTTCTTCGTTAAACGGTAAGGTGAAATAGTCTTGAGTCTTTTATCTGAACGCCAATAAAATCCATCGTCAAACGCCTCTAGGTTTCTAGCTACAATCGCTTGTGCGTGCTCGTATTGTAAGTCAGAAACTAAAACTCTAGCTTTTGTCGCTTTATCTAAGGTTAATTTTTTATGAATTTTGATGGGTTGATGATTGATTTTATAACGATTCAGCATCCCCTTACGCAACTGATTCGTTGATTCATTTTCTTTACCGTAAATTACACCAAATGAATCAATTAACGTTAACGACTTCACTTTTTCAGGAAAAGCAGCAGTAAAGGCTGAAGAGATCATGCCCCCCATGGAATGCCCCACTAAATGAATACTCTCCCACTGATTAAATTCAATTAACGATAAAATATCGTATACCCAATCAATAAAATGATAATGTGCGTCTGCACTTTTGTGGGATGACTTTCCATGGCCTGGTAAATCAATTGCAACAATAGTTTGGTTTTCGAGATGTTCTATTACCGAAATAAAACTTGCCGCATTATCTAACCAGCCATGTAAACAAAGTACTATTTCTTTCGATTTTTTTATATTATTCGATGTTGATAAGCCACACAGCACCGAATTTCCCATTTCAAACCTAACTTCTTTTAATGAAGTGGCAACTACATCACTCATACTTCTACCGAATTTGTTAAGTTATCGTTTATTTACTGGGCTAGGTTTAGTCGGCTGTTTTTTTGGAACATCATGAGATCTTCGAATAATAACCGGACGATTATGTCTTACATATGAGTTAGACCAATAAAATGGGTCAAAATACCAAGCAGGTTGACGAATAATATTTACGTCTGTGCGTTGGATTTCTTTCCACAAATGTACATTAGCGTCTTTAAGTACTGGAAATTGATATTCATGCTCGCCAATTTTACCGGCTTCTATATCAGATACTTTACCTATAGCAGTAATACTGCGACCTTTTTTATAGATAACAGGGTCTAACAAACCATTAAAATACAAGCGAAATCGACCTTCAGTTTCATCACCTGGTTTAGGTCGTAAATTACGATTAAGAGGAAAACTAACGATCTCAACCATCGTATTATCTGCATTGTTCTTCACTGACGCAATAACACCGCCCCAACGTGCTGTTTGTCCAACAACGCTGGTGCTAACCGATTTAGCCTCTAAAAAGGCTACGGTATTGGTATTCTCAGGAAGTGCTATTTTTTTTGGCACAGAAGCACATGCTGTGCATAGTAATACACATGAGGCGAGCAATAATTTATTCATTCTTGTCTCTCTTAATTTCGTTTAGCGGCTTTCAATTCATTAAACTATTGAAAGAATACGAATTCACTATTTTTGTTTACTAAGGGATATTAAACCAAATACTGCCATAATAGACCAGATAATCACCCAAATAAGTTCTGGCACTAAGGTTAATTCAGCTAACCGTGCCCCATCACCAATAGATCGCCCATCTAAAAGATAAAACGGACTCATTAAACTATTTAGCAGGACCATCATACCGGTTAATTTTAACAATTTTTGCAAATGCCCTATGTTAGGTAACTTAAATTGAATAAGAAAAACCCCTAACACCACCAGCATAATGATTGCGGTTAATAAGTCTCTTACCCAAAAAATAAGAGAACAAGCTATAAGTAAAACAATAGCCATTGAAAACATTTTGGCAATATTCTGATTAATAGAAGCGACAGAGTAAATTAAACAGCCCCACAAAATTGCGCCAGCATATCCCATAAAGCTGATCAGTAACACCGAGCCGCCACGAGTTGTACAAAGCCCTGCACCATTAGGAAAAAGCTCTATTTTAACAATAGATCCGCCGGTGATAATTGCAGATAAGCCATGGCTTATTTCATGAAAATAGCTTTCTAGCCATTTAAAAGGAACTGACACCAAAGGGAGTTGCAATAGAAGAACGCCAGCTAAAGCAAATAGCCAAAACTGATACTTCGAAAATACTGAGGTTGTTTTATTCGTTAGATTAGGCAAATAAGTTTACGCCGAAGAATTGTTTAACATTTTCTCGTTGGGCAATATTGTCAACGGTTTCATATGCAGCAACGGCAGACTGATTTTGCTTAGACGGTTCATCGTATTGCGAAAAACCTTGCTGTTGAGCACCGTTATTTTGATTACCTTGACCAGTTTGAGTAGGTAAAGATAATGATTGAGACTGTAGCTGAGACTCAACTAAAGCGATGGCCGATGAGTCAGCATCAAAACGTTGCTGCTGACCTTTTTGGGCTGAGTCTTGAGGATTATTTTCAACACGCGTATTCGCACGCTCGCTAGGAGCCTGTATTTTTTGTACCTTACCTTGCTGGGCAATGCGTTGCGCTGCCTGCAAAGATTGGTTTGAATACGTCGAATCGTTTATCTTCATACTACTAATTTAACAAATATTTATGAAAGTACAAAATTTAGTTTGTTTTTTATCAATTAATTAGTCAATTAACAATCAAATAACTTAGCGGCCCGGTAGTTTTTTCCACGATACGGTATCACGAACATATACCGGTTGAGCTTCTTCAGCGCTAACACTTTTACCTTGTTCAAACGCTAATTGGCCAATTTCTAACATGGCTTGGGCATGTGGAAACAATACCTCTGGCTCACCTTCATTAGCTCGCAACTCGTCTAATTCAGTTTTATAAGCTTCCCAACCCGTACCAACACCATAAGGTAAAGTAGTAAGGTCTAAATTTACCGCTTCAACATAATGTGCTTTTACCACAGAAGGCGGTAAAACACGCTCTGCTGTGGTCGCTTGCATAATCTTGTTTTCATCAAGCTCGTAATAACCGGTGTACACTTCTTCCATGCGTGCATCTATTGCAGAAATAACTCGAGGTTGATCAAACTTGCTATAGGCTTGTTGCGCCATTGCTTGCAACGTTGATACACCAACAACTGGAAGTTCTGCGGAAAATGCTAAACCCTGCGTAACGCCAATACCAATACGAACACCCGTAAAGCTTCCAGGACCTTGCCCATAAATAATACCGTCTAGCTGTTGTAAGGTGCAATTAGCTGCTTTTAGCAGTTCATCAACCATAGGTAATAAACGTAAACTATGAGACTGCGGACATAATTCATAAAGGCTAGTGACTTTGCCTTGATACTGTAATGCAACGGAACAAGCTTCGGTTGATGCATCTATAACTAAATAATTGGCTTTACTCATGTATAACTTAATCTCTGTTGTTCATATTTTTTAAAAACGTAACCGCTTGCTCTATATTTCGCGTACGTTTCATTGCAGGTAAACTATTTAAAAATACTTCACCATAAGGTTTGTTTACTAATCGGTTATCACAAATAACCATTACGCCTTTATCACTTACATCACGAATTAAGCGCCCTACCCCTTGTTTTAAAGCGATTACCGCTTGAGGTAACTGAATTTGTGAAAAAGGTTCACCACCACGGCGTCTTACATCTTCACCTCTGGCTTGCAGTAAAGGGTCGTCTGGCGAGGCAAAAGGTAATTTATCTATAATAACACAAGTTAAATTGTCTCCACGTACGTCAATCCCTTCCCAAAAGCTGGCAGTACCTAATAATACCGAACGCTTATGCTCAATAAACTCATCAAGCAGCTTACGTTTACCCATTTGTCCTTGAACCAATAATGGGTTTTCTATTTGCTCGGTAAGGATCTCAGCCACTTGGTGCATAACGCGATAACTGGTAAATAACATAAAACAAGCGCCTTCACTGGCTTCAATCAGTGGTATCGCCATATTGGCTAATACGTTAGCGCGATTCTTATCGTTAGCTTCAGGTAAATATCGAGGAACAACTAACTGTGATTGGTTTTCGTAATCAAACGGACTGTCGAGTAATAAATGGCTGGCATCGTTTAATCCTAAGTGCTGAGCAAAATGTTCAAACTTACCATCAACCGCCAAAGTAGCCGAAGTAAAAATCCAACCCGCGCCCGACTCTTTTACATAGGTATTAAATTTGTCTGCCACCGACAACGGCGTTTTATGTAATACCACATGCCGAGGTGTAGTTTCATACCAATAACTCATTCCTAAAGCGTCAACATCAGCCATAATGTCGTATTTCGCCAGCAGCTCAAGTGCTCGGTCGTAACAATTGTCTATTGCTTCGTTTCGTGAAATACATAATTTTATCACTTGGTATAAAAAATCTAAATCTACTTTTAAAGCCGCAAATGCCTGACCAAAACGTTGTTGATGATGTTTTTCGCGCCAATTGCCACGTTCAGGATCGTAATTGAACAACAATCTAAACTCTTGGGCAGCTTTCATTAACTTTTCAGCCGCTTTACCAAGCTGTTTTACATCAGTTAAACTGGTTTTATATACCTGAATAACATCAATACATAATTCTAGTAGTTGGCGAGTTGATAACGCATCACCAAAATATTCACTAGCAATGTCTGCTATTTGATGTGCTTCATCAAAAATCATTACATCTGCTTTTGGAATTAACTCACCAAAACCAGTATCTTTTAATGCCATATCAGCAAAAAATAAATGATGATTCACCACCACCAAATCGGCATCAATAGCTTTTTGGCGCGCCTTAATTAAATAACAATCGTCAAAGTTAGGGCAATCTTTTGCTAAGCAGTTATCTACTGTGCTGGTAACAAACGGAAACACCGGAGAGTTTTCCATCACATTCACCAGCTCGCCTGTATCGCCAGAATGTGTAGTATTAGCCCACTCTTTTACTTTTACAAAATCAGCCAACGTTTGCGCGTCAAGCTGACCCCGAGATTGTTGATATTGATCTAACCGGTAAACACATAAATAGTTCGCCCGACCTTTTAATAACGCAACTTGCGCTTGAGTCGCCAGCGATTTTTTAATGAGTGGTAAGTCTTTATGAAAAAGCTGTTCTTGAAGGTTTTTTGTTCCGGTTGAAACAATAATTTTACGTTGAGGCTCTTCTTTTTCAGCCGCTTTTTTATTAGCAATTAAAGCAGGAATTAAATAAGCAAAGGTTTTACCTGTACCGGTTCCCGCTTCAACAATCAGCGACGACTGATTTTCAATAGCGTTTGCTACTTCAATCGCCATATCGGTTTGCGCTTGCCTAGGTGAAAAACCTTTAATTGCGCTGGCTAATGCCCCGTTTTCAGAAAAAGCGTGTTCTACAGGCGTCATTAACTCAATAGTCTGATAAAAAGAAAGTACCTATATTATATGTGAGAAGAAAAAAGGTTGGAACAAAAATCGGAAGTGCTGATTGATTAAACAAATATAATTAACCGTATAATTAGCACATTCGAAAGAAAAAGGGGTCGGTGTTTTCAATTAATTGTTTTAGTTCTTTGTCTTTCTCGGGATTTTCTGATTCGGTTGTTGACGTTTCTTTTTTACTTTTTCGTGATGCTCTAAATGGTCAGGTCTTCCGTGAGCTCAGTTGACGCCAGCTATTTCGATTAAAAAAGGGGTCGGTGACAACCCTATTAACTTGAGTACCTAACGGTTTAAAGCTTATTGTCACCGACCCCTTTTTTTATTTACATAAATTATAATAGTTCTACTATTTAATCAAACATA
>Ga0209291_1002363_pt1 | contig 15346 bp, 13 predicted proteins | sample GOMGulsemesocosm_FD_184633 | JGI IMG/M metagenome (GOLD analysis project Ga0209291, IMG submission 184633) | Methane-oxidizing microbial communities from mesocosms in the Gulf of Mexico - GOM9B Gulf of Mexico (SPAdes) (version 2) | ecosystem: Environmental > Aquatic > Marine > Cold seeps...
TAATTGCACATTTTTTATAATCCGTTTGTTTTGATAACGGATCCGTAGCATCTAGACATACTTTGTTAATTAATACTCGCGCATCAAACCAAGGTACAAATACTAAGCCTACTGGAGGGCGGTTACGGCCACGTGTTTCCACACGACAGCGCACTTCACCACGAACAGATTCAATTAGAACTTCATCACCACGACGAACATTACGTTTTTTAGCATCATCGGGATGGATATAACAAAGCGCGTCCGGCATTGCACGGTATAATTCAGGAACACGACCTGTCATCGTACCTGAATGCCAATGCTCTAAAACACGGCCTGTACATAACCACATATCGTATTCTTCATTCGGTTCTTCAGCTGCTGGTTCATAAGGGGCAAAAATAATGTTTGCTTTACCATCCGGTTTTCCATAGAACTCAAAGCCTTTACCTTTGCCTACATACGGGTCACTACCTTCAGCAAAACGCCATTTTGTTTCAACACCATTTACAACAGGCCAACGTAAACCACGCACTGTATGGTAAACATCATAAGGGGCTAGATCATGACCATGACCACGACCAAAACTAGCATATTCTTCAAATAGGCCTTTTTGTACGTAGAAACCTTGATCATGTGCATCATCATTTAGCTCTTGCGCTTCGCTTAATGGGAATGCATCAACATTACCGTTACGATAAAGCACATCGTACATCGTCTTACCACGATGCTCTGGCATTTTAGCTAAAAGATCTTCACCCCAAACTTCTTCAATTTTGAATCGTTTAGCAAATTCCATTAACTGCCAAAGATCCGATTTCGCACCTTCAACAGATTTAACTTGCTGGTACCAAGCTTGCGTACGACGTTCTGCGTTACCATATGCGCCCTCTTTTTCTACCCACATTGCTGTTGGTAAAATAAGATCAGATGCTTGAGCAGTTACCGTTGGGTATGGGTCAGAACAAACAATAAAGTTAGCTGGATTACGGTAACCTGGTAAGCCCTCTTCCATTAGGTTTGGTGCTGCTTGCATATTGTTATTGCACATGGTCCAGTACGCATTTAAGGTACCGTCTTTTAATGCTCGATTTTGAGCAACGGCATGCAGACCTGGCTTAGGTGGAATAGTCCCTTCTGGAAGTTTCCAAATTTTTTCTGCAATAGCACGATGCTTAGGATTTTTAACCACAAGATCAGCTGGCAGACGATGTGAGAATGTTCCCACTTCACGTGCAGTACCACATGCCGATGGTTGACCCGTTAGCGAGAATGGGCCATTACCCGGTTGTGATATTTTACCAACAAGTAAGTGAATGTTATAAACAAGGCTATTCATCCACACGCCACGAGTGTGCTGGTTCATACCCATTGTCCATAAAGACATTACTTTGATGTTTGGATCTGCGTATTGCTTCGCTAGCGCAATCAGTTTTTCAGCTGGTACACCTGAAATTTCAGATGCTTTTTCAACCGTATATTCAGCAACAGACGCTTTGTACTCGTCAAATGTCATTGCAGACAATTTACCCGAGTTAGGATTTTTCGCTTTTTGTTGTAGCGGATGCTCGTCACGTAGACCATAACCGATGTCAGTTGCAGTACGTTTAAAGTGAGTGTGTTTGTTAACAAAATCCCAGTTTACTGCATCGTTTTGGATAATGTAGTTAGCAATAAAGTTAGCCATTGCTAAATCAGATTGAGGGTTGAAAACAATCCCCATATCAGCAAGTTCGAAAGAACGATGTTTATAAGTAGATAATACATTAACTTTAACATGCTGATTACTTAAGCGGTGATCAGTAATACGCGTCCATAAAATCGGATGCATTTCTGCCATGTTTGAACCCCAAAGTACAAACGAATCTGCATTTTCGAAGTCATCATAACAACCCATCGGCTCATCAATACCAAATGTACGCATAAAACCACCAACAGCAGAAGCCATACAGTGACGTGCATTCGGGTCAATATTATTTGAACGGAAGCCTGCTTTCATCAATTTAACTGCAGCATAGCCTTCCATAACAGTCCATTGACCAGAACCAAACATACCAACAGATGTAGGACCATTAGCTTTTAGTGATGCTTTCCATTTATCAGCCATGATATCAAACGCTTGATCCCATGAAATTGGAGCAAACTCACCGTCTTTAGCAAATTTACCATCTCGCATACGCAATAAAGGCGTTGTTAAACGATCTTTCCCGTACATGATTTTAGATAAGAAATAACCTTTAACACAGTTAAGGCCTTTATTTACAGGTGCTTCAGGATCACCTTGAGTTGCAACGACTTTGCCTCCTTGTGTTCCCACTAATACAGAACAACCTGTACCGCAAAAACGGCATGGCGCTTTATCCCATTTAATTTTAGTCTCATCACTACTTGCAATCAGGTTTGTTGCACTCGCAGGAAGAGTAACGCCAGCAATTGCAGCCGCAGAGACTGCAGCATTTGCTTTAACAAACGCACGTCTGGTTAATTTCATAGATCATCCTCACATGATAGATCGATAGTTTCAATTTGGTGAAAAACAAGAGAAGTACTTAAGACATGTTCGAAATTATTAATTTTATCAATAATATCGGTAACAAATTTTTGATTACTGGTTTCTAATACGACGATAATTTTACCCTCTTCACTATCACCGTAAATTTCAGCATCTGGGAGAGCTGAAATTTTATGCTTCACGTCGACCAAAGACTCTGGTTTTACGTGAATAATTAGACTCGAGATATGAACTTCTTGTTTTGCCATTTTATGACCTTATAATTATTATAAAACGTATTCTTAATAGCTAAACCTAACGGTCAGGGCTTACTGTAATCGCACTTACAGGGCAAATAGATACACACGCACCACAACCGTTACAATCATCAAATACAACATCCGGGCTCACGAACGTTGTATTAATGAAATTAAATGCTAAAGCTTCTGACTCACATGATTCAGTACAACTTCGGCAATATACAGATTCAATATTCAAGCACCTATCTGACACAACGGCTTTATTAGCCCATGCTTGTGATTGATTTAAGTCGAATAAATCTTCTTTACAGTGATTTACACATTCTTTACAAAAATTGCATTCTGATACGCTAAAATCAATTTCAGGAAACCCGCCATCGCCAACTATTATTATTTTCTCTGGGCAAGCGGCAGTGCAATCACCACATCGAGTGCATTTATCTGTAAATTCTAAATCTGCTTTTAACCAAGGTAGACGTACAATGTTGTCTTGTTCTTTACGACGAAATAACGAACGTCGCGCTAGATTAATACTCATTAAAACTACCTTATGAAAATAACTTTTTTAATGTGAAAAACTAGGGCGCACACCACTCTATAAAGATATTCTATTCATAATGATATATATAATACACGCCTAAAATACTCACAAATAGGTAAGCTAAACAAAAGTTATTTTAGATCAATAAATAAAGGTGAGGGATGTCACATTTTGTGTTTGTACTAGGTTGAATCTACCTATTGAATTAATAGGCAGATATTTCTAATATTATAGACAGCAGTAATAATATGTGCATATTTAAAGCGAGATTAAATATAACGTAGTAACTCACTACGTTATATTTTTAGAGAAGGGATTAATATTTAAGCTTGTATAACTTTGAATTAGCCGCCAATAGAAGCTAGGTGGGGTGTATTTGCAGTGATGCCTTGTTGAAGAAAATGAGTCGATTTTTTATCGGACATGTGTTCAAAAACACGAGCAATCAATTCCGATTGTTGGCTATCTTCTTGTAATAAATCACGTAATTCAACACCTTCTTCACCAAATAGGCATAAATGTAAACGACCTTTAGTCGATACGCGCAAGCGGTTGCACGTTGAACAAAAATCCTTTTCATAAGGCATAATCAAGCCAATTTCACCGACATAATCAGGATGAACGAAAACTTGTGCGGGGCCGTCAGCTTTACCTCTCACTTTACTTACCCACCCTTGTAATCTTAACTTGTCACGAATACTCTCACCTGATACATGGTGTTTATCAAACAAAGCTTGGTTATCACCAGTCTGCATCAATTCAATAAATCGTAACTGAATAGGTCTGGTCTTGATCCAATTTAAAAAATCACCAAGCTCAATATCATTTAAATTACGCATTAGCACCGTATTCACTTTTACGGTTTCAAATCCAGCAGTAAAAGCAGCATCAAGGCCTGCCATTACTTTATGGAACATATTTTTACCAGTAATTTGACGAAACATGCGAGCATCTAAACTATCAATACTCACATTTAATGCATCTAACCCCGCATCACGCCATTCTTGAGCATATTTTTCGAGATTGAAACCATTTGTTGTCGTGGCAACTTTATTAATTTTGGGGATAGATGATATATCTGAAATAATATCAGTAAAGTCTTTTCTTAGTGAAGGTTCACCACCTGTGATACGGACTTTTTCAGTGCCCATTTCAGCAAAACCTGTCACTATGCGTCTTAGTTCATCACGCGCTAAAAATTCAGGTTTACCTTCCGATTTATAACCATCAGGTAGACAGTAGTTACATTTGAAATTACAGACATCTGTAATTGATAAGCGTAAATAATAAAATTTACGCGAAAATTGATCTTGAAGTTGCATAAACACCTTTCCAAATACGGGAGGCCTAATCATTTCTGATTAAACCCTTATAGCAATTACGAATGCTATGAGTCCTTAAGATCATATCTATAACAATAAATTTAGATCGTAAGGATCGGAGTTTGATTTATATTAAATTTTAGAGTCCTTAAACTTAAACTATTTTCAAAAAAATTTAAAGGATATATAGTCGTTATTATAGCGGAAAATGATAAATCATTGATCGAAATTAAATTGCCATGTAAATTGTTGGCTATTAACAGCTCAATTCATCAACAGTAAAGTTAACATGATAAAAAATATAATCCCTTCCCACCAGTCTATTATCATTTTAATCGGCCGTGGGATGTTCAGTATATTAGCACTAGCCTCAATGCTAACATTTATTTCCTTAGTCGCATTATCACTCAGTCTTTCTGATGCAGCTTCAATTAACAAAGCGGGTGCATTGCGAATGCAAAGCTACCAAATCGCTTACAATTTATCTAGGGGCGAATCTGAAATATTACGTCAACAGCATATTGATACATTCAATCAATCACTTGCGCATATCAAAAATAATATTGTCGATAACTGGGATATCACATCAAAACTAAAACGAGAATTTATGGATGTTGATGGCCAATGGCAAACGCAATTGGATATATTATATAGTAATAACCCTAAAGAATTCTTAAATAATGTCGACAGTTTTGTATTAAAAATTGATAATTTTGTACAAAATTTACAAGATCATTCCGAATATAAAGTTAAAATAATTACTTTAATTAAAGGACTCGGGATCGGCCTCATTTTTGCGGTATGTATTATCACTATACGTTTAATGCAAGTGCAGGTATTAAAACCATTACAGCAAATATTCGCCGCCTCAAATCAAATCAGAAAAGGTGAGTTCGATGTCTCGTTTGATTTCTTCTATGAAAATGAAATAGGCTCGTTAGCGAGCAATATTTCACACATGGCACAAGATTTAAATAAACTATACAGTACGTTAGAGCAACAAGTTGATGCGAAAACAAAGCAATTAAAAGAAGCAAAAGATAAGATTAATTTCTTATACACGACTTCACAAAAATTACATGTTACTCAACTTAATGCCAACATGCTTGAACAAACTCTGCAAAGTGTATCCGAACTCAATGGCCTTAATTTCTACAAACTTGTATTAACAGGATCTGAAGTTGAAACTATTTACCTTAATTCAGGTGTTGATAATGGTGAAGAAACTATTGACCTAAAATTAGAACTTGAAGAACAATCATTTGGTACCTTGACCGTACTCAAGCGTGAAGCAAATGATCAAGAGCACTTGCGCAGTTACTGTCGAATTATTTCTCGTGCTCAGCACCGTTCTCAAAGTAATTTAGAGGCACAACGCTCCTTATTAATGGAAGAACGCGCCGTTATTGCGCGGGAATTACACGATTCACTTGCACAAGCGCTCTCTTATTTAAAAATACAAGTTGCGTTATTAAAACGTCATTTAAAAAATCAAGAGATCACACCACCGACCAATGATATTGTGGATGAAATAGACATCAACCTGAAAGTATCTTATACGCAACTAAGAGAATTATTAAATACTTTTCGTTTGACGCTTAATGACGCGAACCTTTCTGAAGCCATTTCGATCATGCTCGCACAGCTGCGTCAGCGCACAAAATCCAAAATTCATTTAAGCTACGAATTAGAAGAACATTTATTTAAACCCAACCAACACATACATATATTACAAATAATTAGAGAAGCTGTACTAAATTCAATCAAACATGCGAACTCAAACGAAATAATGATTGACTGTGTAACGAATAAAAATGGTACTATTAATGTGTCTATTTCGGATGACGGTGATGGTATTCCAGCTAATCCAACGAAATCCAATCATTATGGGCTAAACATAATGGATGAACGCGCTTCAAAACTAGGTGCTAAACTAGAAATTAAAAATAATATAAAAAAAGGCACCTTGGTATTACTTACCTTCGACAGGGAAAACAAACATGCTTGACAATAGTTACACAATTTTAGTTGTTGATGATCATCCGCTAATGCGTAAAGGGATAGTTCAACTTCTTACATTAGAAGAAAAGTTTAATGTTATTGGTGAAGCCAGTGATGGCGTGGAAGCTATCACGCTTGCTAAACAGCATGAACCAGATCTTGTTCTACTTGATCTGAACATGAAAGGCATGTCAGGCTTAGATACGTTAAAAGCGCTTCGCTCTGAAGAGTTGAGCTCTCGCGTTGTTATTTTAACAGTGTCTGATAACAAACAAGACGTGATTAAATTAATCAATGCGGGTGCTGATGGTTACCTATTAAAAGATTCAGAACCAGATCTGCTACTAGAGCAATTACAAGATGTATTATCTGGCCAACAGGCTCTTTCTGAAAGCTTACTTGGCTATTTAGACTGCTTGCATGAAGATAATAACTTCGAAGAAAAGCTAGCTAAGCTAACTAAACGCGAAAACCAAATTTTACTTGAAATATCAAAAGGCTACAGCAACAAACATGTTGCAAGTAACCTGCATATTTCAGAAGGGACTGTAAAAGTTCACGTTAAGAGTTTATTGAAGAAACTAGAAGCAAGTTCACGTGTTGAAGCTGCTGTTATGTATCTTGAATTTAATAAAACTAGCGCGTAATCAAATAATAGGAGTAAAAATATAAGCTTTATTATATTTTTACTCCTATCTCTCAATCAAAAATGCAAACTTTTTAAACAACACTATTATTAGTTATATATCCAATGACTAATGAGTCCACTCTTGCAATCAACTCAACTCGCATTATTCCCATTACCCTCTCATATATTGCCTAATGGTCGACTTCCTTTACGTATTATTGAAGATCGCTATATACGCATGATCAAAGACAGCACTAAATCAATGACAGGGTTTGGTATCGTTATGATTGATTCTAAACAGATAGGATCATTTGGGCATATATCACCGATCGGCACACACGTTAAAATTGTTGACTTTTACCCTCTCGATGATGGTTTCCTTGGTATTATTGTTGAAGGTGTAGATCGTTTCATCATCGATAATATAGCTATCGAAGGTGATGGACTAAAAATAGCTGAAGTCCATTACATATCTAATTGGCCAGATCAAAACATCACTGAACAAGATCGCTACTTAACCGACAAACTAACGGATATATTTAATCAACACCCAGAACTGGATGAACTATACAGCTCAAAAGAAATGGATAATGCAAGTTGGATATCACAACGCTGGTTAGAGCTATTACCAATATCAGTTGAGCAAAAACAATTTTTGTTGCAACAACCTAATTGCACCCGTACGCTACAAGTATTAAAAGAACTTATGCCCATATAGGTACACTCATCCCCCATTGTGAGCTATAACTCTAAATAGCTATATTGTTGTTTATTAATTCAACAAAATAATAGAAGTAATTGTCAAAATAATTTATTTCAAGATATGATGTGACTCTGTCATCCACACAAATTTAGTATTGAAATATGTTGAAAAAATCACTTTCAGATCTCGATAAAGTTGTCGCTATTGGCGGTGGCCATGGATTAGGCCGTGTACTCTCTTCCCTTTCTTTTTTAGGGTCAAGGTTAACAGGTATAGTAACAACAACTGATAATGGAGGTTCAACAGGACGACTTAGACATTCGGAAAACTGTATCGCTTGGGGTGATGTCCGCAATTGCATTAATCAACTAGTAACCCAACCTGATATTGGTTCTTTATTGTTTGAATATCGCTTTCAAAACGAAGGTGAACTCAAGAATCATAACCTAGGTAACCTAATGCTAGCTGCTCTAGACAACCTCTGTGTGCGCCCGCTAGACGCTGTAAACCTTATTCGTAATATGCTACATATCGAATGTCAACTGATCCCAATGTCAGAGCAACCGAGTGACTTAATCGCTGTCACTCCTTGTGGTAATGATGTGCATGGTGAAGTGTCTGTCGATAAAATGCATGAATTTCCAAATCAATTAATCGTACACCCAAATGTTGCAGCAACATTCGAAGCTGTGCAGTCAATTGAGAAAGCTGATTTAATATTATTAGGCCCAGGATCGTTTCTAACCAGTATCATGCCTCCACTGTTGCTTAAAGATATACAAAAAGCGTTACGTAGAAGTAATGCAAAAGTGATTTACTTAGGTAATTTACAGCAAGAGATTGGTCCGGCATCAAAGATTCCCCTGGAAGAACGCTTACAGTGGTGTGAAAACAAACTTGGTTTTCCAATCATTAATGCAGTTATACAGGATATAGGAAAACAGTCAGAACTGACCTATCCTACCTATACCCATGACTTACGTGAAGACGCTAATAAGCACTATCACGATCGCGTTAAATTAAAAGAAGCAATTGAATCGGTTGTTAATCACATCTTAACGCCAGCGCATTAACTGCATCTTCTAGACTATGTATTAGTAATGGCAATTTCGCTTGTACTTCTTCGGTATGATTCGATTTTGCCATAATCTCTAACTCTTCAGCATGCTGCTGCACTAATAACGCCCCATATGTACCAGCACTACTTTTTATACTGTGACAACTTTGTGCCACTTTATTATTATCAACATCAACCATTAATGCTTGTAAGTCATTAATACGTTCAATGGTTTCTTCATTAAAAACAGCGACTAACGCAGGTAACATGTCTTCTCCTACGTCAACCAACAATTGAGAGAATACCGTTTCATTTATAACTTTGTTTTCCATTTCATTACCTCATATCTTCAATTTGAACTATCAATCACTTATTGTTTAGATCAATAACAATTGCAGTGGCATCATCCTGTAATTTACCGGGTAAAAGTGATTCAAAACGTAGCCATAGTTGATCTAATACATATTGAGCGGTAGTTCCTTTAATACCATCTAGTATATTGTCAATACAATCACAATTCCTATCTATATTCTCAAAAATGCCATCTGAATATAAAAAAAGTTTTTCTCCTGCTTTTAACTGTACTGTAACAGCAGAATACTCTTCGTCAGGTAAGAGTCCCAATACAGTGCCTTTACAATCAATCACTTTGTATCCTGCGTCGTTTAATAGATAAGGTTGTGGGTGCCCTGCAGTGGCGATTTCGCATTTGTTCCCTGTCAATTTGATAACAATACACGTTAACATACTGGTCTCTAATAACTGATTCAGGTATAACCTACTGGATAAGCCAGCCAATAAAATACCAGGACAAGTGGGTATAGATGTGATTAGCCCCTCTAAATAACCCATTATCGCAAAGCTATGAAATTTAGCGACAGGCCCATGCCCCATAATATCGCCTAAAATAAGTAATTTGCTTTCACCATAATCATGAAAAAAAACAAAATCACCGCCTCCTTCACTTGCTGGTGTATGAGCAAGTGAAAAATTCCAGTCACCAGACTTTGATGGTAGTGACGGTTTAAATGGTCGACTGAGTGACTCAACAATGCGCTGCTGATAATGTAATGCCAGTTGATTTGTACGACGTATTACACGATTACAAACTGCGAGTAACGGTGTTTTAGTAATAGGTTTAATTAAATAATCATCAATAGAAACTTCCGTGGCTTGTTCTTGCACTGATAGAGCATCATCACCCGTTAAGAATACAAACGGTGTCAATGCTCCTTTCTCAAAAGACTCAACTTTCAGTCTAAACTCAAATCCTGACATTTCCGGCATGTGAATATCGGCAATAATAAGATCGCAGCCTTCATGTTGAATATATTTAAGTGCCAATACTGCCGCTGAAAAAATGTGTACTACAAAATCATTTTGCAAATAGCCTTTATATGCCCATAATAGAGTTTGATCATCATCAACAATAACGACGTCTAGATTTTTTTCCTGTTTCCTTAAGGGGCAAGTAAATTTGTTAATTCCATTTTCACTCTCGTAATGACCATTATGGTTATTTTTCTGAATTAAAGCTAACCCCATGCCACTCGTTAATAACTCACCATTAAAAATATCGTTAACATTGACTTTATAGGGATCAAAACTATCACCACTATCTGATACTTCAAAATACCAGCTACTTTTAACTCCTGCGAGCTCAATTCTGAACCAATTAACAGAACCTTGATTATGAAAATAGAGATTAGAAAGGTATTCTGCTAACACTAACGTTACACGGTCAATTTCAGTTTGCTCAAGAGCGAGTTGTTGGCATAATGTCGTTAATAGACGCCGAACCTCACTGATTGAATCCAGTTTTAATGAATATTGCTTTGCAAAAAGTTGTGTTTTCATCAGCGGCCAAATTTACCTTTTAATAATTCCACATTTGAAATTCGATTGAGCAACCACTGTTTGAATATCGGAAAGCCATTTAATCGCCTGCGCACTGAATTTCTTAATTGCATATCCAATGGTGGACATTTGACATCATTAATCACGGTGCCAATCAACTTAACATTATTATATTTAAAAATTTTTATTGTTTTTACAACCGCACTTTCGAGCGAGATACCAGGAGCAACAACAAGCAAACTGGCATCACATCCTCTCGCAATAACTTCACCCGGTATATTGGAAAAATTAGTTCGCGTGATTGCACATGTATCAAATATAATAAAATTATAGTGCTGCAACCAGTATTCAATAGCATTTTTTATCTTCTTCTCATCCCGGAAGCTAATATTTTGATCCTGTTCACTTTTTGGTGCAGGTAAAATATCAATCATATCAATAAACTTTGCTATACAAGCGGTTTGTGAATCCATATCGTCGAGAGACCATGATTTTTTTCCGTTAATATAATGATTAGTAATTGCAGGTTTAAATGTATTAAGATCCACAATCAGCACCTTACTCCCCGCCACTTTATGACGCCGAGCTAATGCAAGCACTAACTCTGTTCCGCCTTCTTTTCCTTGAGAACAATTTATTGCTAATGACTTAATATTTTCGTTCGTAATTAATTGATAGATCTGTTCAATTTCGACAAACGTTTCCGGTAAGATATTCATAACGAAGAGCCGACAATGAAGAGTGTAACAACGCTTAACGCACTACCTAATATATCCAACAACTGGCTCCAATTAGATTCTTTCTCATTAGGGATATATATCGTGTCACCAGCATGTATAATCGGAATATCCCGATAATCGGGTTGAGTAAGATAATGCTTCATATTAAAAATACGTGCGCTATGCTTCATTTCTCCACGTTTAGTCAAAATGACAATACGATCAATATAAGCTTCTGTGGTAGGTCCTCCAGCCATTGTTAATATACCAACAACATCCAGTGAAGAATCATATTTGTAACGGCCAGGGTTATGCACAGCACCTAATACCTGCACAATATTAACTGTATTATTTAATTCCCCTTGCTCACTCTTAGCTGGAATATAAATCGTATCTCCTGGTAATACTTGCGGTAAAAGACTTTCGTCCCCGGTCTCAAAATACATGTCGAGATCCAGTGTTGATGACTTTGCATAACGTTTATTACGATGGGTTACTTTTATATGCTTTATGTCTGCATTATTAGTCGGACCATCTGCTGCAGATAATAAATCTAAGAAATCTAACTGACTGTTAAATGCATATCGGCCTGGCGCACCGACTTCACCAAGAATATATATAGACGATTCAGATTCTTGCTTTATCCACTTTGATTTATTATCTGTCGGATCATCCGGTAACTCCGTGAACATGACTGTATCACCCGCAGATAACTGCGGTAGAATTAAATAATCACCACCGACTTTCATAAACTGTTCTAAATCGAAAAATAGACGTTCACCTAAACCATCATTACCAATAATCATTACTTTTGATAAATCAGCCTTCTCGGTTGGTCCCTCTGCATGGCCAAGTAGATCAAGGAATGTCATATCATCATCCCATTGATAACGCCCCGGATTTTTGACCGCTCCAATAATTTTTATTGCTTCATCGTGTGCTTCAACGAGCCATGATTTTTCAATCATATCGGCTTTTTCTGGTAAGAAAATCACATCTCCCCCTTCAATAACGGGAAATGGGTTGTTTTCAGGATCATCTGAATATTTTTTTAAATCAAAGCGAAACGTTTCACCATTTTCTTTAAGAACTCTAATCTGCTGAGTATCAGCATATCTATTCGGCCCGCCAGCATTTGCTAACATGTCCATAAAGGTGATCCCCTTACGACCTTCAAAAGCGCCCGGTTTATTCACTTGCCCCATCACGTACACGACCTGTAAGCCAACTTTGATGTCTTCAACCTGAATAGGCACAAAAATAGTGGTACCAGGGTTTATCTTAGGTAACTTAGACATATCGCCTGTATCAAGATATAATTTTAAATCAAACGTTTGTGGAGCCTTACTCCCCATGACTCTAATTTTACCAACATTCGCATAACGCGTAACACCATTCGCTTTCATTAAACTTTCAATAATTGTCATATCCGGCACATAGGAAAATGTGCCAGGTGCATTAACCTCACCGAAAACAGTCACGGCTTTTTGAGTATCACTTGCGTCCCCACCCTGTTTTAATGACCTAGCATCAAAAGTCATCTGCACGTTACCGGTCAATGGCGATGATGGGACAAATATAATATCTCCAGATTTCAATGCTGGAAGTTCATTATCATCTCCTGTTTCTAAATAACGTTTGAAGTTAAATATGATGACTTCAGCGCCTCGTTGCAGTTGCATATTATCAAGCTGTGCGCCAGCCAACATTCCCCCCGCTTTATTCAATGCCATTTGTACGTTACCAAGTTCTGGTAATACAACTTCACGAGGATCATTCACATAACCTAACACCGTGATTAATTTTTCTCGAGCTCTAAACTCAATATATAATTTTGATATATCTCGGAATACGACACTAAGAGATTGCTTTAGCTCCTCTAATACAACAGTTAAAGTTTTACCTTTTACATGTACCTTCCCAACTTCAGGTAATTGGATAAAACCACTTGCGTCGACTTGAAATGGTTTTTCAAAATCCTCCTCGCCAGGCATAAAAATAAACAATTGATCACCCGAATCAATGAATTTATTTTCACCAAAAGCGATTGAGGATGTGAATAATAAAGCAAAACAAAATAATACTATTTTCATAAAGCGAATCCTTTCGGCAATTCCGCATCACTAAACAGCTCACCCTCAGTCAGTAAGAAACGCCAATTTTTTACCTTATGGTTAACCTTTTTATTACTCTCTGATTGCCACATAAGTGTTGATATTACAGGAGCTTTTGGTGGTGTAACATCAAGCCTTAGGTCTTCATAAATAACATTATTTTTTTGTTCATTCGCCGTAAGATCTGAGACATAATTTAGAATCGTATCTGTACGTAAATTAAATAATGCAACATCATCTAAATTTGTCGCATATTCAACGTCAGGATTATGTTTTTGCTCATGGTTAACATCACTGGAGGATTGAATTTCATGGACGAGTGCAGGAGTATGTTCTTCCTCTATATTAAATTCTAATTTAGATAGTTGTTGAACACTCACACTTGGTACTTGCTCAAAGATTAAATATTTACGCATTAGGTCATTATAAGCTTCATCGTTACGATTATTTAATGTATCTTTAAACTCATTATTTACATCGACAGTCGTACTAACATCATGAAAAACGATGCCTTGATTGTAATTTATGTTTGGATCCTCAGCTATTGCTTTTCCCCTACTTTCAAACAACTTATATTTAGTATATTCAATCACAACATCAGGGTTATCTAGTAATAAAAGGCTAACCTGACGAAGGCACACTTTATATAGCTCAGTTAAAACAGCGCTATCTACTTCAAATTGTGGGGCACAGTACAACAAGAGGTCGAGTTGGTAAGTTAAAGGATGAACAAAGTTCGAGGTAAATAAACGTGGCGGTTGTGCGCAATTAGTACTAGCACTAACTCGATTAAGATTAACAACTAAATCCGTTATATGGCGTTCTAAAATAGCCATTTCAATTTTTATATCTTGCGGGTCTTCTACGGCAATTACTTTTTCAACTCGACTATTAATATTTTCGACCACTTTAACATAGGCTGGTGTACATTTTTTGGCACCCCGCAGGTTCGCTACTGCAAAGTGCAAATTCAAATACGAATAATGTTGTTTAAATTCAACTCGTACCTCTGTATGTGTAATCGTATTTTCAAAATAGCCTTCTTGTGGCCAATTTGTACAAGCAGAAAAAGAAACGCATATAGCTACCCATAGCATTAATTTATTCATTTAATACCTTACGGCCTTGTACTTATGCCGAGCGACTTGCGTCACATTCAGTTATGTTTTCAATAAAAGGAATTGCGTTTTCTACACGTAACATCGTCATCAACTTGTAAGGTTGACCTGAAACTTTAAGTAGAGAAAGAGTTCGGCGTTGTGAGGTCAATCTTTTAAATAAAAAAACAATTGCGCCAATACCGGTTGAATCAATAAAGTGGACTTTTGAAAAATCTAAAATAATATTTTCAGCATACTCATCAACTAAGGCTTCTAATTTCGGCTGAATACTAACTACGTGCTCGGTGTCGAGATCGTTAGCTATCTGCAAAACAATTATTCCATCATGAGGCCGTGACATTTCCATTATTAACACTCCTAAAGAATACAAAGTAAATCTTGAGGCGCAATTTGAACGTAAATAAAAACATTAATTTTTCGACCTCATATTAAAAATATAGACTCAGAAGGTATAAAATGCACAAATAAAAAAGCCACCCGAAGGTGTTTTTATACTACATTCAAGTACTTGAATATAATGACTTATTATTTACAAGTGACCACATGTCGACCA
>Ga0209291_1002364_pt1 | contig 15346 bp, 10 predicted proteins | sample GOMGulsemesocosm_FD_184633 | JGI IMG/M metagenome (GOLD analysis project Ga0209291, IMG submission 184633) | Methane-oxidizing microbial communities from mesocosms in the Gulf of Mexico - GOM9B Gulf of Mexico (SPAdes) (version 2) | ecosystem: Environmental > Aquatic > Marine > Cold seeps...
CACTTAAAACTTAAGGTGGTTATAGCAATGGGGCTCACCTCTTACCTTTCCGAACAGAGAAGTTAAGCCCATTAGCGCCGATGGTACTGCAGTTATGTGGGAGAGTAGGTCGCCGCCTTCTTTAAATATCCTCAATATCTTACGATGTTGGGGATTTTTTTTTGCTGTAACTGAAATGATTATATACATCTATTCATTTAGAGTAATTAACAGAATATTATTATATATAATAAAGAGTTTGTGATGTAAGTTTTATTAGTGTTTAAAGATTAAGATTGATTATTTGCTTAACTAATTGAATTAGTGTATTTTTAGGAGATAAGTTCCCGAATACTTATTTAACCCCAATTCTTAACCTAATAATATCATGAAATTGATTGAGAAAATTACCCAAACATTTATATTTTTATTTCTAGCCCATTTTAGTATTGCTCAAACTCATAACAGCTATTACCAGGGAATTGTAGATAATTGTACTTTGTCATCAGTAAATACAAATTTAAATGAGTTTGTTGCTCATGGTGTAAAATCGGTGGGTACTACTGAATTAGATGTTGCTAAAAATTGGCTTAAAAATAAATACTTAAGCTACGGTTACACTGATATAGTGGAAGATACTTTTACTGTTGGTGCTAATACAACAACAAATATTGTGGTTACTAAAGTTGGGTTGGTTTACCCTAGTACATATGTGATAGTTGATGGACATTATGATACTATTAATGGTGTTGGAGCAAATGATAATGGTAGTGGTACTGCATTAATTTTAGAAATTGCAAAACGATTAGCAAATGTACCTACAGAATATTCTATTAAGTTTATAAATTTTTCTGCAGAAGAGATAGGTTTAAGAGGTAGTCAACATTATGTTGATAATGTTGTTAATGCAACAAACCCAAAGTTAGATATTAGATTAGTGCTTAATATTGACCAAGTAGGAGGAAGAAGTGGTATGACAAATGATACTATTATTTGTGAAAGAGACACAAGTAGTCCTACAGAGAATAACGCAATGTCAAATACAATGACAAATGAATTAGCGACATGTATAGGTCTATATTCTAGTTTAAATACAGAAATTTCATATGCATATTCATCTGATTATATTCCTTTTGAGAATAATGGAGAAATAATTACAGGTTTATATGAAAAAAACGTATCGCCTCATTCTCATTCTTCTACTGATATTATTGCAAATATGGACGTAGGGTATTTATACGAAATTACAAAAGGAGCAGTTGGAGCAGTGCTACATTTTGCAGTTGCTAACCAAGCTCTTGCTGTTGCAGAAAATATTTTTAACGGAGTAGGGTTTTACCCTAATCCTGCTGAAAATTTTATAAATATTAAGTCTGATAATTTGAGTTTGAAAAACTCGAGTATTAGATTAATAGATTTGTCTGGTAAAATAGTTTATAATAAAGATATTTTAGTTGATGTTAATAATTATAAAATACCTCTTGAAAATGTAAGTTCTGGAGTTTATTTGCTAGAGTTAATTATAAAAGATAATGTAAAAATTGAAAAGATAATTATTCAGTAAAACAAAAATAGGGATTAAATAAAAATGGGTTTCAATTAATTGAAACCCATTTTTATTTAATCTAGAGCTAAGTTATCTTAGTTCGGCATTTAATTGCTTTTCAAATGAATTTTGTAATTTACTCATAATCTTATCAATTTGTTTGTCAGTAAGTGTTTTTTCTTTATCTTCTAAAGTAAAACTAACTGCATAACTCTTTTTACCAGAAGGTAGATTTTTACCTTGGTAAACATCGAATAAATTAACATTCTTTAATAGTTTTTTCTCACACTGCTTTGCAATAGTATGAATTTCTTCAAAAGAGACTTTTTCATCCAATAAGAGAGCGAAATCACGTTTTACTTCAGGGTATTTAGATATTGGAGTGAATTTTATTTTATTAAACTTAGCAACTTCAATAACATTATCCCAATTAAAATCGGCAAATAATACTTCTTGTGATATCCCAAATGACTTCAGTGTAGCGCGTTTTACAATACCAAATTCTACCAATTTAGTTTTTCCTAAGCTTAGTGCAATACCTTCAGAGAAGATATCATTTTTAATTGGAGATGTTTTTAATTTATTAACACCTAAACGAGAAAAAATACTTTCAATAATTCCTTTTAAATAAAAGAAATCACTTGTTTTATTAGAGTTGTTCCAGGTATCAGAAGTTCTGTTTCCGGTAATTAACACAGTTAAATGTTTGTTTTCAGTATATCCAGATTCAAAATTATGATACGTTTTTCCAAATTCAAAAAACTTAAGATTACTTTGTTTTCTATTAATGTTATAAGATATGGTTTCTAATCCAGAAAATAATAATGATTGACGCATCACAGCTAAATCATTACTTAGTGGGTTTAGCATTGTTACGTTATGCTCTTCTTTTAATAATTCAGATAACTGTGTATAATTAGCAGTAGTTAGTGAATTAGCCATCATTTCATTAAAGCCTTGAGCAATTAATTGATTTGCAACAACATTTTGAATTTTATAATCTTCAAATTTAGACGCATGACTCATTGTTGCATTTAACTTATTAGAAAACTCAATATTATTGTATCCATATACTCTTAATATTTCTTCAATGATGTCAGCTTCACGTTGAACATCAGTTCTATATGAAGGAATTGTTAGTCCTATTCCTCCTTCAGTGACACTATTTACTTTTATATCTAAAGAAGTAAGTATACTTTTAATAGTTTCTCTTGGTATTTCTTGACCTATTAATTTGGTTGTAGTTTCAAAAGATAAGAATACTTGAAAGTCTTCAATTTTATTAGGGTATAAATCTTCTATACCTGAAGATATTTCTCCGCCAGCAATTTCAGTAATTAATAATGCTGCTCTTTTTAATGCGTATTCTGTAATGTTTGGATCAATACCTCTTTCAAATCTAAAAGATGCATCTGTGTTTAACGCATGTCTTTTAGCTGTTTTTCTAATTGCTACCGGATTGAAATATGCGCTTTCAAGGAAAATAGAAGTAGTTTGATTAGTAACTCCAGAATCTAATCCGCCTAACACTCCAGCAATACACATTGGTTCTTCTGCATTGCAAATCATTAAATCATCTTCATGCAGCTCGCGTTCAACACCATCAAGTGTAGTGAATTTTGTACCTGAAGCTAAGGTTTTAATATTAACCTTATGTCCTTTAATTTTTGTTGTATCAAATGCATGCAAAGGTTGACCTAACTCATGTAACACATAATTAGTGATATCAACTATATTGTTTTTAGGGGTAAGTCCAATGGCTTTTAGTCTGTTTTGTAACCATTCAGGGGAATCTGAAACTTTTATACCTGATATAGTTACACCGCAATACCTTGGAGCTAATTTATTATCTTCAACTTCAGCATCAATTTTTAAAGACCTGTTGTCAATATGAAAATCACTTACAGATGGAGAAATTAATTCTAGATTATGCCCTTGTTGTAACAACCCAGCTTTCAAATCTCTAGCAGTTCCAAAATGACTCATGGCATCAGAACGGTTTGGAGTTAAACCAATTTCAAATACTTGATCATCTTCAATGTTAAAAACTTCAGCGCAAGGAGTACCAGGTTTTAATGACTCATTTAGAACCATTATACCATCGTGTCCTTTACCTAATCCTAGTTCGTCTTCTGCACAGATCATCCCGTGAGATTCTTCACCACGAATTTTCCCTTTTTTTATTTTAAAATCATTTCCTTCGTCATCATAAAGAATGGTACCGATTGTAGCTACAGGTACTTTTTGTCCTGCTGCTACATTTGGAGCACCACATACTATTTGCATAGGTTCGCCAGTTCCAATATCAACTTTAGTGACACGTAGCTTATCAGCGTTTGTATGCTGTTCACATGAAAGTACATGTCCTACAACAATTCCTTCTAGGCCACCTTTTATGGATTGGTAATTTGTTAAACCTTCAACTTCTAAACCTAAATCGGTTAGTAAATCTCCAGTTTTTTCTGCATCCCAATCTATTTTTATAAATTGTTTTAACCAGTTGTATGATATCTTCATGTGATGAAATTTTCTGAATGCAAATATAAACAACCTCAGCGTATGCTGAAATTATAATAAAGGTTTATTATATAATTTATGGGCAAAAAAACAATGGAAATATTACTCTAGCAAGTCTCTTTACAGCATTGATCGTCTTTAATCAATTTACAGCTTATAACAGCAAGTATAGCACCTATGATTGGAGCTAAAATATACAACCATAAATGTTCTAAATGTCCTGAGATTAAAGCTGGACCTATAGATCTTGCAGGGTTCATGGAAGCACCAGTTATTGGTCCTGCAAATTGAGCTTCAAACCAAACTACTCCACCAATAGCAATACCTGCCATTATACCAGTTTCTTTAGATCCTGTGGAGACATTGATGATAACAAGCATTAGGAAAAAGGTTAGAATTACTTCAAATAAAAATACTCTCCAAACATCAATTTTTGGTAAAGTAGTCCCTAAAAACTCATTTTCAGGAAATAAAATTAATAAAAGTATAGCTGCTACAATTGCTCCTATGCATTGTGCTAAAATGTATTTTGGAACCTCTTTGAGAGGGAATTTTTTTGCGTAAGTAAATGCAATAGTTACTGCTGGGTTAAAGTGAGCTCCAGAAATTTCACCAAAAGCATAAATTAATGACATTACTACTAATCCAAACGTTAAAGCAATACCTGAATGGGTAACTGTTCCTTGTGAAAATTCATTGGTTACAATTGCACCACAACCGCAAAAAACTAAAGTAAAAGTTCCTACTAACTCTGCAATATATTTTTTCATGTTAAGCAGTTTTGTTAAATTGGTTTGGGCTTTTCCCTCTGTGTTTCCAACGTTTATGAGTCCATAAATAATATTCTGGAGCTTCATATAATTGCTTCTCGACTTCTTTTAAAAACATTTCGGTAATTTCAAAGTTTTTAAATTCTTTAGGGTTTTCCGCTAATGGAACATAAGTAGCTTTATAATGCCCACGTTTTAGTTTCTCAATTTTCAAATAGCACACTGCCAAATCACATTTTTTTGATAACATTTCAGCTCCTGTAAATGCAGGTACGTTTATATTCATAAAATCAACCCAATAGTTCGCTTTTTCTAATTTTGGAGATTGATCACTCACAAAACCATATAAGGCTTTTACACCTTTTCTATGATTACCCAGAACTGTAGGGATAGTTTCTTTAGTACTTATTAAAACAGAATTATATTTAGCTCTAATATTACGTACCAACTTATCAAAATAAGGGTTTTTAATCTTTTTATACACACCAAAAGCAGTAGCTTCAATATCTCGCTGCATAATTATTCCCCATTCCCAACTGGCATAATGGGAAGCCATTACCATTATGTTTTTACGTTTTTCTAATTCTTGTACATATGGGATGTTAGTAATTTGAAAACGTTTTCTCATTTCTTTTTCTGACATGGACATGGTCTTAATCATTTCTAAAAACATGTCACACATATGCTTGTAAAACTTCTTTCTAATCGCAAATAGTTCTTTTTTAGACTTTTCAGGGAAAACTAATTTAAGATTTTCATAAACTACTTTTTTGCGATAACCAATAATGTAGTATACTAGAATGTATACCAGGTCAGCAAAAAAATAAAATATTCTAAATGGAAGAATAGATATTACCCAAAGAAAAGGAAAAACTAATATGTAAATTAATAAGTGCATTATCAAGTAAATTTTGACAAATATAATGTATTTCTAAATGTAAGAACTAAAATAAAATTATGTAGTTTTGGATTTAAACAAAAATCTATGGGCTCCTTAAATATTTACCTACTTATTATTATCGCTTTAAATGGATTAATTTCTTTTAAGGGGTTTAAGGATTATACTTTTTTTGAGAAGTTTAAATTTAATGTAGGAGCAGTAAAAGCTGGAGAACAATACCGAAATATTAGTTCAGGTTTTCTACATGCAGATATGCAGCATTTGTTGTTTAATATGGTTACCTTGTTTTTTTTCGGACCAATAGTTATAGCTTATTTAGGGGGGTATCATTTCATTTTAATATATATAGTTAGTTTGCTATCAGGAAGTTTATTGTCGTTATATTTTCATAAAAATGAACCTCACTATAGTGCTATAGGTGCAAGTGGGGCAGTGACAGGAATTTTATTTTCTGCTATACTTTTTGAACCAATGATGACTATTAACTTTTTTATACCTGGTTGGTTATTTGGAATTGGTTATTTATTTTATTCCATTTATGGGATGAAAAAGAGTATAGGAAATATTGGTCATACAGCTCATTTTGGAGGAGCAATAGGAGGTTATTTATTAACCTTGCTTTTGGGAACTGAATATGTCATGAATAACCCAATAATGACGGGGCTTATTGGAGTGCCAATTATTATTTTATTTGTATTAATGAAAATGAAAAAGATATAAACTAAAAAAGCTTCAAGTTTAACTTGAAGCTTTTTGTGGGGAGAGTAGGATTCGAACCTACGAAGTCGAAAGACAGCGGAGTTACAGTCCGCCCCGTTTGGCCGCTCTGGAATCTCCCCCATTGCATTTGTTAATGCGGTTGCAAATATAGCACTGTTTTTAGATTGTGCAAAGGTTTTTAAAATTAAAATTTAAAAGAATTACTAACTCATTGAAATAGAAAAAGATTGCGTTACAAAAATCATATTAAAAAACAGCTATTGAAGGGAGAAATAAGGTCTAAATACAAGATTTTTGTGTTTTTGACTCTTCTTTTTTATTCGTTTTTCGGATATAGTCAGTCAAAAACAATTGATTCTTTGTGGGTGTCTGTTTATAAAAACGATGCGAATCGAATTTCTTATAATTCAGAAGGAGTAAATTATAGCGATTTATTTTATAGAAACATTCACGTGCCAGTTTATGATTCAATAAGCAAAAACAATAAATTAATTCCAATAGCTCAAAGTATTGAAAGTTTATTAGAACAAACTCAGTTAAATAAATCATATACTGTGTCCGAAGTTGAAGGGACAGAATTAGAATACTCTTTAAAAGAAGTAGAGCAATTCTCATTTCCTTTTTCAAGTTGTATTACGTCTAAGTTAGCTTCGAGGATTGGTTTACAGTCAAATAATCCTATTTTAGTTTCAAATAACCAGCAATTACATCAATTAATAACTTTAGATAAAGGGTTGATTTCAACAAAAAACATATTGAATAATCTACACAAAAACTCTAATATTCAAATTGATAAAAAAGCATATTTACGATTTAGGTTATTGAGTTTTATTATTGGAAGTTTTAATATGAAACCTAGCGCATATGTTTGGAAGGAGACCACTGATAAAAAAATAATCCCTTATATAAACTCATATCAAAATCAGTATATGAATTTTGATGGAACATATAAGCTTATATCAAAATTGATTACATCATATAAACACCTAGAGCCTTATACTAATAGAATAAAAAATATTAAAAAAGTTAGTCAAAGGTATATTGGTTTTGATGTAAATGTACTAAGTAGTTTGCCATATGATCAATGGAAAAACGAAGTTAATGCTATTCATGATTTACTAGATGAAAATGCAATAAAAGAAATTATTAGGTCGCTTCCTAAAGGAGTTTTATCGACAGAAACTGAAGAACTATTTTCTATTTTAAAAGAAAGAATAGCTAATCTTGATCAGATAGCCACAACGTATTATAATTTAATTTCGCCGAATAAGATTATTATTGCTACGGATGAAAATAATTTGATTGATATAAGTAGGGTGAAAGACGTAACATTGATAAAAATATATAATGAAAAAGAAGGTAAAAACACTCCAATTCAAAGCTATGATTTTTCATCAATTGACACAGATGAAATTTGGATTTATGGGTTAAAAGGGAATGATTATTTTGAAGTTTCTGGTACAAGTAAAAAAAGTATACCCTTAAAGTTAATAGGTGGAAGTAATTCAGATAAATATGAAATTCAAAATGGTGAAAAAGTTACCGTTATTGATAATAAGTATCAAACATTTGTAGTTGAGAAAGATAAAGCTAAGCTATTTTTATCCGAAGAAAAATATATAACTACTTATAATGTAGAAAAATATAAACATCATGTAAATACTATAAAACCAAAATTTGGGGCTAACCCTGATGATGGATTGTTTATTGGATTGCTTGATGAATATAAAGTTTTAAGTTTTAATCAGAACCCTTTCACTACATTACATCAGGTATCTGCAAATTTATATTTAGGGACTCTAGGTTTCAAAATAGGATATTATGGAGAAAAGGCTAATGTGTACAAAGGCTTTAACGTATTTGGTGCATTTGGGTATCAAAGTTCAAATTACAGTACCAATTTTTTTGGGTTTGGAAATGAAACACCAAATTTAGATGATAATTTAAAGTTAGATTATAACCGTATTAGGATGTCAACTTTCGATGTTAATTTAGGGGTTTTGAAAAAAGAGAAGAAGTTCGATATTTCAGCTAATTTATTTTTTGAAAACGTTAAAATTGACGAAACTGAAGATAGATTTGTGTCATCAGAAACCTTGTTTTTTCCTGATGCTGATTTTTTTGAACGCAAAAATTACCTTGGGTTATCTGGATTATATAAATATAAAGACCTTACTGTTTCCGTTGCGGAAGATTTAATAATATTACCGAAAATCGAATTCAAGCTTTCTGCAAATATTAATGAGTTTAGTAAAACTAATGTGTTCGTTCATCCAAGTTTGTATTTAGCACATCCTATGTATGGAGATAAAATTTCGTTAGATGCAACTATTGCTTATAAACATGTTTTTGGAAATGAAACACCATTTTATCAAGCAGCTAATTTAGGAGGGAGTACGGGGTTGAGAGGATATAGAAACCAACGATTCACTGGACAATCACTATTTTATACTAGTACAAATTTAAAATGGCATATTAAGGATTTAAAATCAGACGTGTTACCACTGCAATTTGGAATTTTAGGTGGTTTTGATGCTGGGAGAGTTTGGCAAGAAGATGAAGTGTCCTCTCAATTACATACTGATTTTGGAGCAGGGTTTTGGTTGCAAACAGCTGATTTAATTAAAGCTGAATTGCAAGCGTTTAAAGGAGATGAAGGGTTACGTCTTTCAATTAATATAGCAATAGGTTTTTAAGTCCACCAAAGAATTTAATTTATTGCCCCGATAGCTATCGGGGTACTTCGAGCAAAAAAAAGGTAATAATTAACTCAATTATTGTATTGTATCTTTTTTATAATTAATCAATCCTTAAGAGATTGGTTTTTTTTGACTTATTTTTGTCTAAAATTAATTTATCATGATTTCTCAAGATACTATTGTTGCATTGGCTACCCCATCTGGAGTTGGAGCTATATCCGTTATTCGTCTATCAGGGGAACAAGCTATAACTATTGCAAATAGTTGTTTCAAATCTGTGGTGAAAAATAAATCATTATTAGCGCAGGATACACATACAATTCATCTTGGGCATATTGTTAATGAGGGGCATATTATAGATGAAGTATTGGTGTCTGTTTTTAAAAACCCGCGTTCGTATACTGGTGAAAATGTAATTGAAATTTCATGTCATGGTTCAATTTTTATTCAGCAAGAAATTATTCAACTCTTTTTGAATAAAGGTTGTAGAATGGCAAACAATGGTGAATTCACTATGCGTGCTTTTTTAAATGGAAAAATGGATTTAAGTCAGGCAGAAGCAGTAGCCGATGTTATTTCATCTAACTCTGCTGCTTCACATCAAATGGCTATTCAACAAATGCGTGGTGGTATAGCTAATGAGTTGAAAGAATTACGTATTCAATTATTAGATTTTGCTGCTTTAATAGAGTTAGAGCTTGATTTTTCAGGAGAAGATGTTGAGTTTGCTGATAGAACTAAATTCAAGGAATTAGTTGCTAAAATTTCATTTGTATTAAAAAGATTAATTGATTCCTTTGCTTTTGGAAATGCTATGAAAAACGGTATTCCTGTAGCTATAATTGGAAAGCCTAATGTTGGTAAATCTACCTTGTTAAATGCTTTATTAAATGAAGAGCGGGCTATTGTGTCAGAAATAGCAGGTACAACACGAGATACTATAGAAGATGAAATAATAATTGACGGTGTTGCTTTTAGGTTTATCGATACAGCAGGAATTAGAAAAACTGAGGACATAGTAGAGAATATTGGTATAAAAAAAGCGTATGAGAAAGCTGAAAATGCACAGTTAATTTTATTTCTTATAGATGCGTCTAAAGCTCAAGATTCAATTGATACTATTCAGAAAGAAATAGAAAATATTGAAACAAAATTTCCAAATAAACGTTTATTGACTTTGGGAAATAAAGTAGATAAATTAAGTACCACAGAATTAGAGAGTTTAAAAGGTATAATACCCAGTTTATTGCCATTAGTAGCTAAGGAAAAGTTAGGGATTGATAAATTGAAAAATGAGTTAACCTCTTTGGTTAATACAGGAGCTTTAAGTAATAATGAGACAATTGTAACTAATTCAAGACATTTTGAAGCACTTTCCAAAGCTCTAGAAAGTATTATGGAAGTACAAAATGGTATTGACTTGGGTATTACTACCGATTTGTTTTCTATTGATATTCGTGAGTGCCTTCGTTACTTAGGTGATATCACTGGTGAATATGATATAGATAAAGACATTTTGGGACATATTTTCGGGAACTTTTGTATCGGAAAATAGTTAGAGTGTTTTTTATTTCTTTTGAATTGCTAACAATTGCTCTGCAGCATCAAAAGGAGAGATGATTCCTTCTTTTACTTCTTTAGTTAATGTAATAAGTTGGGTAGCGATTTCAGGATGATTATAGAAATTATCTTTTAGTTGCTCTTCAATAGTTTGTAAAAGCCAAAATGTATTTTGTTCTTGCCTTCTGTTTTTAAAAGAATTATTGCTCTTTACAAGTTCAAGATATTCAATAATGATTTCCCAAACACCATTAATATTATCTTTTTTAATAGCACTGCATGTTGTTACTTTAGGAATCCACCCATTATCCTTATGCGGATACATTTGTAAGGCGCGTTTAAATTCCGTTTTTGCTAATTGAGCTCGCCTCAAGTTGTCACCATCAGCTTTATTAATGATTATGGAGTCAGCCATTTCAATAATACCACGTTTAATCCCTTGTAATTGGTCTCCAGCACCAGCTAATTTTAGTAGTAAGAAAAAATCAACCATGGAATGAACTACAGTTTCACTTTGTCCTACACCAACAGTTTCTATAATTATGGTATCAAAACCAGCTGCTTCACATAGCATTATTGTTTCTCTGGTTTTTCGAGCTACACCACCTAATGAGTTTCCAGATGGACTTGGGCGTATAAAAGCATTCTCGTCACGAACTAATTCTTCCATTCGAGTTTTATCTCCTAAAATACTTCCTTTTGTAACAGAGCTACTAGGGTCAACTGCTAATACGGCTACTTTTTTTCCTAATGAAGTAAGGTGTAACCCAAATGCTTCTATGAATGTACTTTTTCCTACTCCAGGTACTCCAGTGATACCAATTCTAGTAGAGGTGTGTTTAGTTGTCAAACATTCTTTTAAAATAGCATTTGCTTTTAACTTATGCTCTTCTGTAGTACTCTCAATAAGGGTTATGGCTTTACTTAAATATACACGATTTCCTTTTTTTATTTCGGAAACATATGTTGCGATAGAAATTCCTTTCTTACGAACATAACCAGCTGCATTGATCATTTTAGGTTGTTCAACGCCTTTATTTTCTTGTAATGCAGATTTATGTTTTTTCAAGAGATTCTATTTTAGAGTAAATTTAATGAATATTTTAATTATTTTGATTTAAATCGGCTAGATAGATATTTAATTTTATTTTTGAGACTTAAAGTTTAAGAATGATTTTTAATTCCATTGAATTTGCATTATTTCTACCGTTAGTTTTTTTGTTGTATTGGTTTGTTTTTAAAAATAGATCACAACAGAACATACTATTGCTAGTAGCAAGTTATTTTTTTTACGGTTGGTGGGATTGGCGTTTTTTATTGTTGATTTTTTTTAGCTCTATCTTAGACTTTATAATTGCTAAGAAAATTGAGTCGAATACAAATGATAGTAATGCTAATAATAACATATCAAAGTTATTACTGTTTGTTAGTCTCTGTTTTAATTTAGGGATGCTGTTTTATTTTAAATATTGTAATTTTTTTATAGATAGTTTTACTAATGCTTTTACCTTTTTTGGACACCAAATAACAAGTAGTTATATAGATGTTATACTGCCGGTTGGAATAAGTTTTTACACCTTTCAAACACTAAGCTATACTATTGATGTTTATAAGGGAAGATTATCAGCTACTAAAGATGTTGTTTCCTTTTTTGCATTTGTCAGCTTTTTTCCACAATTGGTAGCTGGACCAATTGAGCGAGCAACAAATCTTTTGCCACAATTTTTGAAAGATCGAAAATTTAATGAGTCACTTGCTGTCTCAGGGGTTAAACTTATTATTTGGGGGCTGTTTAAAAAAATAGTTATTGCTGATAATACAGGAATTTTAGTTGATTTAGTATATGATAACTTTGAAAGCCAAAATCAATTTAATCTATTGATAGCTGCTGTATTATTTTCATTTCAAATTTATTGTGACTTTTCAGGTTATTCAGATATTGCTATCGGGGTAGCAAGATTATTTGGGTTTAATTTAATGACCAACTTTAGTTTTCCATATTTCTCTAGAGATATAGGAGAATTTTGGAGACGTTGGCATATATCGCTTTCTACGTGGTTCAGAGATTATGTGTATATACCATTGGGAGGGAGTAAAACTTTTAAAATTAGAAACGTTTTTATAGTTTTCTTACTTAGTGGCTTTTGGCATGGAGCGAATTTGACATTTATTTTTTGGGGTTTAATACATGCGCTACTTTTTATCCCTTTATTTATTACGGGCAAGTATTTAAAAAATAAACATTCGGACAATATTACTAAAATTAGTGTTAGACCAATTTTATCAACAGTCCTAACCTTTGGTGTGGTTACATTAGCTTGGGTGTTTTTTAGAGCAGAAAATATAACTCAAGCCATTTTATTTGTAAAGAGAATATTTATAAACGATTTTAATGGGAGTATATTGTTTTCATCGAATAAATACTTGTTAATATTACTAATTTCAGTTTTTAGTATTTTGGTATTGCTATTCATAGAAGCATCATTCTATATAAAAAATAAAATAGAGGTGTGTTTAAGTGGAAAGTGGTTGTTGTTTTTAATAGTAATGATTGTTTTTTTTGGAGCTTTTAAGAATCATTCAGAATTTATATACTTTCAATTTTAATGAAAAAATTTATTTTTAAAATAATAAAATTATCGTTTGTTGCATTTATATTAATAAATGGGATATCCTATTTAAGCCTATATTTGTTATCAAAATCTGAATTTTATAAACCATCATATTTAGTAAATCATTTCAAAAACCATACTGAATTTGATTATATAATTTTAGGTTCAAGTAGAGGATTGACAACAATTAATACTAATTTAATTGATGATAAATTAAAAATTAAAGGTGTTAATTTGTCAATAGACGATACTGGTTTACCAACCCATTCATTAATGTTAACTCATTTTTTTGAAAATGGATTTAAAACTAAAAAAGTGATATTAACATTAGATAAAGCTTTTTTTTCAGAGGCTAATGTGGGGGTAGGTGATAATGATTATAGGTTTTTACCTTTTGTTACTAACGATTATGTGAGTACTTATTATTCAAAATATGAAAATAAACAAATAAAGAAATTAAGCTACTCCAAGTATTTTCCTTTTTTAGGTGTGTCCTATTATAATTTAGAGTTGTTTTTTCCTTCATTACTGACGGTTTTTAATTCACAGCGACATAATAGATTCGATAATAATGGAAATTACCAATATCCAAACCAAATACTCAATTCAAGCAAAGGTGTTAGTATTGATAATGTGAATATTAATAACCCTATGCTGCTTGAGTTAAGAGAGTTGTGCTTAAGTAACAATTCAGAATTAATTATATACATTGCGCCAATATATAATACACAATTTAATATAGGGACATCATTAGATATCGAAGTTGTTAATCATGCTAGCTTATTAAAATCTGCAGATAATTTTTACGACATTATTCATGTAAATCAAAAAGGAAGAGAAATAGCTACTGCTGCTTTAATGGAGCATCTTAATAAATAAGAATAGTAAAATTTTAAAAAGGTTTCTTTATGAAGAAGCAAAATAAAAAGCCCTGATCATAAATTGAACAGGGCTTTTTTACTTTATTAGTATTATGAATTAGTCTACCAAAACATATTCACCTCGTTGTAATAAAGGTTCCGCTTTTTTAAACTTCATCGTTTCAGTTTTTCCACTTAGTACATGTTTAACTGTAACGGTATCGTTTCTTCCAATTTTTGGAGCATCACGAACTATTGTTTCTGTAATTTGTCTTTCTTGTGGTTGACCAGCGTTTGCACCAGCAGCTCTGTTTTGTGCTGCACGTTCATCACTATTTAAAACTTCTTCTTTACTAGTAGTGTAGTCTTCTTTTTGAGCGACTTGTTTTGCTTCACTAATATTAGTTTCTTCTTGAGTAGGAAGTTCCCCTTTAAATAAGAAAGAGATAATATCCTTGTTCATATCAGCAACCATGTTTCTGAATAAGCTAAAACTTTCTTCTTTATAAATTAATAAAGGGTCTTTTTGTTCATGAACAGCTAGTTGTACAGATTGCTTTAACTCATCCATTTTACGTAAATGCGTTTTCCACGCTTCATCGATAATAGCTAAAGTGATGTTCTTTTCAAAATCAGTTACTAAAGACTTTCCTTCAGTATTGTATGCTGTTTCAAGATCAGTAGCAACATTTAATGTTTTTACACCATCAGTAAAAGGAACTAAAATACGTTCAAATTTATTACCCGGTGTTTCATATACATTTTTGATTACTGGAAATGCAGTTTCAGCAGAACGACTCGTTTTACTTTGGTAATGCTCTAAAACAGCTTTATAAACTTTACCAGAAATTTCTTGAACACTATTATTCTTAAATTCTTCTTCTGTAATAGGTGAGCTTGTAGAGAAGTATCTGATTAATTCAAATTCAAAATTCTTGAAGTTATCACCAGTTTTATTCCCTGCAGTAATTACGTCAGCAGTATCATAAATCATGTCGGCAATATCAATATTTAAACGCTCACCATATAATGCATTTTTACGACGTTTGTAAACTACATTACGTTGTTTGTTCATTACATCATCATATTCTAATAAACGCTTACGAGTACCAAAGTTGTTTTCTTCTACTTTTTTCTGTGCACGTTCAATAGATTTTGAAATCATAGAATGCTGAATTACTT
>Ga0209291_1002365_pt1 | contig 15339 bp, 7 predicted proteins | sample GOMGulsemesocosm_FD_184633 | JGI IMG/M metagenome (GOLD analysis project Ga0209291, IMG submission 184633) | Methane-oxidizing microbial communities from mesocosms in the Gulf of Mexico - GOM9B Gulf of Mexico (SPAdes) (version 2) | ecosystem: Environmental > Aquatic > Marine > Cold seeps | place...
TAACCACACCGGTGGCTAAATCGACATCGGTCACGGTGATGGTGCCGTAGGTACCAACTATCACAACCGGGGCAGCACTAGTTGCACCAGTGACATCAACGGCGGGGCCGCTGGCGCCAGTGAGGCTGACGCCATCAAGACCGGCTTGGGCCGAGACGGTAAAAGTCAGCGGGCTTGAGGTGGCGTTGCTATCTTCTGAGATATCTATATGACCAGCGCCATCGTTATTATCAGATATATCAATAATCGGCAACGAATCGTCAGTACCTAGAATATCAATCGTAATAGTAGTTGTTGTCACGCCATCGGCATTAGTGACAACAAATTGATCCTGTAGTGGTGCGGATGCATTAGTCAGTTGTTGAATCTCTGGCTGGCTATTATTAGCAACATAACTCCATTGTCCATCGGTATTGATGGTTAAAATTCCAAAAGCTCCGTCAATAGTATCCGCGATGAACTTGTCTTCGCCTGAGTCACCACCAACCCCTGGGAGTAACGTCCCACTAGTGACTAAATTTCCGGTACTATCAGTTGCATCTTCTGTCACCGTGCCTTGATCTGGGGTTAACGTCGGAACATCATCTTCTGCATTATAAGTAGGTGTCGCCAAGGTGCTGGTTGAAATACCATTGCTATCAGTGACAGTAAGTTCAATATCCGGAAGTGTGACACCTAAATTCATGGCTTCAACAGCGGCTCCGGTTAACGTGATTAGGTTCCCTGTTATCTGATAGAAGCCCTGGCTGTTGGAGCCTGTAACGAACGTAGTGACTGTCTCTAAATTACCGTCTTCCAAATCTGTAGCCTGAAAACTAGCAATTGTATCTCCAGTTTCAACTGAGTTCTCATTCAATATATTTGTTTCAATCGTAATACTTGGTGCTAAATCAGTTAACTCAAGAGAATTCCCTGTACCTGGATTGCCTGCAATATCGGTGTAGACACTATCTGCAACCATGATACTTGAATCAATAGTATCCCCTACGTTCGGAGTTAATGTAGCGGTCCAGGTGTTACCATCGACTTGTTGAAGGTTATCGAGTACACCGCCTACTGTGGTGATATCACTGATATCAAAATTACTTACATCTTCGGAGAAGTTAAATGTGATGAGCGAGCTGTTATTATCTTGCGGATCTGGTGGTGTCCCAGAAATACCAAGACTTGGATTACTGAGATCGATGCTTATTGCGATTGTTGACTCTGGCGAAGGTGTGGCGTCAAAGCCACTTATTGAGGTGGTTAGCTCCAACGATTCGCCAGTTTCTGGTGTTGTTACGCTTGTTTCCACTTGTCCGGATGCTATTTGTTCGGCAGTGAGTGTTATTTCATTCCCATTAACCACAAGGATATCACCGACTTCGGCGTTGGTTGAATCAAGATTAACAATAATTGTTGTTAAGCCGCTAGCTTCTAGGGTATTGAGAATGTTGTCGTTATTGGTATCTTGCGCAAAGCTAACGGTTGGAGATTGCAGTGCTCTAATCGGCGTATCATCGAGGAGTTCTGTTTGCGGTGAGACTGTAGGCGTGGCGTTAGTTAATATGTCGGTATTGAATCCTGCTGTGGCTAATGTTTCAGAACCTGTTCTTTCTAATGATACAAAACCTGTCCCTCCTTCACTAGCATTACCTCCTGCTGCTGTATCTGGAAGATCGAGGTCGTCATCTCCTGATTCAATCAGAGACTGTATCGATGCAATATCTTGGGCATCAGAGTCATTGGCAACCTGAGGTTGTTGTTCAGTTATTGCGAATAATTCATCGAGGGAGAGCGATTGTTCTTCGAGTTCATCAATATTAGCATTGGTTTCATAGGATAGCGGGATGTGTTGTAAATCTGAAAAACTAATGGATTGGGATGTACCATCGGTGTACTTTAATTCGATAGATGAGTCTTTAGTTAAGTCAATTACTTCACCAGCGATTAACTGATCACCGACCTTTAGTGTGATCACTTTTAGCTCAGTTGTTAGCTCAATACTACCTTCAATTTTGATTATTTGTGCATTATTTGGCGTAGTAAAAGTATTCATGATTCGGCGTCCATTTAATTGTTCCCACTAAATTATCTGGCCCGAGATGTGAATAGTCCGTTATTTCAATCACTTAAAAGGGCCAGTGGGGATGAGGAATATATAATATTTAGTATAGGACACAGATCGATAGTTATCAATTTTGGGTGGGATATATTGAGGTTAATTGTGAAATTCAATATGTGAGAATTGCGTATTTATTCTCAAACCATTCGTAGTTGGGCGTTTTCTATATTTTTAGTGACCATTCTAAGAAGTGATTAGTGTAGGTTTTCCCTTTATCTTCATTCCCCTACTAATAATAATTACATATGCGGTAAGTTGACGAGTATTATTTGGTTCTGAAGTTGAGTAGGTTACAAATAGGTTACAGATTAGAATCGTGGTTATACTAATTTTACTGAAATGGCGGCTCTAAAGAGCTAATAATACTATTATATAACTATTTGTGATGATTTTTGACACAAACTGTTTACAAAATTTGATTCGATGGTATTTTATATACACTTTAGAATTTTGCATTGATAAGTTTTGCGATTTTAAAGACAAAATTATAATTAGATATAACAGAGAGATAATTCATGAATAATATGACAAGCTTTAAGCGTTCGGTTGCGGCTATCGCTGTAACTGCTGCGTTAAGTCTTTCATCAGCAGCTTTTGCTGGTAATAATGATGGTGTTTTGCTAGGCAATATCGTTGATATGTCGAAGACTCCTGTTGCTGGCGCTACAGTAACGGCTAAAGACCCTAAGACTGGTTTTACACGTACTACAATCGTAAAAGCGGATGGTTCATACCGTTTTTCTGCCTTACCAGTTGGTAACTACAACGTTACTGTTTCAAAGGATGGCTACAATAATTTCGAACAGAAAGATATTCGTATTAAGTTAGGTGGTAGAACTGAATTTAATGCTCCTATCGCAAGTGTTGGTAGTAACCTTGAAAGAATCGAAGTTCGTGGCGCAGCAATGGCTACAATCGATACTACCTCATCTGAATCTGCATTAAACATCGGTGCTGTTGAACTTTCTCGTCTTCCTATTGCTCGTGATATCACGTCTGTTGCATTATTAGCTCCTGGTACAACTAAAGGCGATAGCGCTTTTGGTAACAATGCATCATTCGGTGGCGCATCGGTAGCTGAAAATGCTTACTTCATTAATGGTCTTAATGTAACTAACTTCCGTAATGGTCTTGGTGGTTCAACTATTCCATTCGAATTCTATAAAGAATTCCAAGTTAAGACTGGTGGTTATTCAGCTGAGTTTGGCCGTTCAACTGGTGGTGTAATTAACGCTGTAACTAAGAGCGGTAGCAACGATTGGGAATATGGCGCAAATGTATTCATTCGCCCATCATCTTTACAAGAGCAAGCACCTAATACAATTAAAGCTGATGGTAGCATGTACGTTCATAACGGAGCTGATAGCTACGATAAAACGGACCTAAATGTATATCTTTCAGGTCCTTTAATTGAAGATACATTATTCTTCTACATGCTTTATAACCCACGTGATATCAAGCAAGAATTCTCTTACTCTGCTGGTACATCTTTTGACCGCGATGAGACTGATGATGCATTCTGGGGTACTAAAATTGATTGGAATATCAATGATAATCATAAGTTAGAGCTTACAGCGTTCTCTGATAAACGTGAGACAACAACAACAACTTATGCCTATGATTACAAAACAGAAACAGTTGGTGCGGAAGAGTCAGCTGGTTTGTCTTCTCGTGGTGGTGAAAATATATCAGTAAAATATACTGGTTATATCACAGATGACCTTACTATTTCGGCTCTTTGGGGCGAAAATGAAGCAGATGGTTCTGATTCCTCTTCAGCTGATTTTGTTTGTCCGGTTGTTTATCAATATGATAATGGCGATTATTTCCGTCAGGGTTGTTGGGCTAACTTCACATTCTCACAAGCGTTAGATACACGTGAAGCTTTCCGTATCGATGCTGAGTACAACTGGGGCGATCACACATTCCGCTTTGGTTACGATAATGAAACTAATACTTCTCAAGACCAAACTCGCTTATCAGGTCCTGGTGAATTTGGTGCTTACTACCTATATCGCACTTATGCAGCAGGCTCTACTGAAGCTGCGATCGGTCATGAGTTCGCAACTGAGACTGATACAGTACGCGTACGTAGCTATGCAACTGGTGGTGAATTTGAAACGCTATCAACAGCATTTTACATTGAAGATACGTGGACAATTACTGATGATATCGTAGCTACAATCGGCTTACGTAATGAATCATTTAATAACAAAAATGCTGATGGTGATAGCTTCATCAAAGTTGATAACCAACTTGCTCCGCGTTTAGGTATCTCTTGGGATATTGATGGCGATGGCGAATCTAAAGTCTTTGCTAACTTTGGTCGTTACCACTTACCAATCGCTGCGAACACTAATATTCGTATGGCTGGTGCAGAAACTTACATTCATGATTACTATGAAGTAAATGGTGGTTACGATGAGCAGAATGCTGACCTTACTCCAATTCTAGGTACTAAACTTGGAACACGTGTAAATGGCGACGGTACTGCACCTGATGTACGTGAAGTACTTGATAGCTCAATTGATCCTATGTATCAAGATGAGTTCATCTTAGGCTACGAAGGAATGATCAATGATGATTGGTCTTGGGGCGTTAAAGGTATTTATCGTAACCTAGGCAGCGTAATTGATGATGTTACTATCAACAAAGCGATTACTGCTAATGGTTGGGAAGAGCCTGGTCATGATGTTTATGTACTAACTAACCCTGCTACTGATATTGAAACATATTACGATACTGATGGCGATGGCACGCTAGAGCAAGTAACAATTGCTGCTGATACTCTTGGTTATCCTGATCCAGAACGTATTTACACGGCGATTGATTTCACTCTTAAACGCCAGTGGGATGATGTTTGGACTATAGACGCGAAATATACCTGGTCTAAGAGCTACGGTAATGCTGAAGGTTACGTGAAGTCAGATAACGGACAAGACGATGCTGGTCTAACGACTGACTGGGATTTCCCTTATTTAGCTGATGGTGCTTATGGTGATCTGCCAAATGATCGTCGTCACACATTTAAAGTTTACGGTGCGTATGCAATTACTGATAACCTGACGTTAGGTGCTAACCTACTTATCCAATCAGGTCGCCCTGTAAATGGATTCGGTGCCGGTCTTCCTGAAGGTTACCCTGATCCATACGGATATGGTCAAACATACTACGTAGGTGGTGAATACTTACCACGTGGTAGCTTTGGTCGTACTCCTTGGTTGAATCAATTAGATTTTAATGCTAAATATGTGACTCAAATTTCTGATGCAGAAGTTTCTTTCCAAGTTGATGTATTTAACGTATTAGGTTCTTCAATTGTTACTAAAGTTCAAGAAAACGCTGAAGTAGTTCAAAACGAAGTTAACCCTAACTTCCTATTGGCTAGTGGTTATCAAACACCACGTTACGTTCAGTTTAGCGCGTCAGTTCGTTTCTAAGAACACGCCGTTTTAAAGAATGTATGTTATGAAAAAATGCATGTTAGTTAAAAGCTGACATGCATTTTTGTCACTGCCTATAGACACTTTTTTAATTGGTAGAAGAGTAGGATTTCTAGACCGCCCTCTAATTATTGATTGTCCCCCATCGTTTTAGATTACCTTTGATCTGATACTAATGATTTCAAGACTATATTGAACCATCATGTGTCTACGTTAATATCTTGTAATTCTCACCTCAATTAAGCGTAATTAGTGATTTCATTTCACTATATTTAATAAACTGCTCTCAACAATAATATATTTATCATTAATAAAGTGACCAAATTTTTTGCTTAAGTTTTATAGTAACTGCAAAGTTTTGATGGCTTGCGAGTAGAGCAATCATAAATCTCTGAGGCAATAAGTGTCATCGGTTTTTAAAAGACTAAAAATTTAATCTAAATAATCGCAACGAGAACAACGCTCTAGTAGTTTTAAATGTAGAAGCTAGATGTATATTTAGATCTGATAATAGATGTTGTGGTACAAACAGCGGCATCTTAAGTATTTCTATACGGTTCAATTACATTCTGATCATCCCGACCAAGGTAATTTGGTAGCATAAATAAGCTGGCTAATAAATAAACATGTAACAGAATGTAAGAAATCAGCATATTTACTTGAGATTATGTTTTTTTCTTAGATAATGTTGTAACACATAAAAAGGAAATTAATCATGAAAAAATTATTGATGTTACTATTAATAGCCAGCGTGAGTTCAGTCACTCAAGCAGCCAGTGTTTCAGTCGATTTTGTTAAAACGGACCAGTATAAAGATATCGATTCAGGAGGTAATCAAAGCCAGAACCGCTTTGAAGGAAAACTATTTAGTATTATAGAAAAATCTTTTAGCGAAAATGCAGCTGCACTACCAGGTGATATGTCATTAGATATATCTGTACTTGATATTGATTTAGCCGGCGCTGTTGCTCATGGGTTAGGCTTTGGGGCTGATATTCGTCAAGTAACGGATAAAGACTTCCCAAGATTGCTATTTTATATGGTATTAAAAGACAAAAACGGTGAAATTGTTTTTCAAGGGCGTCAAAATCTAAGAGAAAGAAAGCTTAGACATACTGCTTTCCGAATGAAAGGTAGCCAAACCGATTTTTATATGGAAACTGCTTTAATTGACAAATGGTTTGAGTCGGTCCTGACACCGGCTGTAGCTAAGCGTTAAATTTGGACCTTATATTCAGGAGTCGTTATGACTCCTGAATTTAAGATTACATTGCTATTTAAACCCATCAGTTAGTTGGGATAAAACACATTGCATATGTATATCATACTTAAACCCACTCCTTACCCTTGGTTTAAAATCATGATCGCCATCTTCTAACCATAACCAATCAATCTCTTTATTTAAGTCATAACTTGCAACATCTTCTCTACTGCCTAATTTGTCTCGAGTTCCTTGGGCGATGAACAATGGTGCCTTAATATCCTTTAGATGCTCAATACGAAGCTTTTCAGGCTTTCCTTGTGGATGAAAAGGGTATCCTAAGCAGATAACACCTTTTATCTTGCTATCTAGTGTTTCGTCCCCTAATGCGGCGACCATAGATGCGATACGTCCCCCCATCGATTTTCCGCCGATGTATACAGGTTGATCGCTATTTCTGATTAGTTCACTGAAAAACTCAACGAGTTTTGGCGCGCGATCCGGTGGGCGTCGCGTACCGTCTTCGATGCGTTTTTGCATATAAGGGAAGTTAAACCGTGCGACTCGTACGCCTTGTTCGGCAAGCCCTTGCGCGATGGTATTCATAAAATTCGATTGTGCATCTGCACCAGCGCCGTGGGCGAATAGAAATAGTGGCCCGTCGATTGGCCCGTCGAAGATAAAGTCCATAATGACCTCGTTATAAATTGGAAAGAATTATACTTGCTGCGAGTGAAAATAATAAAATGGCAAGGACAGCTTGTTGCAGTTTTTTGACAATCGTCATGCTGTGCCCAATGTCAGCGTGTTCAGGGGGATGGCTAGGACCAAGTTTAGGACGACGAATTTTGAGTTTGTCATACATTACAGCGCCGCCTAGCTCTCGATTAAGTAGATTGGACGCGGTTGTTAATAGCGCTCCTAAGGTTTTATTGTGCCACTGTTTAGGCTTTAATGTTAACGGCTTAAAGCCGAATAATACGCCACACAGTAGCAACATGATGTACTGCATAGGGGTATTAATGGCTTTCGCTAAATCAGAAAATAAACGGCCAAAATGGCGGAATGATTGTTTTTTGGGATTCCAGTAAGCAGCCAACGCATTGATAACGGCAACGGCTATCGCAATATGGATGCCCAATAAAGCATAGTAGAAAATGATATTGAAGTAGCTTTGAGTCGGTCGTTGGATCAAACTTTCGATGGTGGCTTTAACTATTCCCATCGTAGACAAAGAGTCGGTATCCCTGACGCATAAGGTTGCTAATTGCTCACGAGCGAGGTGCTTTTGTTGTTTGACTAAGCTCAGTTTAACCTTATCCGCCGCTATTAGATATGGGCGTAGTTTAAGGGCGAGTAATAAAAAGATCCCCTCAAAGAACCACTGTGTGATGGCGACAAACAATATCGTGACGGTTAGGCCCATGACGAGGCTAAGCATAATTATGCCGCTGAGCATCCCTGAGATAGCTTGCTGTTTTGCTCCACGCTTATTAACTTTTAGCGCGAGTTGGAGAGAGATGTAACGAAATAGTGTGGCGGGGTGATAAGCGTCATTTAACCTAAAATGACGCTCAACCAGTAATACCATCAGCAATATCACCAAGCGTAAGCTTAGCGTAGAGACAACCAACTGCTCTGGTAGTAATTCCATGCTAGCTAAGCGATGCGTCGTTACACAACGGCAGCATTGCCAGCACCATATCGGCTGAATTCTGCGCGGCGGTGACGAGATATTCATCAAAGCTTAATTCGCTTTGCTTACCGGCGATATCAGACAACGAGCGGATAACCACAAATGGCACATTAAACAAGTGACATGTTTGAGCGATAGCAGCCGCTTCCATTTCACAAGCTTGCATGGTTGGGAAATTAGTACGTGCGTATTCAACTTTTGCTGGATCTGCCATGAAGCTGTCACCGGTAGCGATAAGCCCTTGCGCAACTTGGACCCCTTCGCTGGCAGAGGCAGCTGCTTTAGCCGCTACTTCTGCTAGCGCTGGGTGAGGTAAATAAGCCGCAGGCATTTGGGCACATTGTCCTATCTCATAGCCAAAGACGGTTAAATCGACATCATGATGGCGAACTTCATTGCCAATAACCACGTCACCGACGTTAAGCTTAGGATCGAAACCACCTGCCGAACCGGTGTTAATAATGCAATCAGGAGCGTACTTTTCGATAAGTAGGGTGGTTGATACTGAAGCGGCTACTTTACCAATACCAGACTTTGAGACAACAACCTCAACACCCGCTATCGTTCCTAGGTAAAAATCCATCCCAGCGAATGTTTCAGTAGTTAGGTTGATAATTTTCTCACGAAGTACCGCAACTTCTTGTTCCATTGCGCCGATAATGCCTATTTTCATGGTGATGCTCTAATGTTGGATAATAATGAGTGGATCTTAACTGAATTAGCTACGCGCGCAACCAAAAAAGGCTCCCGAAGGAGCCTTAATATTGATAAGCACATTATAATCAAGATATTGGAGTATATTACGTAAACACGCTTTGAATACGTCCATGTACACTCAATTTTTCTTTCCTGAAAAATACGGTTTACTTCACATACACCAACATCTCTAGAATTATCATCGCTGTATTTAGAGCACTATCTCAGTAGTGTAACGCATACGACCAAAGACGATCAGACATCAAGATATTGTAAAATACCTTCGGCGGCATCACGGCCTTCCGCAATCGCAGTGACCACTAGATCTGAACCACGAACCATATCACCACCAGCGAAAATCTTTTCGTTGGTCGTTTGGAAAGGCACACTAGAGCTATTGGCGATCACGCGATCCCATTGGTCGACTTGAATATTGTAATCTTTAAACCAAGGTTGTGGGTTTGGTTTGAAACCAAACGCCATGATAACAACATCAACATCAAGTACGTATTCACTACCATCAACTGTCTCAGCACGTTGACGGCCGTTAGCATCGGGTTTGCCCATCGCTGTTTCGACCAGTTTAATCCCAGTGACAACGCCATCAGTCGCTACCACATCGAGTGGTTGACGGTTATAAACGAACTCGACACCTTCTTCTTTCGCATTTTGAACTTCACGCTTAGAGCCTGGCATATTGGCTTCGTCACGACGATAAATACAACGTACTTCACGTGCGCCTTGGCGAATCGCAGTACGAACACAATCCATCGCCGTATCACCCCCACCGAGTACTGCAACACTTTTCCCTTCGAGGTTAGTGTACGGATTCTCGGCGTCAGTGTAGCCCATAAGGTTATTCGTATTACCGATAAGGTATGGTAGGGCATCTAACACGCCGTCAGCGCCTTCATTATCAAAGCCACCGCGAATGTAGGTATATGTACCCATACCAAGGAATACTGCGTCATATTGCTCTTGGAGGTCGCTAAAGTCGACATCTTTACCGACTGTGGTGTTTAGCTTGAACTCAACGCCAAGGCTCTCGAAGTACTCACGGCGCTGGCTCATCACTGACTTTTCGAGTTTGAATGATGGAATACCAAACGTCAGCAGGCCACCAATCTCAGGATTCTTGTCATAGACAACAGGTGTTACACCATTACGAATAAGAATATCAGCACAACCTAGTCCAGCTGGACCCGCGCCAATAATCGCCACTTTACGACCTGTCGGCACTACTGCTGACAAATCAGGACGCCAGCCTTGCTCTAGTGCCTTATCGGTAATGTATTTCTCGACGTTACCAATGGTGACCGCACCAAATTCATCATTGATGGTACAAGAGCCTTCACATAATCTATCTTGTGGACATACGCGGCCACAGACTTCTGGCAATGTGTTGGTTTCATGACAGAGATCTGCTGCTTCCATGATACGTCCCTGTTTGGCCAATTCTAGCCAGTCAGGGATATAGTTATGTAATGGACATTTCCACTGGCAATATGGGTTACCACAATCTAGACATCGGTCAGCCTGCTCTTCAACTTGCGGTTGCTCGAATGTATTGTAGATTTCGATAAATTGTTCTTTACGTGTTTCAATCGCTTTCTTTTTTGGATCGTGACGACCAACTTCAATGAATTGGAAGTTATTTGGCACCACAGTCGATACTACTTTCTTTTGCTCAGTCATGGTTTTTATTATCCCGCATTCACTGCTAGTTTTATTACTTTGGTCGCGTTAGGCAACATGGTTGCGATATCCGCTGCTGTTGGTTTAACTAAGAGGAATTTAGGTAACCACTGCTCAAAATTATTAAGTATTTCTGCTGCTCGAAGACTGCCAGTGACATCGAAATGTTCTTGGATTAACCCTTTTAAGTGCGCTTGATAAGCAGGTAAATCAATTGGTAGTGCCTCTGCACATTCATGATTCATTCGGGTATCGATGTTATCTTTTTCATCGAGTAGATAAGCGAATCCACCGGTCATACCGGCGGCAAAGTTAACCCCAGTTTCACCAAGAGAAACGACAACACCGCCAGTCATGTATTCACAACCATTATCACCCATGCCTTCGACAACGGTAATAGCGCCAGAGTTACGCACCCCAAAACGCTCGCCAGCTTGGCCTGCGGCAAACAATTTACCGCCGGTTGCGCCGTATAAACACGTGTTTCCGATAATACTCGCTTCGTGCGTTTTAAAAGCCATGCCGTGTGGCGGATGAACCACTAAACGACCGCCGGTCATGCCTTTACCAACGTAATCGTTTGAATCACCAACAATAGTCATATAAAGGCCGCCGGCATTCCACACCCCAAAACTTTGTCCGGCTGTGCCAGTGAAGTTAATTTGGATTGGTGAGTCACTCATCCCTTGATTACCATGATGACGTGCAATTTCACCACTAATACTTGCGCCTACTGAACGGTCGGTATTACGAATTGGCAAGTTAATGACCCCACCCGATTTTGCAGCAATGGCATCGTTCGCTAATTCATTCAGCTTGCTGTTCATAACACCATCGTCATACGCTGGGTTACTTTCAGACCAGAATACACCGCAACCTTCTTGAGGTTGTGGTTGTTCTAAAATGTCTGATAAGTCCAGTTTTCCTTGACGCGCGGTTTGACCTTCAATAACCGTTAATAGGTCTGTACGACCGATTAAGTCGGTTAGTTTTTCGATACCAAGACCGGCAAGGATCTCGCGGATATCTCGTGCGAGCCCTTCAAAATAGTTGGCGACCATTTCTGGTAAACCTCTAAAGTGCTTGTCACGTAATTCTTGATTTTGCGTTGCAACGCCTGTCGCACAGTTATTTAGATGACAAATACGTAGGTATTTACACCCTAATGCCACCATTGGCGCGGTACCAAAACCGAAACTTTCAGCACCTAAAATCGCACCTTTGACAACATCAAGACCAGTTTTTAGGCCGCCATCGACTTGTAAGCGTACTTTATGACGCAGGCCATTCTCAACCAGTGCTTGCTGTACTTCTGCAAGTCCTAGTTCCCAAGGGCTGCCAGCATATTTAACAGAGGTTAATGGACTAGCGCCAGTACCGCCATCATAGCCAGATACCGTGATTAAATCGGCGTAGGCTTTAGCAACGCCGGTTGCAATCGTGCCGATACCAGGTTCAGACACTAATTTCACCGAAATAAGTGCTACTGGGTTAATTTGTTTCAAATCGAAGATAAGCTGAGCTAAATCTTCAATCGAATAAATATCATGATGCGGCGGTGGTGAAATTAGTGTTACACCAGGAGTCGAGTAGCGAAGACCGGCAATCTCAGCCGATACTTTGTCACCAGGTAATTGACCGCCTTCGCCAGGTTTTGCACCCTGAGCGAGTTTAATTTGAATAACTTCTGCATTCATCAAGTAATGGGCAGTAACACCAAAACGTCCCGAAGCCACTTGCTTGATTTTAGAATTACGTTCGCTGTTAAAGCGCGCTGGATCTTCACCACCTTCACCAGAATTTGATTGACCGCCTAAGCGGTTCATCGCAACGGCTAGTGCTTCATGAGCTTCTGGGCTTAATGCACCAATAGACATCGCTGCACTATCAAAGCGTGGAAACAGCTTGTCAGCCGATTCAACTTGATCTATATCAATGGCTTGCTGGTCACCTCTTAAGGCGAACATATCACGAATAGTCGCCACCGGTCGGGTATTTACCGCGGTTGCAAACGCTTGGTAGTCAGCATAAACGCCCGTGTTTACAGCCTTTTGCAATAACTGGACAACATCGGGGTTATAACAATGGTATTCGCCGCGATGATCATATTTTAGCAAACCACCGTGGTCGATTTTAATGCGTTGACGGTAAGCTTTATCACGTAAAATTGTTTGGTCTTCGGCAAAATCTTCGAAGTCAGCACCTTTGATGCGGTTGGTTACGCCTTTGAAACACAACTCAACGACTTCGTTGCTTAAGCCAATCGCTTCAAACAGTTGCGCGCAACGATAACTGGCAATGGTCGAAATACCCATTTTCGACATGATTTTCATCAAGCCTTTCTCGATTGCTTTACGGTAGTTAATCACAGCTTCTTTAGGGGATTGCGTGATCTTACCTTGCTCGATTTGCTCCAGTAGCGTTTCGTAAGCAAGGTACGGATAAACGGCTGTAACACCAAATCCAAATAATACCGCGAATTGATGTGGGTCTCTTGCCGATGCTGTCTCAACGACGATGTTAGTTTCACAACGTAAGTTATTGTTGACTAGGCGTTGTTGCACAGCGCCAGCGGCCATTGCCGCAGGAATTGGTAGCGTACCTTTACTGATATCGCGATCCGATAACAACAGAATAACGGCGCCATCACGAGACTCTTGTTCTGCTCTATCACATAGCGAGATAATTGCTTGTTCCATGCCAATGGCTGGATCGTAGTTCATCGATAATTCGATGGTGTAATAGTTGTCTTGGTTAAGCTCGCGAAGCTGCTCTAAATCGCTATACACTAACACCGGAGAATTAAACATAATTCTGTCGGCGTGACCTAATGTTTCTCTAAATAGATTTTGCTCACGGCCGATACATGTCGCAAGCGACATCGTATGCGCTTCACGCAATGGATCGATCGCTGGATTGGTTACCTGCGCGAATTTTTGACGGAAGTAATCAAACACACTACGTTGACGCTGTGACAGCACCGCCATTGGCGCATCGTCACCCATTGAGGCTGTTACTTCTTGACCGTTACGGGCCATCACATTTAATACGTCATGAATTTCTTCAGTCGAGTAGTTAAACTGTTTATGATAAATCGCCAATTGGCCATCATCAAAGCTTCGGTTACCTGAGTTCGACTCTTCACGCTCATCAAATGGAACTAAACGACGCGAGTTTTTAGACAACCATTCTTTATACGGGTGACGATTCTTTAAATCATGGTCAATATCAAACGTTGGCTTGATTTTTCCAGAATAAGTATCGATGACCAATAGCTCACCAGGACCGACTCTACCTTTTTCTGCGACTTCATCAGGGGCATAATCCCAGATACCAATTTCAGAGGCCAGAGTAATAACGCGATCTTTGGTAACAACATAACGTGCTGGGCGCAAACCATTACGGTCAACGGCACAAGCCGCATGACGACCATTGGTCATGACAACACCTGCTGGGCCATCCCATGGTTCCATATGCATCGAGTTAAAGTCATAGAATGCACGTAGCTCGTCATCCATGATTGGGTTCGATTGCCACGCTGGCGGAATAAGCATTCGCATAGAGCGGTATAAATCCATGCCGCCCATCAGCAATAGCTCAAGCATATTGTCTAATGACGAAGAATCAGAACCGCTTTCACTCACAAATGGTGCCGCGTCTTGCAGATCACCAATCAATGGTGTTTTGAATTTATATGAACGTGCTTTAGCCCACTGACGATTACCTTCGATGGTATTGATTTCGCCATTATGCGCTAAGAATCTAAATGGTTGAGCAAGAGGCCACTTAGGTGATGTGTTCGTTGAAAAACGCTGATGGAATAGACAAATTGAACTTTGGGTCCGTAAATCGGCTAAATCCAAATAGAAATTTGGTAAATCTACTGGTTTAACTAACCCTTTATAAATTGTGACCATCGACGACAAGCTAGCAATATAGAATTCGCTATCATCAAGGATACGTTTTTCAGTACGGCGACGTGCCATATAGAGGCGACGTTCGATATCTCGGCTTAGCCAACCTGCTGGTGCGTTAACAAAAACTTGCTCGATCAATGGCAGTTCATCTAAGGCGATCGGTCCTAGCACGTCTTTATTAGTCGGCACAGTGCGCCAACCGACAACGCCCATCGTTTCTTTTTCAAGTTCTTCTTGAAGAATATCACGACTCTGTTGGGCTAATACCGGATCGGTATTTAAGAAACACATGCCGACGGCATATTTCTTAGATAAAGACCATTGGTTTTCCTTCGCTACGGCTTGGAATAATTGATCTGGAGATTGCATTAGCAACCCACAACCATCACCGGTGATTCCATCTGACGAAATGCCGCCACGATGTTGCATGCGATCGAGTCCTTCGATGGCGGTGCGAATGATTTTGTGACTCGGGTTACCATCGATCTGTGCGATGAGTCCGAAACCACAATTATCTTTTTCAAATAAAGGACTGGTTAGAGCCATAATTGCTACCTCTAAAAACTTGTTTATGCAAATGCTATGCA
>Ga0209291_1002373_pt1 | contig 15296 bp, 10 predicted proteins | sample GOMGulsemesocosm_FD_184633 | JGI IMG/M metagenome (GOLD analysis project Ga0209291, IMG submission 184633) | Methane-oxidizing microbial communities from mesocosms in the Gulf of Mexico - GOM9B Gulf of Mexico (SPAdes) (version 2) | ecosystem: Environmental > Aquatic > Marine > Cold seeps...
GTTAATCTAATGATTAACGTTTTTTTTGCTTTCTAGAATTAAAATAGTTAAACAATGGGTTTATAGCGTAAACCTTCGAGTTAAGTTCAAATTTACATCTCACCGCCACACAAAACACTAATTTATGTCACATACATGGCATAAGCACTAAGACTTAATTATTGCGTTTTGATCAGATTTATTTAGTTAATAACATCGATAATAGTTATCAATGAATTTTCAGGCTTTATTCACCTGATTTTCCTAGCCGTATTTTGAACAAAAAGTAAATCGTCTCTTTTTTCAAATAATTGTGTAGAATAAGGAATCACACATGAACGTCCATTTTGTTTAGCGTAATATAAAGCTTTATCTGCATTATTAAGTAATACATCAAGTGTAGTTCCATCTATCCCATATTCAGACACTCCTGCACTAAATGATATGTTAGCAGTTCTTTCTGTGGGCGTATCTAATTGTATTCTTTTAATTGATTCCAAAATTTGTTGAATATTTTCTGTACTTTCTCCTATGTCACTTTTGTCTTGAATAAGACAAAATTCTTCTCCACCAATCCGAGAAAAAAATGATATAGGAGTTATCATTTTTTTTATATGGTTACAAAAGCTCTCTAAAACATAATCACCAAATTCATGTCCATAGGTATCGTTAAATTTTTTAAAGTGATCAATATCAATAATACTTATCGTACATTTTAGGTTAGGGTTAGCATTTTTTAGTTCATCAAACTTGCTAAATAATGCTCGACGATTTGCTGTTTTTGTTAGTTGATCCGTGTGCGCTAACATAAACATTTCATTGCTATATTTTTCGAGCATTGCACTTGAACTATTTAGTAAATACTGAGCTTTTTTCAATTTTGTAATATCTTGCACATGAACTACAATATAATCGCTGTTTTTATAGGCATTATATTCATAGATGTTTTTTGTTCGTGCATTGTCAATTTCGATATTGAATGTATGATATTCTGCATCGCCTCGATATATGCAATTCAACTCATTTATCAGTCTTGTTTTCAGCTCTTTGTATATGTCTTTTTTATTAACAGAACTTTTAAAATTACAAAGCTCATCAAAGCTTTCATTACTAAAAATCAAACGTTTATCAGCTTTTGAGAATAAAGCAACTGGAAGTTGTAGTAAATTTAATGACTCAAGTTTTGTTTGAATATCCATTGTTATTGACTGCATAAAAATAATCCTTTTTTACCAGAAAGTTTATTTATGAGCATCTTTGAATCAACTGTTTCCATACCGAATTCAAATAAAGCTAAACTTAACAAATTAATAACCTCATCCCACACCTCTGAATCAAGGTTTAAATGACTATGCACAGACTTTAAATGCTGGTCGGTATAGGATGCTGGTCCGCCTAATAAGGAGGAAATAAAGCTGGTTTGGTGATTAATCAGTGCTTCCATATCACTGTTCTCAAAATAAGAACCAACGACCTCAGAATCTAGCAGCTTTTCATAGAAACTATCAATCAAGTCATGAATAGAGGAAAAACCACCATATTTTACAAAGAGGGAAGATTGCAATTGTTGATCCTTATATTATTATTGGAAAGTTAACTACAAAGTAACATTCCTTTTCATTTAAAGAAGTTAGTCAGCTTTAATAATAGAGTAAAAATACAAAATGAGGATTTAAATAATAATGTATGGATAAATATAGTGTACTAATAGCTAGTTGAGTGTTTGATTACTCTTGTTAACTTCCGAAAATGTAGCTAGAGCGATCCTGAGAACGTAGTCAATTAGCAATGAAAAAATAGGTCACCGCTAAAGACTTCTTGGTACACAGAAGACATTAGCCTAATATTTTTGAAATATACTTTCTGATGAATTCTAATAGCTTTAATCCGAATTAAAGTGTATCGAAACTCAACATCTCATGGAATTAACGCATAAAAATAACCGGAGAGCACAGCGTAAAAAATATCTAATTAGGTTCAAATGTAGGCTGCATTAATCAATCGTTAAAGAATTTTTAGTAAATAAAAATAAGTCGTCTAATGAATAAATAAAGTCGTCTAATGAATAATTTTTAGTATGAGCTATACTTATTTTTCTAATCATTAAAAATCTTGAGTAAGTACTTAGATGAGCTATAACATCTATTGTAGTTGGCGCTAGAAAAGGAGTTTTGAGTTATGCTAAAAATAGTTGTTGTTGACGATTCGAAAGTTATGTTGAAAATAATTGAAGCCATAATAAAAGAAGACGTAAAAATAGAAACTCAAGTCACTAGTTATCTAGATGCTAATGAATTCAAAAATAAACTCTTCGAGTTAGCTCCTGATCTAGTTATTACTGACATCGATATGCCAAATGTCGACGGATACGAACTCATTAGTTTCATAAAATCGAGAAGTAATGTTCCTATTGTTGCTATATCTGGTAGTCGTATTTCAGATAACTGTACTGACACATTATTGTATTGTGCAAAAGGATTTGGGGCCGACTATACCCTAAATAAGGTAGATTTGAATACTGGGCTTTCAAGATTAGTGTCTGACATATTGTTGAAGAACATAAACGTCGAATATGGATAGTGAATTCTAACCACCCTATACCACAAATAATGTCATGCCGTCGAAACTCATCGGTAGCTTAAGTGGTAATCTTATTTGGCGTCATAGCTAAATTTTACTCCATTTTATTATGTTTAATTAGTGCAGTTTATTGTCCATTTTACTCAGTAAATTGATCATTGCCTGTTGTCCTACAATTATCAGTCCTTTTTCTGGGCGATTAAGATCAACGGCAAGCACTAAGAGTGCTGAAAATGCCATTGATAGGGGGATAACTGCAACTAACCTTCGTTTCCCAGAAAAACCTAGTTGAGTACCCAGAGTTATCATAGTCAGGATACAAATACTTAATACTGCTATCCAAATACTTGTTGGAATCCTATTTCGTAGACCAGCGGTAATTCGCTTTTCATGCATCTCTATTACATTATTCAAGGATTCAATCATTAGCGTTGTATTTAGACTGTTGGCATTGATAGCTGATGTAGATACTTCCGTCCATAATAGGTTATGAATAGTTACAGATCTTTTTAATACGATATCAATATTAATTGCTTTTATGCCATGTATACGAATATCCTCAACAGCCCTGATGCGCATATCTACATACTCTCTAAGCAGCTTTTTAATTATGTGTTTGTGTTTTGTATCTAGTAAATCTGAACGCAAATAAGCCGTGCCAATAGCGTTAGCTTCATCAAGTACGGTTTGTTTTCGTGAGCTATGGTGCGCTGCAGTCATCGAAAAGGTGAAGGCTAAAACAAAAGCTAACATTCCAAGTAAACCGCTAACCATTGGACCTATAGAGCTTGTAGCCTCTTTCTCCTCTCTCGAGTGCAAATTTTTACCTAATTGGAAACCTAGTTCACACGAAAACAAAATGATTAATGAGATACCGATATAAATAACTAATACAGGTAATGATTCAAATATTACAAAGTTCATAAGCTACCCATATATCTAATCAATGACCCGCTAAAATGTATCTATAAAAACTTGTGGGGTAATACCTAAAGCGAACTCTTTGGTGAATTATTGTTTATTTGAAAACAACAAGAATGCATATTCATTAATAAATGTAGAAGTGGATATTAGTCTTGTCAACTACATGATTTAGATTGATATTGCCAGATATCGGTCGGTATTTATGAAGGACATTCCCCTTTTAAGGGATAGCTAAGGGGGAAGTCGGCAGAGATTTCTCTATTGAGATTAATATTAGTGATTATTTAGAGAATCACTTTGGTTAATTTGAAAATAAAATTTTCATCAGTAAATTTTTAATCACTTCTTCAGATTTAGTTTCAAACTTAATACCAGCATAATTGATGTTTAAAGATGATTTGCAGTTGCAAACGCTACCTTTGATTGAAGTTACGTCATTTAGTGCAGTATCGGTAATAGATAAGGTAATATTATCGTCTTTGTTTATAACAACTTTCTCTTCTTTTTGGATACTCAATAAACAACCTTCTAATGAAAGGTTTACCATTACACCTTTAAATGATGTGTTATTAACGGTTGCTTCATAATTTAATTGTGTATCAATTCTCGTTCCTTTTCTTAACGCTTGAACTACAACTTTTTGTGGGATGTTCAATACAATCATTTTCGCAGGAATATTAATGGTACTTTCTATACTGGTAACGAAGGCAACAATAGATCCTTCATGTTTCTCAACGATACTTCTAACGGTACAAGCGACGCCTTGTTTAACATTTCCAACAAGTTCTGAGTTTCGATTTAAATCAGGTAATTGAATGAGAATAAATTTATTTGGTAAAAAACCGACAAAGATACTTTTAAATTTTATTTTCTTACTTGGAGGGATTGAAACTTCTACGATAATAGGAGAGCCAGGCGTGAGCATTGACAGCGATTTCGATACATCCTCTCGAACCATTGAGAATTACTCCTAAAAAGTTAAATCCTTTGGGACTTTAATATTTGATTTATAGTTACGACAATATTTTTATAAAGCCTATTCATTGTAAGTCACTCAAATACTATACAATTAAATATATCACCGATTTTTGTATTATCAATATTTATAGAGCAGAGATTTTTATTTTTGATTGAACTTTAACCATGTTTATAATGGCTTGCTTACTCGTGAGACTATAATTGTTTGAATAGTAGAACTATAGTCGTCTGTATTTTCAGTTCGATACAGGTTGTTTTTAACTATCTAAGACTAATGCATTCCACATAGGAAACCATATTTAGAATGTAAAAGTGACTTTGTAATAGGACGATTAGATACGGAAAATGACGGAATACCTATCTTGTTATTGAATAGCTTCTATGGCGGTAAGAGGTGCACATTGAAAAGCTTTTCAAGCTTAATTTTAAAAAACATGTTTTTCTGGATTACAAGCCGTCGAGCGAAATTCGGGAAGTCCAATGAGGAAAAAAGTGTTCGAGCGGAAGAGTGGAAAAAGGAGTGCTAATGTCTAAGGGCTAATCTGAAAATAGATTTGTAAATTATAATCACGATATATTTAGATGCTCTTTAACTTATCGACATAAGTCGTTTTAACTTCGTTATTTCGATTTTCAACAAAAAGATGCTGAATTAATTATATGATTACAATCAACATCAAACTATAAAATTATTTTTAATAATCTAAAATGTTTCCACTATAGATAACCATATTGCCATACTGACGTGTTTTAAAATATAGAGAGTTTCCTTCAGATGTTATTTCGCCATGTAAATTAACTGGTAATGTTGTAATTTTCCTATTTTCGATGTTTATCTTTATCGTTCTAGTCGAACTACTAACGAAAATATGTTCATTGGTGACCGCGAGTAAATTTGGAGTAAAAGGTATAGTTTTGTCTTCAATATTTACAATTAAGTCTTTTCCATTGATGCCAAAGAGGCCTAAAGCACCAGAAGGCGAGACGTAAACAATACCATCTTTATGGTAGACACCAAATAGAGAATTTTCTATTGTTAGCCCTGTCTCCAAAAAATCTATAAGACTAAATTCAATTAAAAGTGCTTTTCGCTTCTTTTGTGGATTCTCCCCTACGTTATGACTACTCAAAACTATTTTATCGTTACTTAAGGAAAATGACGCATATCTTAGATTAGGGAATTCTTTTATCGAGACTAGGTCACTTCCTTTCCGAAGGTAAAGGGTTGTTGTCTCTTCAAAACTAATCGCTAGCCATTTGCTATCATTAGATGCTGAGAAATGGTTAATCGCTTTATTAGTAATAAAGTTAGTGAGTTGTGTACTTTTATTTTTAGAATTCGAATATATCTGATTAATTCCCGTTTTATTAGAAACATACAATAATTCACTAGCATTTTTTTGAGGCTTTATCATTCTCACTTCAGGCTCTATTACCTCAGCTAACTCTCCAGATTTAAGATCATAAGAAAGTATGCCATTCTTAAATACACCACCAGAAACAAAAGCTAATTTTTCTCTCGTAAAATTAACCACAGGGTGTGCAATAGGCACAGCTGGAGTGTTTAATATAACAAACGAGTGTTCAGTATTACTTAATAAAAAACGCTCTAGTTGATTATTCTCGCCCTTAAATATAACTCCATTATCAATGAAACCAAAACTCATAAGTTTATGTTTGAATGCTTTGATTACTTCAATATTATTATCAGCTCCAATTTTGTTTACTATTGAGTATTTCTTATCTGAGCTTTCTAAGGAATAAAGAGAGGATAATTCACTGTTATACAGAATAAAATAATGACCTATACCCTTATATTCTTCTGGCTGAATCATAAAGTATGGTGATATATATTTAGAATATATGTTCAATTTGAATATATTGTAAGGGCTCTGTTTTGATTCCTTATCTGTGAAAAATAAGCTGTTTTCACTCTCCCAAGTTATACTGGTTAAATCGTTATGTTCATTACATGATGCTACTTTTTCACTTGGTCCTGTTTTATTATTTTTTTTATCTAGTCTAATTAAGCGAATTTCACAATTATTGGATTCATACCTTTGGAACGCAAGTTTATCTCCAGAAGGACTCCAAGACGGAGCTTGATCAAAGTGATGCTTAGTTAGAGCTTTTAATTCATTGGTATTGCTATCCATCAATACAATATTAGACTCATTTGGTGTATCACTGTTTTTTTGAGAGAAAGCTAAACTATTATCTCGAGGAGAAAAATTCGGTTCAATATGCATACCAATTTCCGGTGATACAGGGGTAATCTTCGTTAGTTCTATAATTTTATTCGCCGGATTTAGAATTAAACTAAATTGATATAGACCAATTAAAAGTAACGGTATAAAAATCCACTTTATGTTTTTATTGTTAAAAAAAGTAAATTTCTTGATAGCCACAAAAGAGGTTGTATGCTTCAACTCTGCATTAATTTTAACTTTGTAATCAGCGCCAATAGCTATAAAACAATTATCAGAAATTCCAACTAAAGCAAGTTTTTTTCTTAGAGTGGATAGTACTTTTTGGAGTACTTTTTTGTTATTCCAGTAGTCCCAGTTGTCATCTAGGATTTGTTCAGATGAAATCATACTATTGATGTTATTTTCTAGTATATATTTAAGTATTTGACCTTCTTTGGGCTCTAAAGCTACAGAAATAAGTTTATTTTCTAAGCAGCGGTATTCTATTTCGAAATAGAATTTTACGTGATTATTTAAAAGAAAATATATTTTAGGCATTTAGCAGTATGTCTTCTGAGGGATGATGCGAAAATTAGGGAGTAATTCACTTGTCTTAGAACATCATTTTAACTAATGATGTTACTTAGTCAACAATCTAAGATCTAAAAAATGAGCATTAATCGAAAGTGATAGATTAGTAAACAATAGTTACCCAAAGTAAGCAACAGTTACCCATAGTAAGTGTCAGTTCCTAGTGTATATATTTAAAATGTGATCAATAACATTTACGTCCTTTTTAGCAGGAAACCATTAAAAATAGATTATTCAAAGCTAGACAAGTTAGCCAGCAACAATAATTTATAGCCTTATTTTTTTCGTAACTTATTAAAAGGTAAAATTCTCTATTTTTTGTACATTAACGATAAAACCTGAAAAAAGAACACTCAAAAATATGGAGGGAGAAAGAAAAAAACATTAGTACTTCACGTGTGGAATCACAAAAAATTCATGAAAGCTTTAATGCTAAGTTATTTCGCGGCAGGCAAACAAAGGCGTTATTTAAGCAAGTAAAAAATCTAACAATAATAAAAATCAAAGAGGTTCATGTGGTACATTTAAAAAATAAGTTTTATCTTTTAATAATTATTTTATTCATTTCCGCCTGCGGTGGAGGTGGAGGTGGAGGTGGAGGTGACTCAATAATAAGCAAGAGTGATCCGATAACAATGGCTAAAACGGAGCTTTCAATGGAGGCTTTAGCTGATGAAGGGAAAAGCTATTACACCAATGTTCGTGTAGACCTTTCTTCGGATATAAAAAGCAAACTTTCTAATGGTAAATCCTTATACTTCGTATTGTCTCAAACCAATGATATTTCTAGGTTAAATGCAGAGGTTTTTTCAACATACGGCAATTTAGTCATTACGACTCATGTACTCCCAATAGGCTCATATAGTTCAACAATTACTGTTAGAGGGTGTTATGACGCCAATTGTAATGATGAATTTGGCAAAGCAACACTTAAGCTTAATTTTATCGTACATGAAAAGCTAAATTATCCTGATGAGTTTTTTCAATTAACTAATAAAATCGACTTAGTTAATGTCCCTACTGAATTGAAAATAGAACTCAAGACCTTAAACTTACTTGATAGCCAATGGGAATACCAAATTACTTATGAGGATAAGGCCGTTGATTGGCTAACAGCAGAAAAACGGACCGAAAACAATCAAGCAATAATAAGCTTAATGGGAGCAGAGTTAACCTGTGGGTTATACAAAGCACGTGTATATATAAAGTATACAACTGCCAGTGGACTATCATCTGACATTTCCATACCAATAGAATATACAGTCTCATCTACAACCCCTATAGCGTATTCCGTATACCCAAGAATACATGATGCCAATAAATCGATTAAATTCACCCTTAAAGGGTGCGGTATTGAAAATTTAACATTAGAAAATGCAAATTTAGCAAGCTTGACTGTAAGTGCAATACAACAACGCAGTGACTCTGAAGTAGAGTTTTTAGTCGATGGTTTTAATAAGCAGTCAGAAGTTAATGTAACCTTTTCAGGACAAGCCGTAGAAAGTGAAAATACAAAACTTCAAATTAGAGACGTAACTCAATATGCCCAACAAGAAATTGATTTATTAGTAAATGAATCGGCTGAATTTAAACGTAGTATGTACGATGAAAGTAATAATAGATTATATTTTAATAACATTGACGGCTGGCATGCATATTATTGGGAAAATAATCAATGGCAAGCAGCACCAAATTTTGACTCTGATGGCGTGAATGATATAGAAACATCGAACGATGGTAAGCAGGTTTACTTTCTAAAAGACCAAAGTTTAGAAACTAGAGATGCATTACTGTATACGTTAATTGATGATATGCCGTTAGAACAGGAAAATTATGGTTTTTTTAACTCTGTACGTACATTAAATTCGTCAGAGTTATTGTTAGGCCAATACTCTGAAAGCAACTTAGGTCGCTTAATGAGATTTGATATTACTAACAATAACCTCTACGAATTACCCGTTCATATAGCGGGTCAGCTAGGTTCTTCAATAATAACAACGAGCGCAGACCGTGGGTTTGCTCTTCTACCCGTGAAGAGTCGCTCAAGTAGTAATACTAGTTACCATCTATTCGACAAAGCAAATGAAACTATAGAACGGGTTATGCACAGTTGGGAAAATGTAGATCTGTACCGGTTTTCAATGAGTCAAAATGCGACTAGATTGTTAAGTATTATGCCTTTTCGTGTTTATGTTAATGATCTAACTGCAAGAAGAGGAGGGGGAATTCCTACAAGCATAAAAGTTGGCACCTCATCTGCGAATGCATTTTTTAAAGATGCTGTCATTAGTAAAGACGGTAACAGCGTTTTTGCACTTTATATGAAAGCAACTAATAATAAACTACATATTCGCATTTTTGATATATCTGGATTGGCAGAAGGTGAAAGTGCAGTAATGACAGATAAAAGCATAGATTACCTAGGGTATGCCGGTCAATATCCTCAATTGCAATTAAACCATAGCGAAAATACAGCGTTCATCTTTGATAGAAAATTAGTTGTTTTACCCTTAAATAATGAATAGCGTCAACTAAGGCTAAACTTTGAATTTCGACAAAGCTCGAGGGTAAGCATATTAAAAATATACTATTACTGTCAGTTATTCTTGACGATAGTTGACATGATAATGTGAGTTAGCCATTAATATTGGCGGTTCGACGTCAGATTATATAGAGGAGGGAAGGCTTGTGATCTCCTCTGCTCACTTACGATTAGTGCACTTAGATCATTTAAGACTTTTAGCTCGATAACTTATGAGTGAAATTTTACAAAAATTGTGTTTTTTCTGTGAAACTGGCGCAAATTTTCGAAGGGCTTTTGCGATGTGGATGGGTATGACACCCTCAAGATATCGCAATGATGAGAGGTAGCTTTTATAAGGTGTATTTCGTGCTGGTAGAAAGAAAGTTCTAACCAGCACAATATCAACGACTATGACAATGACTAAGGTTGATACTTAACAAAGAATACCATCGTCTAAATGAACGATACTACTACTACGTTTAGCGAATCTAGAATCGTGGGTAACCATACAAATGGTTCTGCCTTCCTCATTTAGTTCATCAAATAAGTCCATAATGGCATTGGCATTTTTTGAGTCTAGATTACCGGTAGGTTCATCTGCTAACAAAATTGACGGGTCAACCACTAAACTTCGAGCGACCGCAACGCGCTGCTGTTGACCCCCAGAAAGTTGTGCAGGGTAAAATTTAGCTCTGTCGGCCATATTCACCTTAGCGAGAGAATTCATGGCAATTTCTATTCTGTCTTGTTTTTTCATCTTTCGATAAGTCAGCGGCAGGGCGACATTTTCCAATACTGTTAAATCGCCAATCAAATTAAACGCTTGAAAAACGAAGCCTATTTCTTTGTTGCGTATTTCTGCCCGCTGATAAACGTCTAACTCGTGTACTTTATGACCATTCAATAAATATTGACCTTCGCTTGAAGTATCAAGTAAGCCTAAAATAGACATCAAGGTTGATTTTCCACAACCAGAAGGGCCAGCAATACTTAAATAGTCACCGGCGTTAATCGTCAAGTTAACATTTTTGATAGCGCTGATAACACCAGCCTCAGTGGTGAAGGTTTTGGTTAATGACGTTAATTGTATAAGTGGTTTATTGTTCATTTTATGTATCCTTTTTACATCTTTTCATCAAGAGAATAACGTTTTTGTTCAAACTTATGGTTAATCAACTTGGTGTTATTGTTCGCGTAAAGCTTTGTTTGGCTCAATAGCTGTTGCTTGTCTTATTGGCAGTAATATTGCGACTGCCGCTACAAGCATTACAACGCCTGCGGTGATAAAGTACATGGTTAAATTTAGTGGATCGGTTTGATAAAGAACGGTGCCAAGTAATGGCGAAATAAATGCCATGATAAAAGCACCTAGCCCTACACCTCCTGCACATAAAGATAAGCCTTGAACCGCGAATAAGGCACGAATCCGTTTGGGATTAGCGCCCAATGCCACGCGTATACCAATTTCTTTTCTACGTTGACTAACGTTATAAGCGACTACGCCCATTACACCGCTTAGCGTTATTAAAAAGGCTAATAAGGCAAACATAGAGACCAATAAGCCGACCAATGTAGAAGAAGCCATTGACTTGTCTTTGATAAATTCAAAACTGTCGATATTTTCTATTGGCTGCAAAGGGTTCACTTCATGAACAATGTCAGCTATTAAAGGGCTAATCGATGATACTGACATGTTAGTATTGATCAGTAATTGCAGGTCATAATGCCAACCTATAATCCAATGGGTATAAAATGTGGGAACTGGCGCGATGTTAACACCAACTTCACGAATATCGCCAACAACCCCCCGTATCGTTTTCCATGTTTTTCCATCATCCAGTGAAATACGTTTTCCGAGCGGATCTTCGTTGATAAAATAACTATCTACAAATTTCTGATTGACCAAAATTACGCGAGGGCTGTGTTCATCATCAGATTCAGTAAAGTAACGCCCTTGCAATAAAGGAATGCTTAATATTTGATGAAAATTGGCCGAAACTTCATTTCTTAATGCGTCTGGTCGTTCATCTCGACCAACAGGGGCTTGTCCTTCTATTTGGAAAAAGCGTCGTTTATCTCTAATTTTAACAAATGGAATTTCCGTAGCAAAACCAGCTCGGGTTATGCCTGGAATAGCTTCTAGTTTACGTACTACCTCGCGCACAAATTCAACACGGGTTTCTGGGCTAGAAGATAGATTTACCGTGATCACATTAGTGGTTTCAAAACCAGTTGATTGATGGCTCAAACGATACAAACTTAAACTCACTAAAGATGCACTGGTTAATATAATAAATGCCAAGCAAAATTGGGCGACTAATAATGTCTGGCGAAGCTTAATGCTGCTTCCACTTGCGGTAATGTTACCGCTACCTTCTTTCAACGCTTCGTTAATATTACGCTTTTGAAAAGCTGCCGTTGCGCCGCTGAGAATACCGGTAAGCAATGAAATCAAAAGACAAAAGGTGAGCACACTGCCATTAATTTTTACTTCGCTGGCAAGTGGAGTATAAAGCGCGGCAAAATCAGAAAGTAGATCAACACTCATAAACGCCAGTCCGAGTCCCAATAACCCACCTAACATGGATAAAATAATACTTTCAGTTAACACTTGCCTAGCAATACGTCTAGGGTTTGCCCCTAAAGCTTCTCTTATGGCGAACTCTTGTTTACGGCTTGCTGTTCGCGCTAGGTTTAAGTTAGCGACATTGGCACAAGCAATAAGTAATACCAGTGCGGTTATCCCCATCAGTAAATAAAAGGTCGGGCCGGCGTCACCGGTCATATCAATGCGCATTGGCGTTAAGGTATTGCTTAATCCCTGACTTTGCGGGTAATCGTCAGGGTATGATGCTGCTAACTGATTAGATATTGTATTAAACTCAACACTCGCACTTTGCAAACTAACCCCTGATTTTAATTTGCCATACATAGTAGATATGGGCATTGAACGTTGGCCGATAAACATATCGCTACCACGACCACCACACGAAGAAGAACCCATCCAGATATCATTTTCAAAGGGATACGCTGGTAAAGGCGGTAAAACACCAATCACTTGAATTGCTGCGTCATTCATTTGCAGAACAGTCCCTATAACATCAGGATCGCTACCAAATTTTTCACGCCAGTAATGATGAGATAAAACCATTAATGGTTTGGCTCCTGGTTCATCTTCACCGGGTAAAAATGTACGTCCTAAGATTGGGCGTATGCCTAACATTTCAAAAAAGTTCCAACTTACCACGCCTCCTTCAACATTTGCGGCGTCACCATATCCGAATAATGAAAAAGACATTTGATGATACTCAACTAAATGGTCTAGGCTCTCATTTTTAGTTATATAGTCCATTGCCGTGGGCACAGAAATGGGTACGTCAAAACGATTTATTTTAGGGTTATTGGTTTTCAGTTTAATCAACTGCTCGCCGTCTGCAAAAGGCAAGGGGGCTAATAATACGTTGTGCACCATGCTATATATGGCGGCATTCGCACCTATACCCAAAGCTAGAGTGATCACAATAAGTGCACAGATAGCGGGTGTTTTTAAAAAATTTCGACAAGCAAATTGAATGTCTTCAATGAAAGTTTGCATTTATCTCTTGTCCTCATAGTTATTCATCTGATATTTCCTAACATGTTATTTGTCTAACGTTTCTATTTACCTAAGGTAAATTCATTTATTTTGTCGTATTTATTCGTGGATGATACGATAACAAAGTCGCCTTCCTGTAACGGTGCCATTACTTCAATTACGTCAACGGATGTACGACCAAAGTTAATCTGTTGTCTCTTTGCTATCGTTTGGGATTCATTGAGTACGAATAGACTGCTAGATGAGTACTCTTGACTATACACAGGGCGCTTTAGCTTTAAAACATTCTTTAGTTGCTCTAACGCAATTACGCCGTCGATGCGTAAATCTGGTCGGGCACCTATTAAAACATCATCGGTAAAATAAACATCAACAATAACAACACCTTCTTTTACCGATGGGTTGATACGTTTTACAATGCCCGAGGCCAGTTTCCCCCCTGCAGATATTACAACGTTTTGACCTTTTTTAACGTCTTTAACTTGGCTTTCTTGTACCCTTAATTCCGCTTTTAAGTTATCTTGTTCGGCAATACGAGCCAGTACAGTACCTACTCTAAAAGGTTCACCGACTTGTAATGTGACTTCTTGCAGTATGCCTTTGGTGGTCGCTTTAACATAAAGGTCGTCGGCAAGCTTTTCTTGTAGCAACAATTGACGTGTTGCCTGATTTATTTTCGCTTGCGCAGCTACTAATTCTGCTTTTTTCATTTGTGGTAGGCTGTCTAATAATTCAATTTCTAACTTATGCTGAATCCCAAGCTGTTTTTCTAATAATATTGACTCATTGTAATCAATGTTCGATACCGCGCCTGTTTTCAGTAATCGTTGATTAGCTGCTCTGCGCAACTTGGTCATTTCATAACGTGCGCTAAAGTCTGCCACAACAATACGCTGTTTTAGTACAGTTTGCCGCCAACGCTGTTGTAATGAATGATGAGCGGATTGCAATACTTCTACCTCTAACCTCGCTTCATCAACAGCTTGTGTTAATTCCGGATTTTTAAGCACCATAATAACACTGCCAACTTCAACGGTATCACTGGCTTCAAGTCGTATCTCTTTAACTTGTCCGCTTGATGTCGCAGATAAAAAGTTCGATGCTATTGGCACTAACGTGCCAGATGAGCGCACTTCACGAACTAAATCACCTTTTACGACTTGAGCTATTATCACTTCATCGCAAGGCACTTGTGTTTCATGGCTCAGATCATTGATGTGATTCCAAGCAATAATCAGTAAGATAATAACGGCGCTAACAATCAATAGCTTTTTAAATAGCGGCCGACGTATAGACTGCTTTTGAGGTATTTGCATAAGAGTATTACTCATAAATAACGCTAAGGTTAATAATGTGTGGCTAGGTGCTTACATAAATAACCAAACCACTCGTTTGAACATGGCCTTGATCTTAAAGGTTAGGAAGCCAAAATATATGGGCGGCCGAGTATATGCCTATAGCCATAACACCGGTCAATAAGAATAGACTTCCAGCCATCGCGAATTGACCGGTAGACTTTCCGTTATCACGCAGTCGAAAATAACATTCTAGTATGAGCAGCGGCACCAAATAACCCGCAAAATTCAATACTAGGTCAAAAGGCCCGGTAAGGTTGCCATTTGTGCCAGGGGAAGTGCCATCATTAACGAATATCCAAAAGCCTCTAATAACTCGGAAGAACCATACGCCACTGACAAGGATAAATAATCGAAGCGCCCAGCGTCGATGAATAGCAATTTTACGCGCCATAGCAAAACGTACGGTCATAATGGCGCAAATGATAACGAGCACTCCGTCTAAAGAGGTACCGATTTGTCCCATCACACCACCAATTATTGCTTCTCGGCTCCAAATCATATAAATGGCCGCGACACTGATCACTAAAGACGTGATTATATAGAAACGCCCATTTATGCGATGAAAGGTAGGGTAGTTG
>Ga0209291_1002375_pt1 | contig 15286 bp, 9 predicted proteins | sample GOMGulsemesocosm_FD_184633 | JGI IMG/M metagenome (GOLD analysis project Ga0209291, IMG submission 184633) | Methane-oxidizing microbial communities from mesocosms in the Gulf of Mexico - GOM9B Gulf of Mexico (SPAdes) (version 2) | ecosystem: Environmental > Aquatic > Marine > Cold seeps | place...
CTTCTGCTTGTACTTGCGCAAATGAGCTTAGCCCCAAAATTACTGCGGTGCTTAAAAGTGATTTTCTAAATCCTGTCATTTCTTATTCTCCAATAATGTAGCAGCAATACGTTAATAACGTCCTTTTAACTGCTTAAAAACATGCTAATGGCCGATTGAAATTACATCATGTAATTCAACAACGGCAGCTTTTACTTCCCGCACAAAGCGCTAACTTGCCCAAATCGAACCTTCATAAGGTGGAAGTCACCTATCAGGTATTCAACAGCTTGGATGGCAATTTTACTTTGCACATGACTACTCGTTAATGTTAACTTGGTTTTAGGGCACTGACAACTTTTGTTCCAATGCGCTACAAATAAACCCCTGATAAACAAGGTAGATAACAGTTTGACTATTCTATCAAAGAGGGCTGTAGCGCCACCGTTGAAAAAATAAGTCTTATTTAATCTAGGCAGTGATGGCGAATGTCGCAATCATCCTAAAGGGCTATTTTTATTCACAGGATCGATGTAAAAAGCTGAGAAGGCGGTGTCTATAAACGAGCGATGATGCAGCAAAAAGGTGATAGGGATGCGCTTTCACATTCTTTTTGTCGCTCTGTTTAATGGGTAAATTTATTTACTAGCGAGGAATGCTTAGAAGTTTATTTATTATCATCTTTTATGCTGTTTTTCCGGTCAGACCATCAAAATTTAGTATCATTTGAGCTCAGTTTGCTTTAAATATATTCCTACTCGTTAATACCTGAACGCATGATGAACATTGCTAAACTTGGCATGCTTTGTTCGTTTAAATAAAAACAAGAAGTACTAGCAGTAATTCTTTTGAAATAACGGTTTTGTTATTTCAAGTATGTTTTTTACGAAATGGAAGAATTCACATGAATTTCAAATTATCTATTGTTACATTGGCTTTATTACCTTCTCTAGCTATGAGCGCTCATGCTGCTCAAACAGAAAAATATGATAGCGATTCGGTGATCGTTTTATTTAAAGATGGAACGACAAAAAGTCAAAAATTACGCGCCTGGCAATCAGTTGGTGCAAGTATTTCAGATAGAAACCGCGATGGCAAAGACGACAAATTCAGAACGTTACATCGTGGGTTGTTGGCACATGCTCAACTTGGAAAATTGACGGTTGAGGCAGCGATTAAAGAGCTTAGCAAGAATCCAAACGTTAAATACGCTGAACCTAACTTCATCTATACCACTAGCTCAGTGCCAAATGATGCGCGCTATGATGAGCTATGGGCACATAATAACGCCACGACTCCGGGCGGTGATATGAGCTCAGAGGCTGCTTGGGATATAGCGACTGGTGATAGTGACGTCATTGTTGGTGTCATCGATACTGGTGTTGATTATAGTCATGAAGACTTAGCCGACAACATGTGGGTAAATACTGGCGAAATCGCCGGTGATGGAATAGACAATGACGGCAATGGCTATATTGATGACGTGCACGGCATCAATGCTATAGATGGTTCTGGTGACCCAATGGATGATGGCGATCATGGTTCACATGTAGCGGGCACACTTGGCGCTAAGGGTAATAACGGCATCGGTGTTACCGGTGTAAACTGGGATGTGTCAATTATCGGTTGTAAATTCCTAAGCGGCGCTGGTAGCGGTTCAACTGCGGATGCGATCGAATGTATCGATTACATGGTTGCGCTTAAAAATAGCGGTACCAACATCGTTGCATTAAATAATTCATGGGGTGGTGGCGGCTTCAGTCAAGCACTTGAAGATTCAATTTCTGCGGCAGGTGATGCAAATATCCTATTTGTTGCAGCCGCTGGTAACGACCAAACAGATAATGATGCAGCACCTCATTATCCGTCTAATTATACATTAGACAATGTTTTATCTGTTGCAAGTACATCGAATCTTGACCTACTATCGCTTCATCCTACATGGGGCTCAAACTGGGGAGCGACGTCAGTTGATATGGCGGCGCCTGGTTCTGCAATCCTATCCACCATTCCAGGTGGTTATGCGACATTCTCAGGAACGTCAATGGCAACACCACAAGTTACTGGTGGCGCAGCACTGGCGTACTCGATCAATCCAAACCTTTCGGCGCTTGAGCTTAAAGCACTCTTAATGACTAGTGGCGACGCCATAGATGACCTGCAAGGTAAGATGGTTGAAGGGCGCCGTTTGAATCTCGAGCAATTACTTATTGATACTGACCCTCAACCTGGTTTTAAACTATCGGTTGATGCAAACTCTATGCAAAAAGTAGTTGGCGAAACCGCGACGTTTGAATTTTCTGTTGGCTCTATTGCGGAATGGGGCGGTGATGTTGCTGTAACACTCGAAAGTAGCCTAGATGGTGCCGTACTTAGTGCAAGTACTGTGTCAACTGGCGGTATGTTTACGTTAACAGTACCGTCTACCGCAGAAACAATGTGGGGAGATTACGAGTTTACCGTAACCGCTGCTGGCGATACCGATGGTGACGCTGCAACACCGGATGTGATGAAAGCGAAGATGGTTACAGTAAGTCTATTACCAGAAGGGCTTTCTGATAACACTTACATTAACGATGACGCCATGGCCATTCCGGATAATGACGCTGATGGGATCAGCAGTGTTATCAATGTTCCAGATCCGCTGACCGTATTTGGCACAAGTGCCTATGTAAACATCACTCATACATGGTCTGGTGATATCACGTTAACATTAACATCACCAACCGGAACACAGAAAGTACTTCGTTCTGGCACTGGTGGTAGTGCAGATGATATCGATGAAAGCTATTCAACGGATGTATTTAATGGTGAAGTTGCAACCGGAGACTGGACGTTAAATGTTTCGGATAACGCAAGTGCTGATACTGGTACATTGAACAACTGGTCTATGACGCTAACAGCGATTGGTGAAGTGTTACCAGCGGCACCAAACGCGGCATTTGAATTCGATAATACTACCGGCTTAAGCGTACCGTTTACTGATGCTAGTACGGATTCGAACGATGACATCATGAGTTGGGCATGGAACTTTGGTGATGGTAACACATCAGCAGAGCAAAACCCTACCCATGTATACGCAGAGGCTGGTACTTACGATGTTTCGCTAGTTGTTACCGATAGCGGTGAACGCTCTGACGAAGTGATGCAGTCAGTCACAGTTGCTTCTGAAGCAATTGCACTTGACGTACGTCGTCAATATCGTTCGCGTCTTGGTACGATGCGCGTTAGTCTAACGTGGAACAGCATTGGTGAGGAAGTATCTGTTTACCGTGATGGCGAAATGATTGCCACCATCAACGACAGTGGTCGTTTCACCGACAGAATGCGTAATGCAACAGCTGATAGCTATGTCTATACTGTATGTGGTGCTGGTGATATTTGTTCAAATGAAGTAACTGTTTCTTTTGAATAATCGTTGACCAAATTCACTTCTTAATAAAGTCGATGCGTAAGCATCGGCTTTTTTTATGCTAATTCTAACGACTTATAAAACTCTTTTCTAAAACATTGCTCGGGCGTTGAGATAGATCAACCTTAGTTAATATTGTCATTGTAACCACCGCTAATCATTTATTACTAAATATAGCGTGTAGCTATCGTGCTAAAGAATCAAAACCAGACAGTGACTTACCATCGTTTGACGATGACTCTAAATATTTGTAATTTAACGAAATAGGACGCTCAATTACTCTCTCGCAACCGCTGTAAAGCGAGAGTCAACAAATCTTGACAGTTAGCTTTCTAGTTAATTCCACAAATCCTTTACTATTAGTTATAAATCTCTAAACTCCCGCTACTTTTATCGCATCGCCGATTGCTATACTATTTAATTAATCGCCAATCATACTGGATTTGACTTGACTACTTTCCCCTTTGCCCAGCGCCGAAAATTCATTATTAATCTTGGTAAGGCGTTGCATAAATTCGGTACTCCCGCCTACCGTCTCGAAGCGCATCTGCTTAATGTCGCCGCGATTTTAGGGTTGGGCGGTTCGTTCATCGTGACTCCAACATCACTTACTTTTGCTATTTGGCTAAAAGGTGAACACGATGCACAGCATAACTATGTAGTACGTGTGAAACCAGGCGATTTAGATCTGGGATCATTAGCCCGTACCGATGAGCTGGTGGAAGAGTTGGCTTGCGGCCAACGTTCATTAGACGATGCGATTGACCGACTCTATCAAATAGAGCACAAGCCAGCGCCATATTCTCATTTTGTTACTTTTTGGGCCTTCGGTGTATCTGGTGGCGCCTTTGCGATGCTAATGGCAACCAGTTGGAACGATGTGGTTTGGTCATTTATTATGAGCCTGATCGTTTATCTATTTGTTTACTGGGCGTCTATTTCACGTGGCGTGACAAAGATGCTGGAGCCGTTGGTGTCGATCGTGTCGGCCTTTATGGTGGTGGGCATAATGCATCTTGACCCGCATGTGAATGTTTCATTAGTGGTGTTATCGAGCATTATCGCTTTTATTCCAGGTCTGGCGTTAACCCTTGGCTTGCGAGAGCTAGCGGCGCGTGATTTATTATCAGGCACAGCTCGGATTATGGACGCTATTATGTTGTTGTTTAAGCTCTATTTCGGTGCAGTGCTTGGCATGGCGTTGGGGAAAATGGTCTGGGGACCTGCTGAGTTTATACCGTCTGACCCTATTGCTAGCTGGACAGCATGGTTAGCGGTATTATTATTAGGCTCGAGTCTGGTGGTGATGTTTAAGATTCGAATCAAAGATGCGCCCTGGGGGATTTTAGCCGGCTTTATATCCTTTGGTGTTAGTCTTGCCGCTACCCCATCATTTGGCATTGCACTAGGTGCTTTTTTTGGCGCGTTTAGTGTCGGTATTTATAGCAACATCTATGCGCGGGTGTTTAATGCGCCAGCGATTATTGTGTCGTTGCAAGGGCTTGTTATTTTAGTGCCGGGTAGTAAGGTTTATATTGGGTTAAATACGATGATTTCAGGGGAAAGTATTCTGGCCGTTGAAAGTATCGGTAGTCAGTCGTTCTTGATCTTTATGTCACTGGTCGCAGGCTTGATATTCTCAAGCGTGGTGTTACCACCTAAGCGTTCGTTGTAGCGCTACTTCTCTTTTTTACTGGAGAATGAGCTGGGTAAAAGGTCGACACCGACCATGCCAGCGAGTTTAACCAGCAATGGAATGGTGATGGGAGCGAACGGCAGTATCGCAAATACGCCTAAGCCAAGTCCTTTAAGAATATCAAAAAACTGGGCATGAGCCGCCGCCATTTCTTCTTTAGCGACGTCGCCTCTGGTCGCCTTGGAATAAATCGCTAACATTTCTTTGGTTTCTTGCTTCTCTTGCGAGAGCGCTTGCTTCAGATTGACCATCGTCCGTCTAAAATCTATTTTTGCCCGCCGACCATTGATCCGTATTACCCTAAGCGGGGCACGATGTATTTTCCTAATATGCTTCATAGCTTCCTAGTCATAGGGTCTTTATTAAGATTTTAGAGTTACGTTGAAAATTATAAAGCGCTTGTTTTTCCATCGGCAGTTTTGTGATGTCACCCGGCTCAAATCCTCGCTCTCTAAACCAATGAATTGAGCTGGTGGTTAGCACGAACAGCTGGCTTAGACCCTGACGAATTGCTTGTTTGCTGATCTCATTAACTAGCGCATCGCCTCGTGACGCTTTGCGATATTCAGGGTGTGTTGCAACGCACGCCATCTCACCACTAACACCATCGTTTGCGGGGTATAATGCGGCGCAACCGATGACTAAACCATCCCGTTCGACAATCGTAAAGAGGCTGACCTCCATTTCCAATTGTTCGCGTGAACGTCTGACGAGTAATCCTTGATCTTCTAACGGCTGAATTAAGTCGACAATGCCGCCAATATCCTCAATGGTAGCTTGCCTTAATTGCTCTGCACTTTCCATTACAATTTGAGTACCGATACCATCACGTGAAAACAATTCTTGCAGTAACGAACCGTCTTGTTGATAGCTCACTAAGTGGCTACGTGAAACACCGGCTTTACATGACGCGATTGCAGCGCGTAAATAGATAGAGGTACCGGTCATAATCGCGCCACTGTGTTCTAATTCATCGAGCCTTGCTTGCGCTTGAGATGGAAACATCTCTGCGATCACTTGCCCAGATTCGTTAAGCACGCCATTTTCGGAACAAAAGCCAATCATCTTATCGGCTTCCAATCTGATTGCTAATTGGGTGGCTATTTCTTCTGCGCTGAGATTAAAACTCTCCCCAGTCACTGAGTAACCAATAATACTAACAAGTACGATCGCATTTTGGGCGAGCTGTTGTTTGATACCGGCAGTATCAACGCGGCGAACTTTACCGGTATAACAAAAATCTATGCCATCTTGGACCCCAAAAGGCTGGGCGGTAACAAAATTACCACTCACAACATTAATACTAGCCCCTTGCATTGGCGTGTTAACTAAGCCCTTAGAAAGCAGGGCATTTATCTCAAAGTGCGAACGACCAACTACTTGTTTTATTACGTCAAAAGAGGATTCACAGGTAATGCGTCGCTGATGATGAAACTGACTTGCAATATCTTTTTCAAATAAGGCCTGTTCAATCTGTGGGCGAGCGCCATAGACTAATACTATCTTTATCCCTAGTGATTTTAACAGCGCGATATCATCGACAATATTGGCAAAATTGGGGTGAGCAATACATTCACCGCCGAGCATAATAACGAAGGTTTTGCCGCGATGGGCATTAACATAAGGGGCTGATTGTCGAAACCAACTAACGAGTTTTGTGTCGCGTTGTTGCAAGGCTAAAGTCGCCGTATCAAAGAAATATTCCCCTAGTATATTTAAGCCAACCTAATATACAAGAAATCATTGGTCTAACTTATGCTAAAGAGCAGGACAAAAACCGTCATCGCAAGCGTTCAGTCGCTTGTTGGTGCAAACCTTAACAGGTAAGGACCAAGTATTTCGGCACATTGTTTGGTGTATTGCTGGTGACTATGATAAACGGTCACCGTATCGCTAATCAGCGGCGCGTGCTCTTTAGAGAAACTAAGCGAAGATACTTTAACAGCATGCTTAAGGCTCGCTCGATAGTCTGTTTGTTTTATTAAGTGTAAGCCTTTCTTGGTTGCCAAATCAGTGACTTTACGGGCAACGTCTAAAGGCAGCAATAGATAAACAATGCCACTATCAGTGACCAACTGATCGGCTTTGCTTATGAGCGTTTGATAGCTCAAGCTATCGTTATGACGAGCGGTGTTGCGCGCGCTATCCGTATTTTTTAGGTGCTGGTCAAAAAATGGTGGGTTACTGATCACAACATCAAATTTAACGTTTGGCTGATAATGACAGATGTCTTGTTCAATCACCTCTATATCTGACGGCCACGGGCTGGCTTTGATATTTTGTTGCGCTTGAATAGCGGCACTATTGAGCAGTTCAATGGCGGTTACTTTACTGGCTCCTTGCTGTTTGGCCATTAAACTTAGTAAGCCGGTACCCGCGCCGATGTCTACTACTGTGTCCATCGGATTGATGGGCGCTAAGGCGCCAAAGACTAATGAATCGGTGCACACTTTCATGGCACATTGATCTTGGGCGATTGAAAATTGTTGGAGTTTAAACATCATGTGACTCATCTGTTGGCGCATCAGCCGGTAATGGCGATAAAGGGTGACCTTGCTTAAGGCGCTTGATCCAATAGCGATTAGGGTTTAATTGATTAAGCATCTGTTGGCTAACCGGTTGCGGCTCACCGCTTATTTGTGCGGCGATAATTTCTGCGAGCAGTGGGGCCGATGTGATGCCGCGTGACCCTAAGCCACCTAGCATTAGCAGGTTGTTATAAATAGGGGCATTGTCATAACGATGTGAAGGTTTACCTTTCGCTAAGTCACCGTACATTGTTTGAGTATTGCTGACGTTAGGCACATTGCCAACCATTGGCAGGTGATCTTTTACACTCATTCGAACCCCTATTTTTCCAGCGGGCTCCGCCGTTTCAAATGAATGGGTCCATGGTGCGTTTAGACTATCAGATTGTAGTTCGGTTATATTCTTTTCAGTCACCTCAACACGTAGTTTTGCATTGATAACGTCACGTTCGAAACTCGCGCCTATACTATGGTTTCCGCGATGAGCGGGGGTTATGTAACCCTGATAACACAATACGCTAGCTAATGGTTGAGATTGTGCCGTGCTAGCCAGTTGAGAGACTTGTCCTGCGGTCGCATACATCGGTAGCGCATCCGTTTGGTTAAAATCAGCCAGGTGATGGCCGTTTGCCAAGACTAACGTGGTGGCTTGAAACGTTTCGTCGTCGCGAGTGGTCAATAGCCAACCATCGTTATCGGGTAATATGGTAGCAATTTCGGTATTTAAAAGAATGTCGAGTCTACCAAGTGTTGATGCTTGGGCTAAAAGTGTTTCGGTCATTACTCTTGGACTGATCCAGCCACCTTGCGGATAATACAATCCGGGTACGCCGATCGCGACATTAGCTTGTTGCGACATCTGTTCCTTGCTGAGCGCTTGGATAATATCACTAGAAAAGAGCCCGCAGTCACGTAATTTTTGTTGGCGTTGCGATTGTCGCTCGTCATAGGCCAGCTGAAGGACACCACATAAATCACCACTCGCTGTAATCTGCTTAGTTAATGGCTGATAAAGGCTTTTAGCAACACCAAATGCCTGACTGTAAAACTGACTCAGTTGGTCATTATTAGGATTCAAGAGGGGATAGAAGCCTCCTTGACGGTTACCTGATGCCCCTTGAGCAATGGCGCTGTCTTTACAAATGAGCGTCACCGCAATACCGCGTTTTACCAAGGCTAACGCCGCTGTTGCGCTTGCGATGCCACCTCCAATTATCGTGACTGACTGGGTTGGTTCATTACGAGAGGGGAGTTGACGGTAGTACCACGATGTTTGTGAGCATTTTGCTGATTTATCCGTTAGTGAAGCGGTGATCATCTCGCGCTTCTTACCAAAACCTTTTACTTTTGTGATGGTAAAACCTGCGCGTGCTAAACCACGTCTTACTTCGCCAGCGGCGGTAAATGTTGCTAATGACGCATCAAGCTTGGAACACTTAGCAATGTTTTGATATAAATCGTCACACCACATGTCAGGATTTTTACTGGGGGCAAAGCCATCAAGGTACCAACAATCGACCAACCCATGTGATGGGTAATGGAGGGCCGGTAACGAATCTTTAATATCGCCAAACCAAAGGTCGAGGATGACAATGGCTTGGTCGTCGCTGCTAAACTGACGACGGTGGCAGCCACCTACAGCGCTGGGGTAACAGTCTTGCAGTTGTTGGGCCAGAACTGCAAGGATAGGCCAGCGCTTATGGGCGTTTGCTAAATCGTCTTGGGTAAGCGGGTACTTTTCGAAGCTAATAAAGTAGAGACGCTTCAGACAATGACTAGGGTTGTGCGCTCGCCAGTGGAGGAAGAACTCCCAGGTTGCCAGAAAATTAAGCCCGCTTCCAAACCCGGTTTCTGCTATTACAAAATAAGCTGCCGTACATTGTGACCAACGCTGGGCCAATTTATTTTGTTCAATGAAAACATAGCGGCTTTCGTCGAGGCCGTCATCGGTTGAAAAATACAAATCATCAAACAACTCAGCACTGGGTTCACCATTTTCATTCCATGACAAAATTGCATTTTTTATTAGCTGAGACAATAGTTTAGTACCTAAATCGAAATTTTAAGGGTATTATAACACTTCTTTATCGATGAATTAGCGCTTAAGAACATAAATTTATAGATGAAAGCTGACCACTACAGCGAAAGAAACTCATTACAATGCTTGCAACTTAAGTTAGGACAGGATTTAAAATGAAACGTGCAGTTATCACAGGGTTAGGCGTAGTATCAAGTATTGGTAATAACGCAGAGGAAGTAACACAAGCGTTACGCGAAGGCCGCAGCGGCATTACTTACTCAGAGCAATTTGAAGAATATGGTTTACGTAGCCGTGTTTGGGGCGATATTGATTTAGAACCAAGTGATTTTGTTGACCGTAAAGCGTTACGTTTTATGGGCAAAGCGTCTGCTTATACGTATGTTGCTATGCAGCAAGCCATTGATGATTCTAAATTAACGCCAGAAATGGTGTCTAACTTCCGTACCGGTATTGTTGCTGGAACTGGCGGCGCATCATCTTCTGATCAAGTCGTTGCTGCGGACAAATTACGTGACAAAGGCGTAAAACGTGTTGGTCCTTATTTAGTGCCTCGTATTATGTCGAGCACGGCGTCTGCGACGCTGGCTACGCCGTTTAAAATTAAAGGTATTAATTATTCAATCAGTTCAGCTTGTGCGACATCTGCACATTGTATTGGTCATGCCTTAGAGCAAATTCAACTTGGCAAGCAAGATATCGTGTTTGCTGGTGGCGGTGAGGAAGTCGATTGGACCCTAGCGATGGGCTTTGATGCGATGGGCGCATTATCAAGTAAGTATAATGATACACCTGCTAAAGCGTCACGTACTTATGATGCTAACCGTGACGGTTTCGTCATTTCTGGCGGCGGCGGTATGGTGGTGGTTGAAGAGCTTGAGCATGCATTAGCTCGTGGCGCACATATCTATGCTGAAGTGGTTGGTTACGGTGCAACATCTGATGGTTTCGATATGGTCGCACCGTCTGGTGAAGGCGCTATCCGTTGTATGCAACAAGCGATGGCTACCGTTGATAGCGACATTGACTACATCAATACGCATGGTACTTCGACCCCTGTTGGCGACGTTAAAGAACTTGGCGCAATCAAAGAGCTATTTGGTGATGATATGCCTGCTTTCGGTTCAACGAAATCATTAACGGGTCATGCACTTGGCGCCGCTGGCGTACATGAAGCAATCTATTCATTATTAATGATGAAAAACGATTTTATTGCCGCGTCTATTAACGTTGATCAACCAGATGAAGAAGCAGCAGGGTTGCCGATTGTTACGCAACTGACGCAAGGTGCATTTGATACAGTGATGTCAAATAGCTTCGGCTTTGGCGGCACCAATGCGACCTTAATCTTTAAAAAGTTCGCAAAGTAACATCAGGCTGCTAAATCAATGCCTCTTAATGTGGATTGATTTAAATCAGTATAAAAAAAAGCCAGACACTCGTCTGGCTTTTTTTATTGATAGCTAATAGTTGTTTGCTTTTGTTACAATTTAGCTTATTTGCTTGAGGAAATTTGTGATGCTAAATGTGTTAGCCGACGAGAATATGCCATATGTTGACGAGCTATTCGGTAGTTTTTCAAATATTGTTAAAAAGTCTGGCCGTGACATGGTGTGCGAGGACCTAATCGATGTCGATGTCTTACTCGTTCGCTCTATCACCAAAGTAGATCAACAGCTATTACGACTAGCCAATAACTTGCGCTTTGTCGGCACCGCAACTATTGGTGTCGATCATATCGACAGCGACTATTTGGCACAGCGGGACATTGCATGGAGTAGTGCACCTGGGTGCAATGCGATGGCTGTAGCCGAATACGTATTAAGTGCGCTAAGCGTATTGGTTACTCAAGGACTACAGGGTAAAACAGTCGCCATTGTCGGGGCTGGTAACATCGGTACGAGGCTTGCGGCTAAATTCGACGCACTTAACGTAGATTACTTTTTTTGCGATCCGCCTAAACAACGCGCAGGCGCGGTCGGTGATTATCGCGATTTTAACGCGGTAGCCAATGCGGATATTATCTCGTTTCATGTCCCTATCGTTCGCGAAGGTGATGATGCGACGTACCACTTGGTCGATAAGATATTTCTCAATAAACTCAAGCCTGGTACGATTCTAATCAATAGCTGTAGAGGAGATGTTGTTGATAATAAAGCATTAAAAGAGCACCTTCAGCATAACAAAGGACTTAAAACGGTGATTGATGTGTGGCAAAACGAACCCACCATTGACCTTGAACTCCTTGATTTAGTGGATATCGCAACACCTCATATCGCGGGTTATAGCTTAGAAGGCAAGGCAAACGGCACCTTCATGCTGTATCAACAATGGTGTCAGATTGACGATATTGAGCAACAAAAGACGGTTAATGATCTACTGCCCGCACTGCCATTTAGCCAATTGAAAATTGACCAACTGATTGATACAGACAGCCTAAACAAATTGGTTAAACTTATTTACGATATCAGAGATGATGATGATTTGTGCCGAATTCGCGGAATTGATGCAAAGGGCTTTGATAATTTAAGAAAACAGTATAAAGTGCGCCGCGAATTCAGTGCATTATCGGTGGCTACAGATAATGAGCATAACGTAGATTTCTTGAGTAACCTTGGGTTCTCAGTCTGTGTAAATCAATAAGCCATAGCGGTTAGCAAACTCAAAAGATTGGAGAAAATTATGTCAGAAAAATTTAATGTTGCAGTTGTTGGTGCGACGACGGCTTTGGGTAAAGCTATTATCGAATTGCTTGAGCAGAGAGATTTCCCGATTGATGTCTTAACGGCTGTAACGACACAAGCAACCGATGAAGATTCAGTGATCTTTAAATCAAAGAATAATGCGCTAACGCTTGCTGATAGTGTTGACTGGAATCGCATAAACCTTGCGTTCTTTTGTGATACCGATGAAGTCTCACTTAAATATGCACCGTTAGCGGCTGATGCTGGTGTTCCAGTGATTGATGCAACGAACGCGTTTAATACCCGTCCTGAAATTCCGATGGTTATTCCGCATATTAATGGCGAAGCCATTGGCGATTTCCGTAATGCTAATATCATTGTTAGCCCGTCGCCGAGCGTAGTCCAACTTTGGACGGCGCTTAAACCCATTTATGATCAGGTCGGCATAGCGAGAGTCAGTGTGACTTGTCACCACTCTGTAAGCAGTGCAGGCACTGAGGGGATCAATGAATTGGCACGCCAATGTGGCAAATTGCTTAATGGCATGCCAGTGGAAGATAATCCGTTCGCGGCGCAATTAGCGTTTAACACATTACCACAAGTAGGAAAGGTGTTGGATAACGGTTTAACCGATATGGAACAACAGGTGATAGATCAAAGCGCCAAGTTACTTGGTGATAACGGTGTGATGATTAATCCCGTGAGTGTAATGACGTCTGTATTCTACGGCCTAGCTCAATCGGTGAATATTGAGACCTTGAACCCCGTTGAACCAGAAGATGTCATCGCCTGGTTAAACGAAGTGGAGCACCTTGAATTAGACCCAACACATCAACCAACGCAAGTTGAAGATGCTACGGGCAGTGATTTTGTCCATGTCGGCCGATTGCGAGTAGATCCATCACATCCACACGGCATAAACCTTTGGTCAGTTGCGGACAATATTCGCACTACATCGGCATTAAATTGCCTTAAAATTGCCGAAACTTTATTACGCGATTTTTATTAAGTTGCCAGTCTGATTCAGTGGCCTGCGCAGGCCACTGATTTTTCTCTAAATCCCTTCTAGCGCCTATACTGGTGCGCAAATTGCAGTTAATTACCTAGTGGTAATTTAATGGCGTTAATTTATTAATTAAATTGCTATATATTTAAGTAAATTAACTGATACTATAAGCCGTTTATAGCATTTTTAGTTAAGATCTTATTTCAGCGCCTAAACACGATATACATCGTTTTCATATTGGCTATAATAAACGTGCTATTGAAAGAAACATTATGAATTTGCAAGCTATTTATACCAGTTGAATTTTATAACAGAAATTTTAACAATGTCGGCAGCCGTAAGGGGTTGCCTGAATGGTGGTCAGTAAATTAACCCGTTTGGTATCAGTACTTCGTCAAGGGAAAAAGATGGACGCATTTAAACAAAACAGTACATCATTAATGAAAGCTTTAGTTGGTTTGATCGCATTTAGTGCAGTGATCACGTCCACCAGTGCGATTGAGTTAGTTGGACCTAAGCATCAGAAAAAAATTGTTGCAACAGCGACGCCAGTCTACGGCCCAATTACCAACAGTGATACATTGTGGCGTATCGCACTCAATGCCAGAAAGGATCCCAGTTTAAGCGTTGACCAAGTGATGATCGCTATTTTTATGGCTAATCCAAACGCGTTTGTCGATAACAATATTAATCTGCTGAAGAATGGTGCCGTGTTAAAGATCCCGAGCGTCACTGATATTAAAGCCATTACGGTTAATCAGGCCAAAAATAAAGTAGCGCAAGATAGCCAATTATTACCAGCGGCGAAGAGTAAACTCGAACAACAGCCAACCCCAACGACTAAGACGTCGAGTCCATCACAAACTACCCAAGCCGATGCCGCGCCGATTGAAGTCGATGATAGCGCGCAAACCGACGTAACGAATACGGACACTCCTGCACATAGCAAACAACTCCAATCAGCGATGGCTGATATGCAATTGCTAATGGATGAGAATAGCGCATTGCGTAGCCAAATTGATCAACTAACGGTTAAGTTAGAGTCAATGCAAGCGCAAGAAGCCATCGATTTACAAGCGCACAAAGAGTTAGAGACGCTAACGCAAGAACTACAACAAATCGAAAGTGAAAAGATGAATGAAAGTTCATCTATTATGAACAACGGCTGGTTCATTGCTGCTATTTCTAGCATTCCCGCGTTGCTTGGCCTTGGTGGTTTGTTCTATTTTCTAGCCAGAAGATTTAAAGGACAGCCGGAAGAAGAAGTACAAGCAACAGAAGTTGTAGCCGTTGAGGCTGACCTATCATTAGAAGACGATACGCTCAGTGAAGACTTGTTAGATGATGAGCTATTAATTTCTGATGACGATGACGAACTCGCCTCATTGGATGATCTTGACGATGATTTGCTGGCGCCATCACTTGACGATGAGCTATTAGTGCCTGACGATGAGCTAGATTCGATTCAATTGGACATTGACGACGATGAGTTAACCGATGATTTGCCGTTAGATGACAGCACGATCATTAGTGAAGATGATATCGATGCGCTCTTAATGCAAGCCGATGAAGAAGCCGCGGACAACGATGACATTGTCAGTAGCGATGACATTGATGCCTTACTGGCAAGTGCAGAAGCCGATGAGGCGGAAGCAGCACCTGTTGATGCCGATGATATTGATGCCTTATTAGCAAGTGCGGGCGACACCGCTGTCGATGCCGATGATATAGATGCGTTATTAGCGAGCACAGAAGCAGCGCCTGTTGATGCCGATGACATCGATGCGTTATTAGCGAGCGCAGAAGCAGCGCCTGTTGATGCGGATGATATTGATGCCTTATCGGCGAGCGCAGAAGCAGCGCCTGTTGATGCGGATGATATTGATGCCTTATTAGCGAGCGCAGAAGCAGCGCCTGTTGATGCCGATGATATTGATGCCTTA
>Ga0209291_1002377_pt1 | contig 15283 bp, 13 predicted proteins | sample GOMGulsemesocosm_FD_184633 | JGI IMG/M metagenome (GOLD analysis project Ga0209291, IMG submission 184633) | Methane-oxidizing microbial communities from mesocosms in the Gulf of Mexico - GOM9B Gulf of Mexico (SPAdes) (version 2) | ecosystem: Environmental > Aquatic > Marine > Cold seeps...
AAGAGTACAGGAAATACTTCATTTCCTTGTACTGCATGCTTTTTACATAAATTATGTAATCCTAAAAAAAGTGCCGCCAATAGGCCTAAATACATCCACATGGCGCGAATATAGCTTACTATTTTATTTTAAAGAAAAGTTTTTTAGTGTAATTACTCTTTAAAATGTTAATGAAATACTTTTTATGCGAACCGAGAAAAGGAGGGAGTGTAATTTGTATGGAATGGTTTGGTTAATCCTTTTTTTTAAATGATAATTCCTTTAGTTAGGATTCTGTAATATGTTTACTCATTATAAGTACAATGTAAAAAAAATCATACACATGTTGTTTAATTAAAAGAGGCTAATCTCTTTGAAGCCTCTTCTAAATTTATTCAAATAAAATTATATATTAAATTTCCAAGATTTATAATAATCATCTACTTGTAATTTCATTGCTTCCTCTGTAATCATAACCGGATTAAATGGGTCTATCATTACAGCTAATTCTTCAGTTGACTTTTTACCAACACTACGTTCTATAGCTCCAGGGTGAGGTCCATGTGGGATTCCTCCTGGATGCAAGGTGATTTGTCCTTTTTGTATGTTATTACGACTCATAAAATCACCATCTACATAATATAATAGTTCCTCAGAATTTATATTACTATGATGGTATGGTGCTGGTACTGCCAGTGGGTGATAATCGTATAATCTGGGTACAAATGAACATACTACAAAACCTGCTGCTTCCCATTGTTGATGAATTGGAGGAGGTAAGTGAATACGACCAGTAATTGGCTCAAAATCGAAAATCGAAAAAGCAAAAGGATAATTGAAGCCATCCCATCCAACTACATCAAATGGATGATTGGCGTAGGTGTATTCCCACAATATATCTTGTTTTTTAGATATAATTTTGAATTCTCCTTTTTCATCATGGGTTTTTAAGTTTTGTGGTAATCTAAAATCACGTTCACAAAAAGGTGAATGTTCTAAAAATTGCCCGTAATTGTTTCTATATCGTTTAGGAGATTCTATAGCACTTGCAGATTCTATAAATAGCAACCTGTTTTCAGTTGTATCAAAATCAATCTGATAAGTAGTACCCCTTGGAATAATTAAATAATCTCCGTATTTAAACGGGATATCACCATACATCGTTTTCAACGTTCCTGATCCTTCATGGATAAAGAACATTTCATCAGCATCACTGTTTCTAAAGAAATAATCCATTGAAAATTTTTCGGGAGCAGCTAAACCAATTTTTAAATCGTTATTCGTAAAAAGTATTTTTCTACTTTCTAAAAACTCTTCCCCTTTAGGAAGTGAAAAACCTTGAAAATTCATGGCTTTCATGTTTTTGTCGATAGCTATTTTTGGAGTTACGTCTTTTCCTCGTATAATCTCTGAAACAACCGTAGGAGGATATAAATGGTAAATTAAAGAAGAGGTTCCAGAAAAGCCAGCTGTTCCGAATAATTCTTCTTGATATAATCCGCCTTTAGGATTGTTAAATGTAATGTGTCTTTTGTGTGGAATTTCTCCCAAAGTATGATATCTAGGCATATGCTTAGTTATTTTAAATAAATGAAATTATGGACTATATATGGTTAAATAGTTGGTTTGTTCATCCATTTAAAATTATACGCGGTATCTGGTATCACTGCTCTTTCAGCCAAACGATACATTCTGTCTGGTAATTTCATTAAATAATCTCTAGCTTTTTCTGCTTCTGCATTTAGCCCAGTCATTTTATCTATCTCCCAAATTTTATTTAGCTTTCTCATGATGTCTACATAATCAAATCCTGTATATACACCTGCACGTTGTGCTACCATCGAAAATTGATGGAATAAAGATGCTTTTTCGGCATGGGATTCTCTTAAATACATTGCTGGCATTATAATTTGATTTTTCATCATATAATAATAAGCCAACATCATTTCACTAGGATCAATCTTAAATATTTCTTTAACAAAATCCGAATACGCAATATGATGACGCATTTCATCTCCCGCAATAATTTTAGACATTTTCGCTAATGCTTTATGTCCTTTTTTACGTGCTATTTTTGCCACATTATTATGTGATACATAGGTTGCTAATTCCTGAAAACTTGTATATACAAAGTTTTTATAAGGATCAGTAGCAGTACCAATATCAAAACCATCAGTAATTAAATGTTGAGTGGACATTTCCACCTCACGCATATCAACTCTTCCTGATAAATACAAGTACTTGTTAAGTACATCACCATGACGGTTTTCTTCAGCGGTCCATGCTCTTATCCATTTCGCCCATCCATTATCAGGATCTTGATGTACACCATCTAAATCTAATAACCATGATTCGTATGTTGGTAATGCTTCTTCAGTAATCATATCACCAATCATAACAACCCAAAAGTCATCATTTAAATCTTTAGAGATTTCTTGAATTTCTTTTACTTCATCAAAAAAGGTGTCTTTTTGAGAGTTTGGCAAAAAATCAGTTGGTTGCCAGATTTCCTCTACAGGTATCAAAAATTTATCTACAAACGAATCGATATTTTTTTCGAGTGTTTGCATTACTTCTTTTCGGATATTTTTTATGGACATAGTCATTATGTTTATGAATTCATCAAAACAAAATAACAACCACTGTACCTGATAAAATATGATATTTGTCAGGTATTACAATTATGTAGTGTAATAATTCTTTAAATGTAGTTTGGCAATAGCTAAAACCCTTCTGAAATATTCTCTAATTTTTTGGCATCTAAAATCTGAATATTCTTTCCTTTAAGGTTAATCAATTTTCCCTTTTTAAATTCAGACAATAACCTGATAGCAGATTCGGTTGCCGTACCAATAATACTAGATATTTCTTCTCTACTTAATTGAATATTAATAAAGCCATCTTCAGTTGTTTCAAAAGTTTCTTGTAAAAAAAGTAAGGTATCAGCTAAACGCTGCTTGACAGTTTTCTGCGCCATATTAGAAAGCGTCATATTTGCATCTTTTAAATCAGCGCATGCAGTTTTCATCATGTCCATCATGAACTTAGGGTTGTGCTCTAAAGTTTCCATAATATCAGCTTTAGGTATAAAACAAGCTTTCATCTCATCCAATGAAGTTACTGTTAATGTAACAGGTTCATCTGCTATTACAGATCTGTAACCCAATACATCACCGCCTTTCATGAATCGAACAATTTGTTCTTTTCCATTGCTATTTAGCTTTGATAATTTACATTTTCCTGATTTCACACAAAAAACACCATTGATAGACGATCCTTCGGTAAATACTACTTGCCCTTTTTTAAATGTAACTTCTGTTTTAGAATCAGACAAACAAGTTAATTCTTCGGTAGTTAAAGATTTGAAGCTATTAAAATGTCTGATAATACATTGGTGGCACTTTCCCATAGTAGAAATAATATGGTACAAAGATATTATAATTATGATAAATATCATTGAATCAAAAGTTAAGTTAGTTGATATTTGTACTCGGTAAAAATAAGTTATGGAAGAGCAGTATTGTTTTCATTGTGGCGACACCAATTCAGTTTATGTTCCTTTTGATAATAAATTGTTTTGTTGTAATGGTTGTAAAACAGTTTATGAAATTTTAAATCAAGGTGAGTTATCCAAGTATTATGACTTAGAAAATAGTCCTGGAAAAGCACCTGAAGCTTTGTTAGGGAAGTATGACTATTTAGCTAATAAAGAAATTATTAATAGTTTGATAGAATTTGATAACGAAACCATTCAAGTTGTAAACTTATATATCCCACATATTCATTGCAGCTCTTGTATTTGGGTGTTAGAAAATCTAAATAAGTTAAATTCAAATATAGTAGCTTCACAAGTAAATTTCCCTAAGAAATCAGTACGGATTACGTATAATTTAGCCGATACATCATTAAAAAAAGTAGTAGAATTACTCTGTAACATTGGTTATGAGCCTTATATCAGTTTAGATGATGCTAAAAAACGGAATAAGAAAGTAGATTACAGTTTGTTATTTAAATTGGTAACAGCTGGATTTGCTTTTGGAAATGTAATGTTTCTATCTTTTCCTGAATATTTCGAATTGGATGAATTTTGGCTTAATCAGTACAAATCTTTCTTCCATCAAATTATGTTAGTTTTATCTTTTCCTGTAGTGTTATATTCAGCTCAAGATTATTTTATATCGGCATATAAAGGATTAAAGCATAAGATTTTAAATATTGATGTCCCAATAGCTTTAGGTATTTTAGTTTTGTTCTTCAGAAGTATTTATGATATTACTACTCATACAGGTCAGGGTTTTTTGGACAGTTTATGCGGTTTGGTTTTCTTTTTATTGTTGGGGAAATTTTTTCAGCAAAAAACCTATGATTTTTTATCATTTGAACGCGATTATAAATCGTACTTTCCAATTGCTGTTACTAAAATAGATGGAGATAACGAATGTGCCATACCTATACATGAAATTAAAAAGGGGGATAGACTTTTAGTTAGAAATGAAGAATTAATTCCTGTAGATGCCATTCTAATAAAAGGGGAGGCTCGTATAGATTATAGTTTTGTAACAGGTGAAGCAAAACCTATTAAAAAAATATCAGGAGATAAACTGTTTGCTGGCGGAAAACAAACTAAAGGGATATTAGAAGTGGAAGCTACTAAGTCTATCTCTCAGAGCTATTTAACACAGCTTTGGAGTAATGATGTTTTTAAAGTAAATAAACAAGAACAATTTGAAACGCTAACCGATAAAATCAGTAAGTATTTTACAATAACCATTTTAAGCATAACTTTATTAACTGGATTGTATTGGTATGCTGTAGATGCATCTGTTATAGTAAATGCAGTATCTGCGGTATTAATTGTTGCTTGCCCGTGTGCTCTAGCGCTTTCAGCTCCGTTTACACTTGGTAATGTGTTGCGAATATTAGGAAAGAAAAAGATATACTTAAAAAATGCAGAAGTAATAGAATCTCTGGCAAAAATTTCTACGGTAGTTTTTGATAAAACTGGAACCTTAACCCAAAGCAATTTAAGTAGTATTAGTTATGAAGGAAAAAAGTTAACAGCTAAAAATGTTATTGCTTTAAAATCAGTGTTAAGAGCATCAAACCACCCCCTAAGTAGGATGTTGTATGAATTTTTATCTGAAGTTAAAAATGATGAAGTAGAGGGTTTTATAGAGACAACCGGTAAAGGAATCTCAGGGAGTGTAAATGGAATGCGAATTAAATTAGGTTCAGCATCTTTTGTTGGTTCAGAAGCCAATAAAACTAAGGAAACTAATGTTTTTATAGCAATTAATGATATAGTTTTAGGGAAGTATATTTTTATGAACAAGTATCGGGGAGGCTTTTTAGATGTTTTTGGAGATCTAGCTACCAATTATAGGCTTATTGTATTATCTGGTGATAATACTGGTGAAAAAAAATATCTAGAAAAGATATTACCAAAAGGAACAGAATTATTGTTTCAACAAAAACCAGAAAATAAATTAGACTTTATTAAATCATTACAAATCCAAGGAGAGAGAGTAATGATGGTAGGAGATGGGTTAAATGATTCTGGAGCATTAGCACAAAGTGATGTAGGTATCGTAATTGCTGAAAATGTAAATGTGTTTTCTCCTGCTTGCGACGCTATTTTAGATGCAACTCAGTTTAATAATATACCCTCAATTATTAAAGCTGGTAGGCAATCAAGAAAATTAATTATTGTAAGTTTTCTGCTGTCTTTTTTATATAATATCGTTGGTCTTCTATTTGCTGTTACTGGTAATCTATCGCCAATTGTAGCGGCAATTTTAATGCCTGTAAGTTCTATTAGTGTAGTTGCATTAGCAACTGTTGTTTCTAATATAATTTCAAGGAAAAGTAATTTTCAGTAATTTAAATATTTTCGAATACAACATCAAGACTTCCCTTTTATCAAAAGGGAAAGTAATTATATATATAATCTTCCAAAATATATAAAACATGATAAATGTCATGTTTACACCTAACAATCATCATAGTTTTTCCTTAGTGACCACCATAACTTTGTTCTTGGTAAAAATTAAGATATGGGAGTGATATACATTTTAATCACCATAAGTATTATTGTAGCAGTTTTGTTTTTTATAGCATTTATATATGCTGTAAAAAGTGGGCAGTATGACGATTCATACACACCTTCTGTACGTATGCTTTTTGATGACGAACTTGTTGTGAAAGCTCCTAAAAAAAACAAAAAATCATAAAATTTTATGGAACTACAGCAATTTTACTATGACAACAAAATTGTAAAGAATTTTATCTACGCTACCATTTTATGGGGATTAGTAGGTATGAGTGTTGGTTTACTATTAGCACTATTATTTATTTTTCCAAATTTAACAGATGGAATTCCATGGTTAAGTTTTGGTAGATTAAGACCTCTACATACCAATGCAGTAATTTTTGCTTTTGTTGGTAACGCTATGTATGCAGGAGTATATTATTCCTTACAACGTTTGCTAAAAACAAGAATGGCTAGTGATTTTTTAAGTAAATTTAATTTTTGGGGATGGCAAACAATTATAGTTGCTGCAGCCATAACTTTACCATTAGGATATACGTCAAGTAAAGAATATGCTGAATTAGAGTGGCCAATTGATATTCTTATTGCTTTAGTATGGGTTGCTTTTGGAATTAATATGATTTGGACTATTTTAAAACGTAGAGAGCGTCATTTATATGTTGCCATTTGGTTTTATTTAGGAACTTTTGTTACCGTAACAGTATTACATATTTTTAATAATTTAGAATTACCAGTATCTTTCTTAAAGAGTTATTCTGTTTATGCTGGAGTGCAAGATGCTTTAGTACAATGGTGGTACGGTCATAATGCAGTAGCATTCTTTTTAACTACTCCTTTCTTAGGGTTGATGTATTATTTTGTTCCTAAAGCAGCAGATAGACCAGTTTATTCATACAAACTGTCAATTGTTCATTTTTGGTCATTAATATTTATTTATATCTGGGCAGGACCACATCATTTATTATACACTGCTTTACCTGATTGGGCTCAAAACTTAGGAGTTGCATTCTCAATTATGTTATTAGCTCCTTCTTGGGGAGGTATGATAAACGGATTGTTAACCTTACGTGGTGCTTGGGATAAAGTACGAGTTGATCCGGTGTTGAAGTTTTTTGTAGTAGCCCTTACAGGTTATGGTATGGCTACTTTTGAAGGGCCAATGTTGTCTTTAAAAAATGTAAATGCAATTGCACACTATACTGATTGGATTATTGCGCATGTACACGTAGGAGCATTAGCTTGGAATGGATTCATGGCTTTTGGTATGATATATTGGTTAGTACCAAGAATGTTTAAAACGACTTTACATTCTACTAAATTGGCAAATACGCATTTTTGGTTAGGAACTTTAGGTATTATATTATACGCATTACCTATGTATGTTGCTGGTGTTGTTCAAGCAGAAATGTGGAAAGAGTTTGCTCCTGAAGGAACACTAGTATATACGTTTGTTGACACATTAGTAGCACTTGAGCCATTGTATTGGTTTAGAGCAATAGGAGGGTCTATCTATATAGTTGGTGCTATTGTCATGTTAGTTAACATGGTTAAAACAGTAAAATCTGGTTCTAAAGTAACCGATGAATTGGCTGAAGCCCCTGCTTTACAGAAAATTAGTAAAGGTAGATTAAGAGGAGAAACCTTTCATGTTTGGTTGGAACGCAAACCTGTACAGTTATCATTATTAGCTACTGTAGCAATATTAATTGGTGGTATTATTCAAATAGTACCTACTATGATGATAGATTCGAATATACCAACAATAACAAGTGTGAAACCATATACGCCTTTAGAATTAGAAGGAAGAGACATCTACATTAGAGAAAGTTGTGTGTCTTGTCATTCACAAATGATTAGACCATTTAGATCTGAAGTAGAACGTTACGGTGAATATTCTAAAGCTGGAGAATTTGTATATGATCATCCATTCTTATGGGGGTCTAAGCGTACAGGACCCGACTTACATAGAGAAGGAGGGAAAAAGTCGAATGTATGGCATTTCAATCACATGTATGATCCACAGGCTATTGAAGGAAAATCGATTATGCCTCGTTACCAATGGTTAATTTCTGACAAGCAAGATTACTCGCTAACCAAAACAAAAATGGAAGCTATGGTAAGTTTAGGGGTTCCTTATACTGATGAGGAATTAGCTAATGTTGCATCATTAATCGATGAGCAAGCATCAGAAATAGCTGATGATTTACTTACAAATGATGATATTAAGGCATCATTTGCAGAAGAACAAGCAGAATACGGAAGTAGTTTTGTTCCTTTAAAAGATAGAGAAATCATATCCTTAATAGCTTATTTACAACGCTTAGGCACAGACATTAAAGTAAAAGAATCTGCTCAACTTAAAAATAATTAATCATGCTAAAGTTTATAAAAAATCACATGATAAGCATAGATGGGATAGAAGTTTACCCAATTATCTCTTTATTAATATTTTTTGGTTTTTTTATTGCGCTAGGTTGGTGGGTAATAAAATCTAAAAAAACATATATCGATAAAGTGAGTCAATTACCATTAGACCATTAAAATACAGTACAATTATGAAAAACTATTTTCCAGCATTTATAAGAATACCAGTCTTCTTTTTTGGATCAGTATTACTATTAGAGTATTTTATTGATTCAGGTGAATTACCAGCATTTATCAAATACCCTGAAGTACTGATTATATTAGGATTAATATTATTAGTAATTATAGTTTTTGAAGCCTGTAACGCTGCTATTAATGCAATGTCATGGCGATTACTTACTGATGAAGAAAGAGAATCTAAATTAACAGCAAAAACAAATAAAAAATCTTGGTTTGCTCAGTTCTATAGTAGTGCTACCAATGTTAAACCAATTGATAAAGAACACGAAATTGTTTTAAATCATGATTATGATGGTATTAAAGAGTTGGATAATGCTTTACCACCATGGTGGGTCTGGAGTTTTTATGCTACTATCGTTTTTGCTGTAGTATACTTAGCAAAATATCATGTGTTTGATGGTGAAACACAAACTGAAGAGTTTGATACTGAAATGGTTCAGGCAAAAATTGATATTGCAGAATATAAAAAAACAGCCAAGAATTTAGTCGATTATAAATCAGCGACCATACTTACTGAAGCTTCAGACCTTGTAAAAGGAAAAGAGATATTTACTCAAAATTGCGCTGTTTGTCATAAACCAGATGGGGGAGGAAGTATTGGCCCAAATTTAACGGATGATCGTTGGATTTTAGGAGGAGGAATAAATAATATTTTCAAGACTATTTCTGAAGGAGGAAGACCAGGAAAAGGAATGGAGCCATGGTCTAAAAACGGGTTGAAATCATATGATATTCAGCAAGTAGCATCCTATATTGCTACTTTAGCAGGAACAAATCCTGAAGGAGCAAAAGCAGCAGAGGGTGAAATATGGGTAGATACAACTGCAAAATCATCTGAAAGTATTTTAGTAGAAGTAAAAGACACCATACAAGTAGATACTTTACAGATAGCTAAATAAATTAGTTGCATGTCAGAACAAGGAAAAGAAGTTTTTAGAGATTCTATAGGTACCATTACCGATGATGGTAAGCGCCAATGGGTATTTGCTAAAAAGCCTTCCGGAAGATTTTATAAATACCGGACACAAGTAAGTTGGTTATTATTATTGTGCTTATTTACTTTTCCTTTTCTGGAAATTAATGGAAATCAGTTTTTATTATTCAATATAATAGATAGGAAATTTAATATTTTTAGTTTTCCGTTTTGGCCACAAGACTTTTATTTAGTAGCATTAATGATGATTATTGGTGTCGTTTTTGTTGTACTCTTTACAGTTATTTTTGGTAGAATATTTTGTGGATGGGTTTGTCCACAAACTATTTTTATGGAAATGGTATTTAGAAAAATTGAATACATTATAGAAGGAGATAGAGGAGCACAAATTAGACTTGATAAACAAAATTGGAATGCTGAAAAAATAAGGAAACGTGGTTTTAAATGGCTGCTATTTTTTATTATTTCGTTTGTAATCGCTAATACATTTTTGGCTTACTTTATTGGAGGTGATACATTAATACAATATATTTTTGTAGAACCTACCGAGCATATAAGTACGTTAATAACCTTACTGATTTTTACTACTATTTTCTTTTCTGTTTTTTCGTGGTTTAGGGAACAGGTATGTATAATAGCTTGTCCGTATGGGAGATTACAAGGAGTTTTACTAGATAATAAAACCATTAATATAGCTTATGATTATGTTAGAGGAGAAAAAGAAGAGGGTAGGGCTAAGTTTAAAAAAAATGAGAACAGACCAGAAAGCGGAAAAGGAGATTGTATCGATTGTAATCAATGTGTTCAAGTTTGCCCAACAGGTATAGATATTAGAAATGGCACCCAATTAGAGTGTGTAAACTGTACCGCTTGTATTGATGCTTGTGACTTTATGATGGAAAAAGTTGACTTACCAAAAGGTTTAATCCGTTATGATTCTGAGGATAATATTAGTAAAGGAGAAAAAGTATTGTTAACCGCCAGAAATAAAGCATACTCGGTAGTTTTACTGTTACTTATGGTAGTAATGACTATAATGTTATTTCTACGAAATGATATTGAAGCATCACTTATTAAACTTCCTGGTCAGTTGTACGAGAAGAAAGCTAATAATATTATAAGTAATGTTTTTAGATACAAGCTGGTAAATAAAACCAGTAAAGATATCGATGACTTAGAGTTTAAGTTATTATCACATAAAGGAGAAATTAAAGTCGTTGGTTTATCAAGGATACAATTAGGAGCTCAAAACTTAGCTTCAGGAACCTTGTTTGTAGAAATCCCTAAAAGTGAGTTGCATAAAGATCGAGAAAAAATAAAAGTCGGAATATTTGCTAATGGGAAACAAATAGAAACCACTTCAACAAATTTTTTAGGACCAAGAAGGTTTAAGTAACTATAAAATAATCAACTATGAAAATTAATTGGGGAGGAGGCATTGTAATTGCCATTATAGCGTTTATGGCATTCATATTATATTTTGTGATTAGAATGTCAACTAATTCAAAATACGATTATGATTTGGTAACAGAAAACTATTATAAATCGGAGTTAGTATTTCAAAAAGAAATCAATAAAGAACAAAACTTAAAACTGCTGAGTGAACCTATCCAGATTGAGCAAAAATCGGAAGGTATTACAATAATTTTCCCAGCTGAATTAAAACCAAAAGAGATTCAAGGAAAAGTGTTCCTTTATCGACCATCGAACAAGAAGTTAGACATCGAAATACCTTTATCGATATCTTCCAATATCTTATTTTTACCGAAAAAAGATCTTGCCGGTGGTCGTTGGAACATTTATATCGATTTTACGCATCAAGGAACTGCATATTTGGTTAAGAAAGAAATTATCTTATAAATGGTTTTCGCAGGGTTCATACTTGGTTTGTTAGGCAGCCTGCATTGTATTGGCATGTGTGGACCTATAGCTATGATATTGCCTTTTAGTAAAACAAATACTACGAAAAAACACTTACAAATTATATTATATCATTTAGGAAGAATTGTAACTTATAGTTTATTAGGAACTTTATTTGGGTTAGCAGGAAAAGGATTGCTATTAACCGGTTTCCAACAACAATTATCAATAGCTATTGGAATAATTATGATTGTGTTAGTGGTGTTTCCTAAAATTGGACATAGCATTACTTTGAAAATCTCTCCCATGTCAAAAATTATAAATGGTTTAAAAAAGCAGATGGGGTTATACCTTAAAAAGGAATCTTATTACGCAATTTTTACTATTGGATTTTTTAATGGTTTTCTGCCTTGTGGTATGGTATATATAGCATTGGCAGGTGCTATTGCAATGCCTAGTTTGTCTGATGCTACATTCTATATGTCTTTGTATGGCTTGGGAACCGTCCCATTATTAAGTATTTTATTGTATGTAAAAGATGTTTTCTCAACAACTTTCAGAAATAAATTACAAAAAGTTATACCTGTATTTGTAGTGGCTTTAGGCGTATTATTTATAGTAAGAGGTTTAGGATTTGGTATTCCGTATTTGTCACCTGCAGAAACAAGTTTATTTATTTCTACAAATCTAAAATTATGTCATTGATACTTTAATGGTATGATAAATATCATAGTTGCCAAGGAACTTTAAAAATACCTTTGATATATAAATAATATCAGATGAAAATAGAACAATTATATACCAAATGTTTAGCAGAAGCTACTTATTATGTAGCATCTGAAGGTGAAGTTGCAATTATAGATCCGCTTAGAGAAACGGCTCCCTATATAGCTATGGCAAATGCGGATAATGCACGTATAAAATATATTTTATTAACCCATTTTCATGCGGATTTTGTTTCCGGACATGTTGATTTAGCAAGAGAAACAGGAGCAACAATAGTTTATGGACCAACAGCTACAGCCGATTTCGATTTCCATGTAGGAAAAGATAATGAAGTGTTTAAAATAGGGGCAATAACTTTAAAATTATTACATACACCTGGGCATACACTTGAGTCTTCCTCTTATTTATTAATTGATGAATTAGGAAAAGATTACTGTTTGTTTTCTGGTGATGCCTTGTTCATTGGCGATGTTGGTAGACCAGATTTAGCTGTTTCATCATTAGTAACAAAAGAAGAGTTAGCAGCTAAATTATATCATTCACTTAGAGATGTAATTATGAAATTACCTGACGATATAATCATTTATCCAAATCATGGCCGAGGCTCAGCTTGTGGTAAAAACATGAGTAACGAAACCTTTGACAACTTAGGAAATCAGAAAAAAGTTAACTACGCACTTAATCCAGAGTTATCTAAAGAAGAGTTTGTAAAACAAGTGTTGGACGGATTAACCGTTCCTCCCCCGTATTTTTCTAAAAATGCCATGATGAATAAAGCAGTAAACAAGTCAATTAACACTGTGATTTCTGAGGGGCTAAAACCAATTACTGCTGATCAATACCAACATTATTTAACCTTAAACAATGTATTGTTTTTAGATGTTCGTAGCCCAAAAGAGTTTTCAGAAAGCTACATCCCTAATTCAATTTTTATCGGCCTAGACGGAACTTTTGCTCCTTGGGTAGGTGCTTTAATAGAGAATATTAACCAGCCTATTATATTAATAGCTCCAGAAGGTAGAGAAGAAGAAGCAGTTACTCGTTTATCTAGAATTGGGTATGACAATGTATTAGGGCATATAAAAGGAGGGGTGAAAGCTTGGGAAAATGATGGTTTAGCTGTTCATAAAGTTGATTGTATTGAAGCAAATGATATTGAACTACTAAATGATAACAGTTCTTTTTTAGATGTTAGAAGAATAAGGGAGTTTAATGAAAATAATGTTAAAAGTGCATGTCATATGCCTTTGAGTAAAATTTTTCAGACAAACCAGGAATTGGATAAAAAGGTTAACCATTATGTATACTGTGCTGGGGGATATCGTTCTGTAATAGCGATATCTATTTTAAAAAGATTAGGTTTTAAAAATCTTATAAATATCAATGGAGGTTTTACAGAAATAGTAAAAAGTAACATTCCATTAAAAATATGTAAAAATAACTGTCCTACATGTGCCTGTAGATAGTTAAGTTGTGTAGTTGTGAATAAGTCCGATTGAGTTAGTTATCAATCGGACTTATTTGTGTTTTATACAATTCTCCTACAAATGACTAAGTAAAGTATTTCCTCCAAAGCACTAAAAACAGTAGTTTGTATTTTGTATATCACTGAGTAATATATTGATAATCAAATCGTCATAGAGAACAGTTTTGTAGACGGTTTATTACGTTGTAAATGAGCATCAAAAGCCATACAAATATTACGTAAATATGCTCTTGCTTCATCAGGAACTTTTAACGAGTTATCGTTAACTATAACCAAACCATCATTTTCTAATTCGCTTAAAAGAGTTAAATAGTGATCAATATTTTCAAATTGCATGTTATCATATTTCCAAGAAGTTTCAAATTGACACATAATATTTAAAATGTGTTTTCTAATTACTAAGTCTTCTTCACTTAATAAATGCCCTCTAAAAATTGGGATTTCTTCATTATTTACCTGCTGTTGATATTCTTTTACTGTCTTAGCATTTTGAGCAAATGCATACCATGAATCACTAATTGCTGACATTCCTAAACCAATCATTAATTGAGTTTTGTTAGCCGTATAGCCCATAAAATTACGATGTAAGGTTTTTGTTTTAGTTGCCACATATAAACTATCGTTTTGTAAGGCAAAATGATCCATACCTATTTCTATGTAACCTGCGTCTTGCAACCATTGTTTACCTTTTTCATATAATTCTCTTTTTTCTTTATCTTGAGGTAAATCAGCTGAATTAAATCCTCTTTGTCCAACTCCTTTAATCCAAGGCACATGTGCATAGCTGTAAAAAGCAATTCTATCGGGCTTCAGTTCCTTTGTTTTAGTAATTGTGTTATTGACCTTATCAAGAGTTTGAAATGGTAAACCGAATATTAAATCGTGACTTATAGAAGTATAACCAATTTCACGAGCCCAATGCGTAACCTGCTGCACATTTTCATAGGGCTGTATTCGGTTAATCGCTTTTTGCACAACTGCATCATAATCTTGCACACCAAAACTCACTCTTGTAAAACCTAAATTATATAAAGTTTTTAATTGATCTCTAGTTGTATTGTTAGGATGTCCTTCAAAACTAAACTCATGATTTACATGTTTGTCTGAATGTTCAAAAATGCCATTCATAAGACGCTCGAGATTTTTACTCGAAAAAAAAGTAGGGGTACCACCACCTAAATGAATTTCCTTAATAATAGGTCGTTCTAACAGAGCCCTTAAATATAATTGCCATTCCTTTAAAAGTGTGCTAATATAATCTTCCTCAACTTCATGACGTTTTGTAATATGTTTGTGGCACGCACAAAATGTACATAGATTTTCACAAAAGGGTAGGTGTATGTATAAACTAATTCCTTCTTTTTGATTACTTTCTGCAAAAGAGCGTTGAAAGGTTTCAACCCAAGTTTTTTTCGAAATCCCCTCTTTATTCCAATACGGAACGGTTGGGTAACTGGTATAACGAGGCCCAGGTATATTGTATTTTTGAATAAGTGATTGCATTTGAACTTATTTATGGTGTAAAATTACTTTTTATCGACCATAAGAAATATGATATCTGTCAGGTTATAAACTTTTGCTAGTTAGCAACATTCTTATAAATCGTGTATTTTAAAAATACTTAACCATTGTACAGAATATTGAA